>SDBS01005657.1_pt1 | contig 12146 bp, 15 predicted proteins | sample 2277091 | NCBI WGS metagenome assembly SDBS01 (sample SAMN10404972, study PRJNA504765) | marine sediment metagenome | isolation source: marine sediment core GS10_PC15, 163 cmbsf | place: Arctic Ocean: Southern Knipovich Ridge | collected 2010 | reverse complement strand
ACTCGATGCCGACATCACCATTGCTACACCTGATATGATGCCTAAAGTAGCCAAGGCAGCTAAGATACTTGGCCCCAAAGGCCTTATGCCGAATCCTAAGACGGGCACAGTGTCTCCTGATCCAGTAAGTGTGGTAAAAGACCTTCTTTCCGGTAAACTTTCCTTTAAAATGGACCAACTGGGCAATATTCACCAGTCTCTTGCCAAAGTGAGCTGGGATGAAGAAAAAATTATTTCCAATGCCGAAGCCTTCTTTCAAGCATTAAAATCATCTCGTCCAGAGGCCGCTAAAGGAGAATTAATACACGCTGTCACGATTAAAAGCACCATGAGTCCGGCCATAAAAATTCAGCTATAAGTATCTGCATCTAACACCGTATGGCAACAAAGCATAAAGGCTTACTCATTTCCATTGACGGCATAGATTCATCTGGTAAGGAAACTCAAGTTAATCGACTTGCTGATCGATTACGATATCAAGGATTTAAAGTGCACACCTTCACAACTCCTGATTACAACACAAAGAGCGGTCAAAAACTTAAAAAAAGACTACAAAACAAAATAGGTAATTGGAAAAAAACACCTTGGCAGAAAAAACTAGATTATTTTGCTGATAATCGCGCAGAGCATAAACAAGAAGTAATCACAGCACTATCAAAAGGGGAAATTGTTATATACGACCGCTACATCCCAAGCAGTTTAGCCTTCATGGCTACTGAAGCTAAAGCAGAAGACCCAACAAACACTCGTGATGCCGTTCATCAGATAGTTAGAGAGCAAGAATATAGAAAGAACCAAATGCCCCAAGAAGACACGTCAATTTTTCTTGATCTCGATCCTAAAATCGCAGTTGCCTTGCTAGAGAAACGAAAAGAAAAGACGGAGGATGAAGACGAATATACAGACCACATTAAAATTCAACAACGGCTATATAACGAATATGACTTGCTATACAGTGATCAACCAGAACATTATATCCGAATAAAGTGTACTGATGGAAAAAAACTACTTGGCATCACTGATATAACTGAACTTGTTTGGACTGCGCTGAGAGAAAAATTTCCTCATCTTACGGAAAAGAAATAAAATATAATCATGAAAAAAAATCCTTTTATAGCCATAGAAGCCATTAATGCAGCAGGCAAAACAACGCAATTCAACTTACTGGGCAAAACTCTAAAAAGAAACGGCTACAAAGTATACCAGTACCACTTTCACCAAAGAGACCAAGCCACCGGCCAACTTATTGAGTACAAATTTCTCCACAATAAGTCTAAGCAAGCACGCTTTACTCGTCGTGAGCAAGCCCTCCTCTATATCCAAGACTTTTTTACTAGGGCTGACGAAATCAATAATTACCTAACTAAAAAATCAGGACGTCATATTGTTTTAACCGATCGATTCTACACCAGCACTCTGGCCTACCAAACCATTGGTCTAACCGGCAATAAACGTCAGTCCATGATTAAATGGATTAAGTGGCTGTGTGAGCAAGAACAGCCAAAGTTGCCTAAACCGGATCTAGTAATTTTACTCGATACACCAGTTGAAATTTCGTCCCAACACCTAGCAGGAACTAAAAAAGACTTTTTTGAAAACAAACAACGTTTAATAGATACCAGACAAAGTTACTTGCGCATAGCTAAAGAAGATAAGTGGGTTGTCATTAATAATGTCAATAAAGAAGGAAAACAACGCACTATTAAAGATATTCACGAAGAAATCTGGGAACACGTACGCGCTTACTGTTAGTGTGGTATAATAATTACATGACAATTAAGAGGTCAACCGGTTTTACCCTCATAGAACTACTCGTGGTTATTGCCATCATTGGTATTTTGGCCGCATTGGTTCTTATCGCTTTAGGCAACGCACGAGACAAAGCAAAAGGCACCCAAATTAAGACTGGTCTTAATCAGTTTCGCTCTTTGGCGGAAATCTATTACAACTCCAACCTATTTTCTTTCGCCGGATTAGACACGTGTTATGACACCCCCAACGCTGCTAATTGTGTAGGCGATATTGAAGACTCTATTACTAACCTAAAAGCAGCCATGAATGATATATCTGCCCCGATTTCTGCTCATATAGAAATAAACTCTGATGACGATAATTTTTGCATGAGCGCCTCTCTTCCGCCTGACACAACTAGTAATATCTGCGTGGATGCTACCGGAGTAACAAAAGAAGGAGGACCAGGTATGCAATGCGGTGGCGTAGCTCTAGTTTGTCCTTAATCTAACTAGGCAACAGCATTACGTATACCAGTAAAGAAAGATGGCCGGTGGTTAACAGTAAGACAAACAAAGTACTGACCTTTTTTTGTTTCTGAAAGAAATATAGCAAAAAGAGCGGCAGCAAGCCTTCCCAAACAAGTATCATGGGCTGAAAATAACGAATTGACTGATAATTCAAACTTAAGAAAACCATAAAAAACAAGCCTGTTATTACCAACAAGATCAGCAAAAAGTCTAAAGGCACAGGCGAGAGTAAGTACTTACGCCAAACAAGCAACAATATTGCTATCAAAAAGCCTAACATAGCTAACGGTGTCAACAGTACGAAGTCTACTACTCTAACAGTGGACTCATTTGCTAAAAAAGCTGATTTAGACAAGTGCCCTACCATATAATAAAAACGATCCCAAGGCGCATGCCGCATTAATGGATCAACGATTATCGCTACCGCTAAACTAATACCACTAGCCGCCAACATCTTTTTAATGCCTAATTTAAAAGACAACAAGACAAGCAAAGGAGCAAAAATAATAATAGTTGTAGGCCATCGAGTTGCCAGCCCTATGCCCGCCGACACGCCCCAAAGAATCGTTAGCCGCTGCACCCATTGATGCTTATAATTTTCGTATAGCCACAAAGCTAATAAAACTAGCAACACACTAAGCGGCGCCATAACCGCGTTAGTCGGAGTAGCTCGTAGGTAAACAGTATTAAATAAAAGAGTCGCTGTTAGCACCACCCACCACATACTTTTCGGACGCAGAACTCTACTTAAAACAATTGCCATAGATATAGATAGCGCATTAAGCAGAGTTAAACCAATTACCAAACCACTTTTCAAAGGAAGGCCTGCTTGATGAGCCAGTGAACCAATTACTACCACTACCATGCCCGGATGGCCTGAATAAACTGGGTTTGTTGGAGTAAGTTCATTATGTTCAAGCTCAAAACTTAACTGAGCTATTCTTTCTAGCCAAAGAGGTTCGTCAACAAGTCTGGTTTGCTGCCACAGGATTCCCTGGGCCAGCGAAGCAATAAAAAATACTATCAACCAAAAATATACAAGTCGCATCACCACTAAAGTAGCACACTCTTAACTACCGTAACTATCGTCCTGAACTGCCGAATCCTTTTTTGCCTCGCATTGAATCGCTTAACTCTTTAACTTCACTAACCTTCACTGGCTCAAACTTTTGCAATATACACTGCACAATCTTATCTCCCTTCTTAATCTCATAAGGTTCATCAGTAGTATTAAGCAGTATCACTTTCCATTCGCCACGATAACCACTATCAATCACTCCAGCTAAGCGATGAATACCTTTGCTACCTAAACCAGACCTGTCCCAAAATAACGCCACATACCCTTCTGAAAACTCAACTGATATCCCCGTTGAAAACATGTGCCGCTCACCAGGCTGTAGCGTATAGGATTCATTAGTATAAAAATCAATTCCCGCGTCTGATGAATTATCCTTACTAGGCAAAGTCGCATCTGCTGACAGTTTTTTAACTTTAAAGTCAATCATAATGATTCGCTTGATATAGCTGTTTCTGTCGGCCTATTCTTACCATGATATTTTGCTCCCGGCTTCTCCGTATATGGTCTTTCAGCAGGAGAAGACAATGGTTCAAAAACTAACTGACAAATTCTCATTTTCGGATACAACAATATCGGCATCATGCCAATGTTAGTCATCTCCATTGTAATAGACCCCTTAAAACCAGCATCAATGTGTCCAGCCGTTGAATGAATAACCAGCCCTAATCTTCCTAGGCTGCTTCGTCCATCAATTCGTGCCGAAATATCGTTTGGCAATTCCACCCATTCCAAAACAGAAGACAACACAAACTCATCCGGCTGAATAACATAAGGTTCACTCTTGCTAATCTTTATCTCCTCCGTCATGTCATGCGTTGTTTCTTTATCAAACGGATCTACAAATGGCAACCGACGATGTTTAAAAACTCTAAAATGATACCCTAACCGCAAATCTAAACTAGAACTACCGAGCTGTTCTTCTAAGTTTGGCTTAGGCTTAACTATAATTCGCTTTTTTTGCAAAGCTATTTTTATGTCCCGATCTGATAAAATCATCTTATTAATACTAATGGTAATGTCATTATCTATCAATACTTAATTTAAAAATAATTGCTCCTAATCACAATCTTCGCTAGTCTTTTGATATGCCACTTGAAACAATAATCGGGCTTGAAATTCACGTTCAACTAAAAACCAAAAGTAAAATGTTTTGCTCGTGTCTAAACATATTTGGCGACATTAAACCTAACTCCGCTATTTGCCCCATTTGCTTGGGCTACCCAGGTACGTTACCTGTTCCCAACAAGAAAGCCATTGCCTGGGTTCAGCGCGTCGGTGCGGCCCTAAACTGCGAGCTCACTAAGCACAGCAAGTTCGACCGCAAAAGCTACTTTTATCCCGATCTCCCCAAGGGCTATCAAATTAGCCAGTTTGACCAGCCTTTCTGCGGTAAAGGAAGTATCCCCATAACCATAGATGGCAAAACCCAGGAATTAGGCATTACCAGAGTCCACCTAGAAGAAGATGCTGCCAAGAATATGCATCCTAAAGGAGCCAATTACACTCTCATTGATTACAATCGAGCTGGTACTCCCTTAGCAGAGATTGTCACTGAGCCAGACATTAAATCTCCAGAACAAGCCAAGGCTTTACTACAAGAGCTACAACGCATAATGCGTGTTATTGAAGTATCTGATGCCGACATGGAAAAAGGACAACTTCGTTGCGACGCTAACATTTCCATCAGAGAAGAGGGGAGTGATAAGTTAAATCCTAAAACAGAAATTAAAAACCTTAACTCTTTCCGTAATGTTGAGCGTGCTTTGAAATTCGAGATAAACAGACAAACCAAAGAATTCAACGAAGGAAAAACATCCCAACAAGAAACCACTCGTGGTTTTAATGCAGATACTGGTGTTACTACTAAGCAGCGCTCCAAAGAAGGAGCCGCTGATTATAGATATTTCCCTGAACCAGACATTCCCCCATTCAAATTCTCCGATCAGGAACTAAAAACAATCACTGCTCAATTACCCGAACTGCCTTACGTCAAAAAAGAACGCTTAATGAGGCAATATGAACTTATCGAACAATCAGCTCAAATTCTTACCGATGACCAAGGCCTCTCCAACTTTTTTGAAAACACTGTATCTGAGCTTGAGCAATTAGATAACGAACAGATAAATATTGACCCCAAAGACTTAAGACCACTCGTTAAACTTGCCTCCAATATTATTCTTCGCCACGTACGAGAGATAAAAGGAGACCTAAAGATTACCCCAGCAAACTTCGCTGAACTCACAGTCCATATATATCAAGGCAAAATAAATAAGAACAGTGTCACCGAAGTACTCACAGAAATGCAAAAAACTGGCGGTGACCCCGACCACATTATTCAAAACCTTGGCCTTGAACAGGAAAGCGACACTGGTAATCTAGAAAAAGTAATCAAAGAAGTAATTCAAGAAAACGAAGACGTAGTCGCTAAAGTAAAAGACGGTAAAACATCCGCCCTACAATTCTTAATGGGGCAGGTTATGAAAAAGACTCAAGGCAGAGCAGAAGCAAGTAAAGTTATTGAACTGTTAAAAAAGATTATTGGCGCTTAATTCAAAACACGCTCCAGCGGGTAGGACAGCTTTGGAACCAAATAACTAAAGAAATAGGGGAGTTTGCGGGTATTTACGATAGAAGCTTAGTGAAAGTAGCTAGTTGTTAATTATGTGATAGTAAATTCTTGGAACCGCCCAAAGCAGTTTGGCGTATCGTAGAAGGAATAGTGCAGGAACTCAATGAGGCGCAAATTATTGAATTAATACGAGGCGACTACCCTCAAAGAAAAGATGCGATACCAGTGGACATCAATCAGTCTGTTGCAGAAACACTTATGAGACCTTCGTAAAATCATCTGAAATCAACGCTCCCACCATTATACAGTGGACAATGGGAACTTTTTAATTATTCCAATTGCTAAAGACAGAACAACTAGATCAACCAGCTCTCATTGACGAGATAAGCATGCTTTTCACCCGGTCAACAACATCAGATAGTACATCTATGATAGCTTCTTCACTTTTTTGACCAAATGCTGAAGGTCTTACTTCTATGGTGTAATCACCCTTATAGTGAATGGAGCTTAGTTGATGAATAAACCATTGTAAGGGAAGTTTGCCTGCGCCAACTAATAAATGTTCATCTAACAGCGCAACTTCATTCATTCTCTGGAGATTACTATCAGAAAGGTGAACATGGTTTATCGCTGGCAGAATCGCACCGACATGATGTTTGAAATCGAGCTTCGTGGTAGCAAGGTGGCTTGTGTCTAAACAAATAGACTGAGATGATTTCCTGAGCATAATAGGGTTGTAGTACTTCTCAGCTACTTCGTAATCATTGACCTGCTTTGGCAGATTTTCTATGAGTAAATCTTGTGTAGACCGCGCCCTCAAATCATCAATTGAACCAAAGAGTTGATTTGAATACCCCGGAGTGTTTTTTCTCCAAGGATGAATCACCAGTTTCTCAACGCCTATCTGGCTTCCTGTCTCGATACATTTTATAATTATCTTTTCTGCTACAGCGCCAAAGACCGAACAGCTATCCATTGGTACATGAGCAGAAATTACTGGCAAAGAAAATCCATCGATCGCTTTTTGCACTACCTGAGGGTTAATAGTCTCGGGGTATTCGTTGAAGATTAACTCCAATCCATCAAACCCACTGTTTCTGGCAATCGAAAATATAGTTGCGAGAGGAAGATGAAAAAGTGAGCCCGTGCTCAATAATATTCTATTTGACATATGTAATATAATATGATTAACTGAAACCTTGTACGCTAATCGAAGACTAACACTAAGGCTGGTACCTTACAATCAACAAAGAGGAGAATAAGATGTCCGTTCGCATTGGGGTAATGGCAGTTGGAGGTGGAGGCACTAGATTTGGCAGATACGATATTCAAAAATGTCTAATGCCCGTAGAAGGAAAGCCAATTTTAGAGTATACGATCGACACATTCGTGACGTTAAAGATCAAGCTCATCTTTCTTCTAACTGAGTTTCTTCACGAGCAGGTCAATGCGTATCTTGCATCCAGAGTTTCTGCAAACGACAATTACGTGCTAGCAAGTGTACCTAGCAGCAAAGATGGCGAAGTGCCATCAATATGCAAACTAGCAGGCTTTTTGTCAGAGGACTTCATCTATGCTGGTGGAGATGTCATCTTTCCTATTGAAACCGTACAACACCTAATTCAACAAGCCGACAAATTGAAGGACGCTGTGGCCATCATGTCGACCAGCGCTCAGACTGAAATTGCGCCCACTCACCCAGCTGTAGCTACGGCTGATGGAAACTATATTCAAGAAGTTTCTTTATTTGAAGCCGATCGACAAGTCAGAGCTACAAACCTCGTCAGCACTGGAATGTACTATTTTCATCCCCAGTGTTTCCAGTTTTTGAAACAAGTCAAGCCTCAAAGACCGATGGGCGAGTTTATGACCTATGCGCTGGGGGCAGGAAGTAAAATCGGAGTATCCGCAACAGATAATCCCTGGTTCTGTTTGCATACACAGGAGGATCTGCAGAGTTGGCATCTGTCGGCTATGCGCCATCATCTGAGACAGAAAAAATAGTCGTGAAGATCAATGGCTCTACCACTACCACGCTACAAAGTGTGGTCTTTTTCTTGCTCTGGTTCCAGACCATCACTCGGTTCAAAAATATAAATTACTACACAAAGGCGGTAATTTATCAGTCCAACGAGTAGGACAGCTTTGGAACCAAATAACTAAAGAAATAGGGGGGGTTGCGGGTATTTATGACAGAAGCTTGGTGAGAGTGGCTAGTTAAGAGCTATTAGTAACAGAAAGTTTGGAACCGTTTAATCTGATACACTATAATTATGGCCTTAAACGACAAAACCCTTTTTAAAGACACTGCTTATTATTACTCACGCTATCGCCCTCCATATCCCGCTGATCTCTTTAAAACGTTGATCAAACAGTTTAACTTAAAGCAACAGGACAAAGTTCTTGATCTTGGAGCCGGTACAGGAGAGTTAGCGATACCATTGAGCAAGCACATTGCATCAATCATTGCTGTTGAACCTGATAAAGAAATGATCCGTGAAGGAAGGCAACAGGCTAAAAAAGCAAAAGTCAATAATATTATATAGCAGCGTAAACATGCTGAAGATTTTAATGATCAAAAAAACTCTTTTAAACTAGTGACCATTGGACAAGCCTTTCATTGGATGGATCAAGAAAAAATACTAGAAAAAGTTATTGAACTTCTCACAGAAAATGGTGGCCTAGCAATTGTCGGTGGTAAAAGTATCTGGAATGGCACCGAAGACTGGCAACGTAAAACAGTTGAAGTTATAAAACAATTCCTAGGACAGGAACGCAGAGCTGGTAAGGGTACTTTCAAAACGGATAAAAGAAAGCATGAAGAAGTAATAGCCACGTTTCCCTTCTCTCATATCAAAGTTCAAAAGATTACTAATGTCTATCATTGGAATACCAAAAAAATCATTGGCTACCTCTACTCCACATCTTTTGCCACTAAACATTTATTTGGTGATCAATCAAAACAATTTGAGGATAAACTGACAAAGGAGTTATTCAATATTAATCCAGCTGGGAAGTTTACCGAGCAGCAAGAAATAACCTTGATAATGGCTTGGAAATAAGCCTGGTTCCATTACCCATTCGCTACCCCACAATAAATCACTTATTAAATTGATTTATTTCGTGTCCTGTGGGTAGGAAGAGTTTGGAACCAACTTATTACAGAGATACAAGGCTTCGCAATCATTTACGAGCGTTCCTCTATTACCGTGGCATAGTGCCTATTTTTTACTCTTCACAAACCAGGGGCCTAGGGAACTGCGGCGATTAAAAAACCTGTCCATTTTTGTATTTTGACCGTATAATTTTTAGCAAGTATGGATAACGTGCTAATTGAACAAAAAGCTAAAGGTATACTCATAGAGACTTTCAATAGCATTGATAATCTTGATATACCAATAAAGATAGGAATGATTGCAGAGAAGCATGGCATATCAATTAAGGAAGGTGATTTCAAGCATCCTGACGTTTCTGGCTCCTATGACAGAAACTCAAAAACAATAATAGTAGATACGGATGATGAACCCACAAGGCAGGCATTCACAGTGACTCATGAGCTTGGCCACCACTTTCTACATAAGGGAGTAAAGGAAAAGGAAATTTATTTTCGCTACTTTTCTGAAAGACTTAATTTAGAGGAAAAGAAGACTGAAATGCAGGCGAATTTATTCGCTGCTAGTTTACTAATGCCAGAAGAAATAGTTAGAAAAAAATGGGCGAAAAATACTGACGAAAGATTACTTGCTAAAAAATTTGGGGTATCTCAATCAGCAATGCATTTCCAGTTGATGAATCTCGAATTGCTGGTTGAAGATGGAGTTCCCTTATAAAAACTCTAGTCCTCCAGCACAACCAAGTTCCGAGGATGAAATTCAGAATCAGTTTGATAAAATCCAACCCGAAGTTATTACAGCAGTTGATCTAGACAGGACTGTAAAAGACACATTTAATTCTGATTTCGGCACGGATAAAATAAAAAAAGTTTTTTATGACGAAATAGACAAAGGTGATTTTGCGAAAAAAGTTCAAGATATTATAACAAAAGCAAGGAAAATAAAAACTTACGATAATACAAAGAGTCTCATAGATAGAAATATCGAGAGAATTTTGATTTTTGTGTTAGGGCTTTTATTTTCTACTTTTATCTGGCCTTTCCTTAAAAGCATTTTTACGACGACTCCAACGCCTTAAAATTAGTTCAAAAACCTAATAAGGAATAGTTTGGAACCAAATAACTAAAGGTCGGGGATTATAATAGAAGTTTAGACTGTAACTAATAAGCTAAGAAGATACTACAAAAGATTATAGGCGCTTAAATCAATATCTTTTGGATCAAACCATTCAATTTCGTCACGTCCACGCCACCAAGACATTTGCCTCCTAGCATAACGTAAATTTACTCGCGCCATCTCTTCCGCAGCTTCTTCTTTTGTCATTTCACCGGCAATTACTTTTCCTGCCTGTAAATAATTCATTGTTTTAAGCAACGGTAAGTCCACCCCATATTCCTCCTGCAGCTTAGCAGTTTCTTCAATTAACCCATCATCTAGCATCTCCCGCACCCGCAAATTCACTCTCTTTCGCAAATCATCCCAACCAGGAAACAAGCCAATCATTTTCACATCATACTTTAATGATCTAGTTTTACGCTGTTCAGAAAATAATTTACCCGTCGCCTCAATAACTTCAAGTGCCCGAATTATTCGCTGCTTATGATGTGCCTCAATAAACTGCTTCGCGCCAGGATCCTTCTCCACAAGCCTGTCAAACAGAACATCAACTTCTTCTCCCTCTAACTCTTTTCGCAACTCATCATTTGGTTCAACATCCGGAATATCATAGTTTTTAACAATACTATCTACATAAAGCATTGTACCGCCAACCAACAGGGGAGTACGCCCCTCACTAACAATTTTTTCAAGCATCTTAAACGCTTCACCTTGCCACTCAGACAAAGTAATTTGCTCGTCAGCCCCCCGTATATTAAAACCAAAATGATCAACACCAGCTATAACATCAGGTGTTAAGGCATCATGAACAACACCAGCCCATAATCCTTCAGGCTTAGCCGTCCCTATATTCATTCCCGCATACAATTGCCGTGAATCAGCCGAAACTACAGCCCCATTATTTTTTTTAGCCAAACTAATCCCTACCTCAGTCTTTCCTGAGGCTGTTGGCCCTATAATAGCAATAAGTTTTGATTTCATAGCCTCAAAATTCATTCATAGAGTATAATGAAAGTATGTTAAATAAGATATACATTATTCTCGTAATAGGAGCCATAGTCGCCTTAATATTTGGTGGCGTAGTAGAAGTTAAAGTACACCCCGATAAAATAGCCGGACTATCTAAAAACACCCTTAATATCTTCAAAGACCAAAGCGTAGTGGAGAAAGGCCGAGCCATCTTCATTAAATTTAAACGTCGCGGTGAACAATTCATTATCCGTGACAAAGAAAAACGCCTTGAGCTAGCCCTGTTATATGTTGAAAAAGATGCTGAGCGGCTCAATGATTTAATTAAGGAAGACAAAGATGCCAGCTATTTTTTACCTGCTTCCCAAGCATTAATAGAGAGTCTTAATCTAGTTCGCTCAACTGCCGAAGACGCACCAGTCGACGTCGTAGCCAGTCTTAAAACTAAATCGCAAGACGCCTTTAGCTCAGCACAGGAAACATTAGGAGAACTAAAAGACATTCACGGACAATATGAAGCAATTCAAAATGAATTCACTCGCCTTACTGAATCCTTAGAAAAACAAATCGGTAATCTTGAACTCGAAGAAAAAGAAGACAATAAAGAGGAAGAAAACAACGAAGAACCATCTAAAGAACCTGAAAAATCAGCCATACCCCTGAAGTTTTGACCTATTATTTTTTCTCTTCAATCAATTTCTCAATATCTTTTACAACAGTTTCAATCTTCTTCGCACCTCCATCACCCTCAGCCCTTGATCTCACTGCCACCGTATTATCTTCAACTTCTTTTTTACCTACAATTAACATCACTGGAACTTTCATCATCTCCGCCTCACGTATTTTCTTACCAATACTCTCACTTCGTTCATCAACCTCTACTCTAATTCCTTCTTTTTTAAACTCCTCAGCCACATCTTTTGCATATTCTGTCTGATCATCGGAAATAGGAAGCACAGCAACCTGAGTAGGGGATAACCACAACGGTAGCGCTCCTGCGTAATGCTCTATTAGTATTGCCATAAAACGCTCAAGTGACC
>SDBS01005655.1_pt1 | contig 12146 bp, 11 predicted proteins | sample 2277091 | NCBI WGS metagenome assembly SDBS01 (sample SAMN10404972, study PRJNA504765) | marine sediment metagenome | isolation source: marine sediment core GS10_PC15, 163 cmbsf | place: Arctic Ocean: Southern Knipovich Ridge | collected 2010 | reverse complement strand
ATATTCTGCTATATCTTTTAAGGTATAACCATACAATAAATAATAGGGCAGACACCTATTTTCATGAAGTAAAGATAATTAAGAAGACTGTTTCTTTTGGAGAGCATGAATTCTAAATGAATTCCGGAGATGTTGTACTAGCTCAATAATTCGGTTTCTTTTAGCAGAAAACCTATAGGATCTGAGGAGTTTCTTAACCGGATGGTTGAGGCTTTAGATATTATTATAGATAGACGTCCTAAAGGAAGACTTCGTAAAAAGGAAAGCTAAATCATAGAAAAAAATGGATGTGATCTATGAAATTCATTCTTTCACTCTTAGTTGTTGCATTCCTCGCTATTATTACTCTGACTGAATGTAATGAGTCAACCTCACAGCAGACCAAGGAATTCAAAGAATTAATGGTGCCAGCAGAGGACGTTACCTTGTATGTCAGAATCGCTGGCGATCCACAAGCTGAAAATATCTTGTTAGCTGTCCATGGTGGTCCCGGCAATTTAAGTGATTATATGGTAAGCCTTGAACAGCTTCAAAGTGAAGAGCTTACTGTGGTAACCTATGACCAGCGCGGAACAGGAAGATCTTCTGAACCATCCGAAGGATACTCACTATTGAAGTACGTTGAAGATCTCGAGGTTGTTAGAAAGGCTTTAGATGCTGAGAAGGTTCATATTCTGGGTCATAGCTGGGGCGGAATAGTGACTATGCGCTATGCCACTATTTATTCTCAAAAGATTAAATCGCTCATGGAGACCCTTTTCACCTGAAGGCCTTAAGTAAAGTAGATAAAGCCAACATACGGGTATTGGAATTGTATAATTCAAAGCCTTTTTTCTCTTTGAAATTTAACTCCGGATTGTCCTTCTTTTGCTATTGTAGAAAAGACCACTTTTGATTTTAAACCATATAATTTAATTTGACAAACAAAAAAGATAATGATATTATAAAAAAAAATGATTGATTATGTTTTTTTATGTTTGTGTTAGTCAAATAAAAATGGAAAAAACCTTCTAAAAGTTGATAATATGGGAAGGGAAAGGTAAATATGATATCTGAAATAAGAAGAAAACGAATATTAGAAATTCTACGAAGGGACAGTAACGTTATCACAAAGGAACTAGGCGAAATATTTAATGTATCTCCAATGACCATAAGAAGAGATTTGAAGCAATTAGAGGGATTGGGTTATGTTAAGCGCACCTATAAAGGTGCAATTATAGAAGAGTTGGGCACAGAACTTTCCTTTATGGACAAAATATTGAAATGTAGGGAAGAAAAAGAAAGGATAGCTAAAAAAGCAGTTGAATACATACAAGAGAGTGATTTTATAGCCCTTACCGGAGGTAGTACCACTTTTCAGTTAGCATTATCTTTAATTGAATCTGATATAAAAGATCTTACCATTCTTACAAATTCCATAAATATAGCTGCTAAACTTATCGATAGAAAGGGATTTCGTGTCATAGTTGCTGGAGGACCTATAAGAGAAAAATCCTATGAATGTGTTGGCGAATCCGTTTTAGAAACTATTAATCAATATAATATAGGAAAATATTTCCTAGGAGTCAATGGTTTATCTATAAGAAGAGGCATTTCTATGTCAAATATCGAGGAAAGTACTGTGGCACGAGCAGCTCTAAAAAGATCCTTAATGAATATAGTAATTGCCGATAATACGAAAGTTGGGCACAACAGAATGGGCCATATTTGTGGAATAGGCGATATAGATCTGTTGATAATGAATAAAGGGGTGCCAGAAAAATTTAAAAAAGAGTTAGAAAGAGTTGGTGTGAAAGTTAGATTAGTATAGGAGGAGATTGCAGTGCATAATTATTTTACGTTTAAAGAAATCCAAGAGCAACCTGAGATACTTAAAAAAGTTTTAAATAAAGAAAAAGAGATTGAGAAAATACTACCTCTTACCGATAGGGAAAGAGTTGCATTTATAGGGTGTGGGTCATCTTATTATCTTCCAATGGCAGTTGCTTATCACGTTAGGAGAAAAATGAATATACCTGCTTATGCATTTACTGGCTTTGGAACATTTAAATATCCAAATACCCGTTTTGAGAAAAATAAGGATTATTTTATTATTGCTATATCGAGGTCGGGAGAATCATCGGAAACGATAAGCGCTTTAGAGAGCTTTAAGGATAAAACGCATTTCAAAACCGCTTCAGTAACTTGCGAAGCAGGGAGCACTATAACGAAATTATCTGATGCATCGTTGATCTTGGAATTTGTAAATGAAAAGAGTATCGTTATGACCCAATCGACAACTTCCATGATATTATCTTTACAAATTGCAATGGAAGATAAAGGACTTGAGGTTATTCCTGAACTTTTAAAAGAAGTGCTTGATAATGCATCTGATTCATTTGATAGATTGAACTTAAATGCATTTGAGCACTTCATTTATCTGGGATATGATGAATACCTTGGTATAGCAAATGAAGGTGCTCTAAAGATAAGGGAAATGGCGTTAAGTAATAGCGAGACTTACGAAACACTGGAGTATCGTCATGGACCTAAATCGTTGGCTGCAAAGGGTAGTCTAATATTCTTTTTACCCTCTAGTGAAAGTTTTAAAGAAGAAGAAAGATTGGGCAAAGAGATGCGACAATTAGGAGCTACAACTGTCAATATTTCTCCATGGAACTCAGATGCCTTTGATCTTTGGGTAGATACAAAATTAGATGTAGTTGATCGTTCTGATATGGTGCTAAGATTAGTTCCGTTACAAATCGTAGCTTTTAAAAAAGCAATTAAAAAGGGGATAAACCCAGATAAACCAATTAATCTAACTAAATTGGTTAGGTTGTAATGCGGGTTAAAATTGGGTCTATTTATTTTTAGTGGTAACGAAATGTAAAAAGATTCAATAAGGAAGTGGTTACGCTAATCACTACAACGATGTCTATAAAAATCGACAGAATGAAAAAGGAGGATAAACGGAAGGTAAATAAAAAAATGAAAGGAGATAAAGGATGAAAAATCATTACAAATTGGTTTTTGCTTTTGTACTGGTGGTAATTCTTATTACCGGTACCTTGATGAGTAGTAGCAAAGATCCTTATCATATCGGTGTATCGGCACAGTTGGTTGCACATGACTGGTCACTTAAGGCATGGGAAGGAATTGAGGAAGAAGCAAAGAAGCTGGGTGTCGAGGTTTCTATGTTAAGTGCTGGTCAGGATCCAGCCAAACAGCTGGCAGACATTGAAACCCTGGTACAGCGTAATGTAGATCAAATTATTATTCTGCTGGCAGAAACGGGTGTGATTGAGCAGGGTGTAAAACGTACCACACAGGCCGGCATCCCAGTTGTTTTCGTCGATGGAGGATATGAGGCTGAAGGAGTAATACAGAACGTCTCGTCAGACAATTATCAGATAGGTATTGAAGCAGCAAACTGGTTGATTGAACAGTTGGGTACCGAATTCAATATAGTTCTCCAGGACTACCCTGTTCTTGAGGCAACTGCCCTGCGTACAAAGGGAGCAAAATCGGTCTTTGAAAAGCATCCTGGAATAAAAATTCTTGAGGAACAACCGATTCTCGGACCTCAATGGGTTGCAGATGCACAGGCTCATGCCGAGCAGATGATGCGTAAGTATCCAGGCCAGATCGATGCCTTTGGAGTTTGCAGTGATCTGTTTGCAATAGGTAGTTCTGCTGCGGTAGATGCTGCTGGATTAAGTGAGGAGATTATAGTTACCGGAGTTGATGGTCTGGATCAGATTATAGAAAAAGTTGCTTCCAAGAAAAGCAGTATGCGCCTGACATTTCTACAGGACTCCCGGGAAATGGGCCGAATATCTGTCCGATCTCTGGTCAATTTCCTTGACGCTGGTGGGAAAATACCCCAGCTGGAAGGTCAGAAAATAGTTGAGCCAGTTGTATACATTTCCGCCATAGCTGTAACCCGGGAAAATGCGCATGAATACTTAAAGAAAGACTAAAACAATCCGTTTATCTTCCTTTTTGGTGTTGAAATTATTCAAAACTGCAGCCGGTTAAAACCGGCCGCAGATTCTCCAGTAATTAATAATACTGATCCCTGAAAAAGGAGGCAAGGCAAGTGAGTCAGAAACTGGGTACTGCCGTCGTGGGAACAGGTTATATTGGATATAAGCATGCTCGTATTTATTCCGAAGTCTTAAACAGTCATCTGGTTGCTGTGGTGGATAGAGATAGAAATAGGGCACAGAAGATTGCTAGTGAGCTGGGCTGTAGGGCGGAGTATGATTATCGAAGGGTTCTTGATGATCCGGAGATTGATGTGGTAAGTATATGCCTTCCGGAAGATAATCACGTAAAACCTGCAATTGAGTTTGCAGTTAACGGAAAACATGTGCTGCTAGAAAAACCGATGGCCATGACAGCTAAAGACTGCGATGAAATAATAGAAGGTATCAAGGGAACTAAAGTCAAGTTTATGGTAGGTCATCTGCTTCACTTTGATCCCAAATATTCCCGGGCTAAAGAATGTATTAATCGTGGTCAAATAGGGGACATAATCCATATAGTTGCACAGCGGAATGGACTGATATCTGCAGGAAGAAATACCGGTGTGGCTGGAAATATATCAGTTCTTCATCATGTAGGGGTCCATGATTATGAGCTCGCTCTCTGGTTTAGCAAAGGAAAGGTAAAACGGGTTTATAGTGAATACTGTAATCGCCTTCTTCCAGGCATAGCAACTCAAGATTCTTTCTGGGGACTTATAAAGTTCGATGATGGGTCCTTTGCAAGCATCGGATCTTCTTGGGTGCTGGAAGATTCTTCGGGTGCTGATGTTAGTGCTCGAATGGAAATCTTGGGGACCCGTGGCTTAATTGAACTTGACTGTGGTATAGGAGGCTCGCTACGAATATTTACTAAAAAAGGATGGGATTTTCCGGATGTGTACCACTGGCCAGTGGTTAATGGTAATATTGCTGGTGCCCTTCGTGAACAACTTGTACATTTTTTGAGGTGTGTTATTGAAGACAAAAAACCGCATGTTACCATTGAAGGTGCCCGCCTGGCTGTAAGAGTTGTTGAGTTACTTCTCGAATCAGCGGAAAGGGGGGTTCCTGTATATAGCAAATAATGTAATAAAATGGCATAATAAGACCTATAAAGTTTGTAAACTTAAGTTCATCTTTTAAATGGTAATATATAAGGTCCAGATAAAAATAAAAATTTTTATACCGATTTGTTAGAACAACATTATAACATGACAACGGAAGGGCGTGACAAATGTATTTAACAGAAAAGGAAATTTTTCATAAGTACCGGGCACTTAAAAAAACTTATGAATATTTTATGTATAGAGCTAAAGAGATAAAGGAATTAAAATACAGACATAAATTTGAAAGCATTACTTTTATCGGTAGTGGTTCTTCCTACTTCCTGTGTCAGTCAGCTGAAATATCCACCAAAGTACATACTCCTTTTATTGCTAATTCCATTCCGGCAGGAGATCTAATGCTTAATTTTCCTTATTACGGTAATTACTTAAAAAATACACTATTAGTTACTTCCACACGATTTGGTAACGCCAAGGAAGTGGTAACAGCGATTAGAAAGGCTAAAAATAAATATGGTATTCCTTGTATTTCTATATGTGCCAAGGATGATACAAAAGTGGCTGCTTTAGTTGACTTTAGCGATGAAGGGGTTGTGCCCCTCGTATTCACAAGTGCAAATCTGAACCAGTGAGATGAGATAAACACAAAACTTCTTGAGAAATATAGGGAAAAGATTTTTTATTTATAAAAGGGAGAAATTCAGTAATGAAAGAGCATGGGGTGCTAATATTAGCTCTTGATCTGGGTACAACTGCATGTAAAGCAGGGGTTTTTAACTGTCGTGGGAATATGTTAAGTAGTTCGTATATTGAATATCCCCTAGTGCGTCTGGATGCCGGTTTTATTGAACAGGATGCGGAGGACTGGTGGCGTGTATCGCTTAATGTCTTAATGGATGCCGTTTCCGGACTAAATAGTGCTGTTGGTAAGGATGCATGGAAAAAAATTAAAGCCATGTCTATTTCAGCACAGGGGATATCTTTTCTACCGGTAGATGGAAAGGGAAACCCTCTTCGCCGGGCAATTAGCTGGTTGGATCACAGAGCCGAAAAAGAGGCAAATGAGCTAAAGGAGCGTCTGGGGGCTGATAAATTCTGGCGAGAAACCGGTCTCCCTGTTCATTCTGTATACACTCTTCCTAAAATACTCTGGCTTAAGAGAAACGAACCAGAAGTAGTAAAAAAGTGTCAACGTTTTGCCACTTCCCTTGATTTTCTCATGCAGAGGTTTACCGGAGTACCGATAACCGATCATTCTGTAGCTGCAGGAACACTTATGCATCTTCATAATGATCTTTGCTGGTGGAAGGAACTTCTTTGTGAACTCGGGATTGAGTATCGAAAACTACCCGAAGTAGCCTGGGCGGGAAGCAAAGTTTATCAGATTAAACCTGAAATTGCAAAAACGATTGGTGTCCCTGAGGATCTACAGGTTGTACTTGGAGGGCACGACCAGGAGTGTGCTGCAATTGGAGCTGGACTTTGTAAAGGAAGGATAACCGTTTCAATGGGGACAGCATCCATACTTATAGGAAATGCTGACCACCCACTTTACAATCCGCAAAGAAAAATACCTAGTTTACCTTCAGTACGAGAAGGGGAGTGGGTTTTAGAGGCACCGGTAAATGTTGGGGGGGCTGCACTAAATTGGTGGAAGGGTATTGTAGGTGATCAGCGCCTCCAGAACGGTTCTGAGGTTAGCTATGAATTACTGGTTGAAATTGCTACTAATTCACCACCTGGCTCAAAGAGAGTAATGTTTTTTCCTCACATGACAGGTGCCACCTCACCTTTCTGGAACACTGGAGTGAGTGGTGTCTTCTGGGGGCTTACACTTTCCGCAGGGCTACCGGAAATGATCAGGTCAGTGCTGGAAGGGTGGATCTATCAGATAAACACTAATCTTGTTAATTTCGAGAGATTGATAGGACCTATACATGAGGTGGTTATATTCGGCGGTGGGGCAAGGAGTCGTTTTATAGCAAGACTCTTGGCCGATATTACGGGGTATAAGGTTCAAATTCCGAAAACGACCGAGACCGCTCTTCTGGGGGCGGCTATAATAGCAGCTGAAGCATTATATACAGGAACGGATCAAGCCGCTATGGTGAGTTTTGGTCCCACGTTTATACCTGACCCCGGACAGCATTTGATTTATAAAAAACTATATAGACAATACCGTACAGTCGAAGACCAAATACTAAAGGGGGAGGAAGAGTAATGAAAGTTTTTGAAAAACTTGGTGTTGCAGTTGTCGGTACTGGATATTTTGGACGTTTTCACGCCAGGGTTTTTAAGGAACTGCCGGAGGTATATCTCTGTGGAGTTTTTGATATAGATATTAAACGGGCAGAAACTGTGGCAAGAGAGATAGGGAGCAGGACATATAGAGAATTTGAGGAACTTCTTGATGACAGAAATGTAGAAGCGGTAAGCCTGTGTGTATCCGATCAGGCTCACCGGGAGCCCGCTACAAGCATATGTAGAGCCGGGAAACATCTGTTAGTAGAAAAACCACTGGCCACTACGATTGAGGACTGTGATGCGATAATAGAAGCTGCTGATAAGGCAGGGGTAAAATTAATGGTTGGCCACATTCTGCGTTATGATCCCAGATACCGCATCGCACGAGAGAAGGTAATAGAGGGTGAAATTGGTGATATAATACAGTTTTACGCTCGGAGGAGCAATCCTATAATAGCTGCCCGGCGTTTGGGAGATAGGTGCGGGAAGTACACGGTAATCTATCATAACGCTGTTCACGACCTGGATCAGATGCTGTGGACACTGCCTGGAGATAAGATAAAAGCTTCTGCCTTCAGCAGAGAAGGGCTGCTTCAATCCGAGGGTATAGGGGTCAGTGATGCGGTGGTGACAATCCTGAAGTTTGAAAATGAAGCAGTTGGCCTTATGGAGAATTGCTGGGCTCTCCCGGAGGAACATCCGATGTTGATTGATGCAGTATTTGAGATTACCGGAATCCGAGGAAAAATTGTAATAGATGCCCGACAGCAGGGACTGGCAGTTTTTAAACACCACGGAGGATTTGAATACACCGATACAATGTACTGGCCGGAGTTTAAAGGGCGGGTTGGAGGAGCACTGAAGGAGGAACTATCGGATTTCGTTCGATGCGTGAGAGTAGATGAGCCTTCCCCGGTGCCGGGGATAGAAGGAAAACGTGCAGTTGAGGCTATTCTAACCATAGTGGAGTCACTGGAAACAGGAAAAATGCAGGAGAAAACTCTAAGTACCGGGAGTGATATCGATGTTGGGAAATACTAAAAAGGGCGGCAATGATAATTTTATTCAAAAGAAATTGTTATCCGGCCTACGAGATTTTACATTTACCTGGAGTACTCTGTTGGCGCTAATTGTAATATGCTTTGTATTTGCCCTTCGTTCACCGGAATTTTTTTCCCTTTATAATATGATAGACATTCTAATTCAGGTGACACCTCTGGGCATAATTGCCGCAGGATTAACGGTATGTGTGTTGGGTGGTGAGTTTGATGTATCTATGAGCTCGGTTTTGACTCTTGCCGGTGTTTCTGTAGCAATGGTGATGAAAAACGGACATGGTGCATCAATTGCCTTTTTAGCCGCCCTGGGAGTAGGAGTTATAGTAGGCTCGATTAATGCATCAATGGTTGTGTACTTAAAGGTTCCCTCATTAATTGCTACACTTGCTACAGTTGTAGTAATTGATGGGTTGTCACTCCTTTATTCGGGAGGTTACAGGATATATCGAGGGATGAAGCCCGAATTTTTATTCATGGGGACTGGTCGTCTGATCGGGATACCAATGCCTATAGTGATCCTGGTCGTATGGTCTCTCGTTGTCTGGATTGTACTTTCGAAAACTATCTGGGGGAGAAGAATATATGCTGTCGGAGTTAATCCTGAAGCAGCCCGCCTGAGTGGGGTAAATTATGCAACCAATAAATTTGTAATTATGTTGTTCTGTTCAATTGCTGCAGCAATTGCAGCCATAGTTGTTGTTGCCCGGGTAGGGGCCGCAGAGCCCTTTTCCAGATTTGCCTACGTTCTGGATGCATTTGCTGCTGTCTTTTTGGGAGCGACGGTACGTCTGGAAAGTCGCCCCCATATGCTGGGGACTGTAGTAGGTGTTCTTGCCCTGGGGGTTCTCAATAATGGACTGACAATGTTTGGCACATCATTTTTTATGCAAAATATCCTCAAGGGTGTGCTAATTCTTCTTGCGGTTGCAGGGAGTGTAGCCATTCAGCTGAGGAGGGAGTAATAATGAGAACAGAATACGCAGCCGAAATGGAGGGAATAACCAAGCGTTTTCCTGGAGTACTTGCCCTGAATAATGTTGACCTGCGGGTCAAAAAAGGGAAGATACATGCCCTGGTAGGAGAAAACGGGGCCGGGAAATCAACGCTGATCAAGATTCTGGGTGGTATTTACCAAAAGGATGAAGGCAAAATAAAGATTAACGGTACTAATACAGTTGTTCAAGATCCTTCAGATGCCCGCAGAAAAGGTATCAGCTTTATCCACCAGGAACTCAATCTTATACCTTATTTTAACGCAGTTCAAAATATTTTTGTTGGCAGGGAAAATGATGTAGGAAAGGGAAAATTCCTGGATTATAAAGCCATGAGAAAAAGGGCAGAGGAGATCTTGGATTCGCTGGGTCTCAGTATTAACATAAATGTTCCGGTAAAACATCTAACAGCCGCTCAGCAGCAAATGGTTGCTATGGCCCGGGCTCTTTCGGAGAATACTTCAATAACGGTGATGGACGAACCCACCGCGATGCTTTCAAACCGGGAGATAAATCAGTTATTCCGACTTATTAGAAGACTAAAAAGGAATGGGGTTACTATTATTTACATTTCTCACCGCCTGGAGGAGATACTGGATCTAAGTGATACTGTGACCGTTCTTAAAGACGGAAAAGTAGTTCTTTCAGCACCAATCCGGGAGCTTACACTTTCTCAGATCATAGAGTCTATGGTAGGTCGCAGTGTTGAAGAACAGTTTCCTGAACGTCCCCCGATCAAGCCGGGAGAGGAGCTTCTTTCTGTTGAGGGACTTTTTGACGAAAACTTGCTTAAAAACATTAGCTTGAAGGTACATTCAGGTGAGGTTCTGGGAATTACCGGAAATGTTGGTTCAGGCAAGAGTGAGCTTGTAGAGACGCTTTTTGGATACCGAAGGCTTTGGGAGGGTGTTATAAAGATTGAAGGGAAAGAAGTAGCAATTCGATCTCCCCGGGATGCAATAGTTTACGGCCTGGCACTTGTTCCTGAAGATAGAAGAGGGAAAGCCATTATTATCGAAGAAACTGTGGCCGGAAATATTGTTTTGCCCTTTATCCAAAATCTAGCTTCATTCGGCTTTATTAAACAGGGATTAGTAAAGACAAAGGCCCAGGAACTGGTGGAACGCTTTCGCATTATTACTCCTTCGCTTGCCCAGAAGGTTATGTATTTAAGCGGTGGTAATCAGCAGAAGGTAGCCCTTGCAAAGTGGTTCGGTATGAGTGCAAAGGTTTTTATTCTTGATGAACCCACACATGGCATTGATGTTGGAGCCAAACAGGAAATATATAATTTTATTAATAAAATTGTTACCGGGAATTCAGGGGTAATATTTGTATCATCAGATATTCACGAGGTTATAGGCATGGCAGATCGAATTATGGTTCTGCGAGATGGAGAGATCGTTGCACGTTTTAATCGTGGGGAAGCAACACAAGAGAAAATACTTACTGCCATGCTGGGCAAGTCATTAGGGGGTGAAGCAAATGGCTAGTCTGACTGAACGGCAAAATAGAATAACCTATACTCTGGCGCGTTACGGTACCTTTGTAGGGTTTATAATTCTGGTAATTGTGATGTCTATTTTATCACCACATTTTCTGACTCTAAGTAATCTTTCTACCCTGCTTACCCAGGTATCGATGCTGTTTATTGTTGCCGTTGGGGTTACAATTGTACTTATTTCGGGAAATATAGACGTATCCACCGGGGCAATAGTCGGCATGTCGGGAATTATTACCGCCTTCCTACTGACCAGAGGTTATTCAACCTTTACTGCCATATCAGTTTCACTGTTTATGGGTTTAATATTTGGTGCTATTAACGGATTTGTGGTGGGATATTTGAAAGTAAACTCACTTATAGCAACTTTTGCTACCTCTGTTATTGCTCTGGGGGTTAATTTCTGGGTCGGAGGTGGAACTACCATCATGCTTTTAGGAGATGCAGCCCGAGAAGAATTTCTGGCCATCGGGTGGCAGGGACACACTCTGGGCATATCGGTCCCGGCAATTATCATGCTTATAGTGCTTGCCCTGGGATTGATGTTAACCGAAAAGACGCCATGGGGCTTACGCCTTTACGCAGTGGGGGGAAATTCCAAAGCTGCCAAACTATTTGGTATTAAACTGGAGAGAATATCCTTACAGGCCTTTATGTTGAGTGGTCTTTTGGCTGCACTTAGCGGTATAGTCGTTGCTGCACGTTTAGGCTCAGGAAGCCCTATAGCCGGCCAAAATTATACTCTTAATGCTATCGCCGCAGGGTTTATAGGGGCAACAATGTTTCGCCATGGAGAGCCACACCTGCTGGGTACGTTTTTCGGAGTCCTGATTTTTGGTGTTATTACAAACGGGTTGTCACTGCTGGGGATCGGATATGAAATACAGAGTATTGCCCGCGGTTTAATTGTGGTTCTGGCGGTGACCTTGGCAGCGGGACGTTCGTAGGAATTTTTTAAAAAAAATACATTAGATAAGGAGGTGATTGCCTTTACAGTTGGAGCAATTAAAAAATAAATAAAGTCTGGAAGGAGAGATTATTGTAGGCCGATGAATGATAGAACTTTTGTTATAGGAATGGATATTGGAGGGACAAATACCAAGATTGGTGTTGTTAGTGAAAATGGTGAAATAATTTTTAAGAATCAGATACCGACTGACTCAAGATTGGGAAAAGTAAGATGTGTTGATCGGATATGCCAGTGTGTATCTAAAGTTATTAAAAAAGCAGAGGGAGCAGGAATTTCAATAAAAGGAATTGGTTTAGGAGTTACCGGG
>SDBS01005654.1_pt1 | contig 12148 bp, 16 predicted proteins | sample 2277091 | NCBI WGS metagenome assembly SDBS01 (sample SAMN10404972, study PRJNA504765) | marine sediment metagenome | isolation source: marine sediment core GS10_PC15, 163 cmbsf | place: Arctic Ocean: Southern Knipovich Ridge | collected 2010 | reverse complement strand
TACGCTTTGAATAAGTTATTGTGTTGCTTTTTAGGAAGTGATGATCGAAGGTTTGCAGTATTTACATGAATTGGAGACTCGACCAGGTTTATGAAAGCGGTATCACTACAGATCTGTTTGCAACAATCGGTTTCATTGATACAGTAGTTTATGAAATCGGTGTCGAGGTAGTTTATGACTGTGTGTAATACTTTGAAGAATTTGTTCATCCAGATTTTTCCCCGAGTAAAAGAAGTACATAATTGTATATTGAAGGCAGGTTTGGGAAGATAGTAGGTAAGGGGTTTTTTGATTGGGATGAAAATGTGATCATTTCTAATGATGAATCCGTAACTGTAGATTAGGAGACCCAACAGTTTTTAACCAAATTAATGGGTTCGATTGATTTTGAATTATTTGGAGCCTTAACATTGAATGAAGCATGCCGGCTTTTAGAAGAGGGTGTAATGACAAGTTGTGCTTTAATAGACCAAACTATTAAAAGCGGAAACTTTGGTGAGGGACCGTTTGCAACAGGGAGAGAAAATTATAAAGAATGGTCTAAAAAATTGGATGCGCTGTCTGAAAAAATAGGGAAATCCTATTTGAAGCCGTGTGAAATGATGAAATCTGGAAAATTTCTCGAGTTTCCTTAAAATTCTTATTAATTTCTCAATCTTTTTATTTATACATTTCAAACATCGAGTCGATATTTCTATTCATGCGATCATCCCCGCCAATCCACTGTTGGAATTCCGGTGATAGCTCATCCCTTTGAATTTTTTTCTCTTTTTCTCCTGATTTAATTCTTCCTTTTACTAATTCAATAAGTTCTTCAGTATATTTAACTTGAAGTGCGATTTCCTTGTTATTCGATAATTCTCCGTGTCCCGGAACAAAAATATCTATATTTTTCTTCTGATACCCACCCAAAATTTCATTTTGTTTTTCCGGAACACCGTGACCAAGCCACGGGTCCATATTAGCAAAAAGCAAATCACCAAGAAAGCATATTTTTTCACCAGGAAAATAAACTATCACGTCACCCTTGGTGTGTGCGGGGCCAACATTGATCAGTTCAACGGTTCTTTCAGTTCCCGCGAGCGTATTTTTACCTGAAATTGTCAAATCCGGTCCTCTTAAATTTGTTTTCGGATCGCATACATTTTCCAAAAATTTTAAATTGCCTTTGAAAGCATTTATTTTTGCTTGATCTGTTTCTTTTTCTATGCTTTTATTCAAAAACTCGATTTGAGTAGGAGCATTCTTCTTCATCTCATTTATACTCTTCCAAAATCCGTTTTGAGTTTCGGAAGACCCAATAATTGGAATAGTATCTGGAAAAATTTGATTAGGATAGGTGTGGTCTGCGTGGTAATGTGTATTTATGACAAATGAAATTTTTTCCTTGCCTGTAAATTGTTTCGCTGCTTTTACTAGATCCTTAGCAGCAGCAATGCTCATAGAAGAATCAACAATAACAAGGTGGTTTCCCAGATCAAAGAAGCCCATATTACTACGAGCGGGTGAATCTGGTTTACAAATTGCTGCAAAAATCCCCTCATGAAGTTTATATAGATTGAAATAAGGCGTTTCAAATTCAACTAATTTTGACATAAATATTGACTAATTTTGACAACTTTTAATATTTAAGAAAATGAGGGGGATAAAAAAAAATTACAAATGATACAAACAGCAATTTTGAAATCCAAAAAAAACCAGATAAATACAAATAGAGTTACTAGCAAACATCTATTAATTTGATATTATTAACCAGAAATATGCCACAAGAAATACCACAAAATAACATTAGTAAGGGTGATACACCCCTTCCTCTTTGGGTAATAGCCATTTTACCTTTTTGGATTGCACTCGTATTAATTGTAACTTTTTTTTTAATTTCTCAAGATTGGAATTGGATTGAGGCTTGGTTAGTCATGGTAACCTTTGACATTAATATGACGGTCAGTTTTTATCTCATAAACAAGAAGAATCCACGTGTCATTCGGAACCGGGCTAAGCTGAAAAAAGTAGGGATCACAGAGAAAACAAAAAGATCCGCAGGATCGGATAAATTTATAATACCGTTTCTGGCTATCGGATTTGTTGGTGCAATAATCCTGCCTATTTTCGATCACCGATTTCAAATTTCACAAATTAATATCTTCATATTGGAGATTATAGGGCTTGTTGTATTGAATATTGGTCTTGTAATTATGGATATTGCTATGGTTGAAAATGCATTCGCCTCAAAATTACTGGATATTAACAAAGATCAAAAACTCATTGATACGGGTTTATATGGTCATGTTCGCCATCCTCTCTACTCCGGAGTGATTTTAATAATATTTGGATTTCCATTTGCATTGGGATCATGGATTTCTTTAATTCCTGCTGCAATCGCAGTATTAAGCATATTAATCCGTATAAAATTCGAGGAGGAAATGTTGATTAAGGGAATGGATGGTTATGAAGAGTATCGAACTCGCGTAAAATACAAAATAATACCAAAAATCTACTGATTTAATTCATGAAATTCAAAAAGTTAAACATTAAAAGAAGAAAAAAAAATGGAAGAACTAATTTTATACTGCAACTGTCAGAATGGATTGATTTTTCGTTAATTCATCTGAAAGACTTTTTGCAATTGCTTGATGATTTATTACTTTGACACTTTCCAACCTTTTGGATAAAAAATTTTCAAAGATTTCTTTCAAATCCGAATATGTAAGTTTTAAGGTGTCTTTCCCTGCATCTTTAATCGCAAATCGCAAAAGACCTCTGCATGAAAGAGAAGGTTTTCCGGTTAGTTTGGCTAATTTTTCACCAAAAAATTCAATATACTTTACCATGGTTCATACCCCCGTAGCGAATTGTTTCAATAACTCTTCTTCCGTAACTTCTTCAACTGATTCTTGTGTTTCTTCTGTGTAATTTCGATTATAGAATTTCATAATTCGTTTAGGCATCACCCAAGCGAGAAATTGAACAATTAGAGCACCGTCCAAAGAGAGAAAAACTATTAACATCCATAAAGTGCTATCTGGGTTTACCGCTACAACAGGAATCGCAATGTTTGCGATAATATCCAATAAAGCATACAAGATTATTAACTTATATCTTTTTTTTACCCAATCTTCTACAAATTCACTATCTTTTATTTCATTATAGGCATTTCCTGCAACTATAATGAACCATACTGATACAATTGATGAGTTTATTGCGTAAATTGCAGCTGAATAAACTGGGTTTAAAATAGTGATTATAGAAATGGGCACAATGATTATAAGGAATAACTTAAACGGACTCTTTTTATCTTTATAAAATGTCTGTTCGATAAAAATGAGTATTAACAATTGCGTAATTCCCGATATACTCCATGCTAACGTAAGATTTTTAATTGAATCCATATTAAATATTCCAACAAAAGAACTGGTTATAAAAACGGACGAAAGAAAATAAAGGGTTTTCATACCACTTCGTCTTGCTTTCTCAACTACCGATAAGGCAATAATAAGTTTCATTGAAGTATTTAGTATTATCATTATTTCTGTTGAATTCATTTTTTTTTTTAACAACCTTTGAGTTTGATTTTTGTGTTATGACTTTTCTACTAAAAAAATATTTAAACTTATCATGTTATACGAATTATTATAATAATTCTCGAATGATTATATATATGATTAGAATAGGTTTGACTTTTTTTTTCATTGATTTGACGTAAATTATCCTTTGGAATTGACAAAAAATGTCACTCTATGAAAATTTCTTTCGTATTCTGTTACAAGGAATGGTTTGGGTGACACCGACCTCCATGAGAACCGAGATTAAACAGAGAGGATGTCAAGAATCGTGATATTTTGTGGAGGAATAACTTAATAATCGGATATTAAGTTAAATAAATTAACGTAATATTAGAATAACAATAAGAAGAAGAAAGATTGTAAGAGGTTAAGTGGTGTCTGATATCCAAAATACTCAGCTATACAAAAATGAAAAGGAAGTAATTCAAGAGTTAGAATCCATCATTGGAAAATCTATCCCTTTGATGAAATCATGTGAATACGATAAATTAGGGTTTTCTATTCGAGATGACCATGTTTTTGGGCTTTGTTTAGCACATCAAAAATTAACAATATTCCCAAAATGCATCTTAAATTTAAAATTCATTCGGGAATTATGGTTTTTGGAGAATCGTATTCAGCATCTTCCTGAAAATATTGGAGATTTGAAGTATTTAATGCGCATTGACATGGAAAATAATTGCAACATGTCTGATTTACCTGAATCTGTATGGAAATTGAAAGATTTGGTTGTTTTGGGATTAGGAGGAAACAAGTTTTCCAGTATTTCAGAAAGAATAACAGAACTCCCCAACTTAAAAATTCTTTTCTTTGAAAATAATAAGTTCACAAAAATTCCGGAATTTATTTGGAATTTAACTAAATTGGAAATTTTGTCAATTGGTGGCAATTTTTTTAATGAAATATCACCTAAATTACAGAAATTCACTCAATTAAGGTTTTTAAATTTAAAGAACCTTGATTTCTTAGGATCAAATTCTCGAAGTGTTGGAAGCCAACGAATTAAAAATGAAATTAAAGCAAGAAAAGAAGTTAAAATTTTCATAAGATCACTATTTTAGTCATGGAAAAATAAACTTAGAGAGAACGGATGATTCATGAATCAAAAAGTAATTTTCAATTCTAACTTTTTAAAAATAAAACCTTTTTACTCCAATTGATTGATATTTTATTATGATTGATTCAATGAAAACAGCAGCAGAAATATATCATTTAGATAAAAACCGATATAATAGATTCTCAAAGAAAAACCATTGTCTTTCTAGAGCATTGATAGATCCGAAGTTTCCTTTTTATCATAAACATACTTTGACAAATATGACAAAATGGTTAAATTCAGGAGAAGATGGATATTCTCGAATTGATGTGGCTTTTAGTTCTGCTTCATGGACAGTTGCAAACCATTTCCAATTTGCTACAGAGTGGTATCCAAAACCATTAAAAACGAATGATATACCAATGGAAGTAAGAAAAAGTCCCCCCGATAAAAATATCCCTACAGATATATTAACAAAGTATGTAAAAAAAGCATCCAAATTTTATGGATCTACTAATGTAGGGATTGCTGGACTTGATCGAAACTGGTTATATGATCATATTATTGATAATTCTCAAGATTTAAACATTGACCCACAAATTGAACCGCAAGAAAACTATGAACCTTCAAGGTTTAAACTGAGAAAATTACCCAAAGTAATCAATCGTTCAGTAGTTTTTACAATTGAAATGGATTCCAAAGGGATAAGCACAGCGCCTAAATTTATTGAAAATGGTGCAACTGGTTTAGGGTATTCAAAAATGTTTTTCATCATAGCTACTGTCGCCGAGTTTATCAGAAATATGGGATATGTAGCAATACCTAGCTGGAATGATGTGGCACTAAGTATTCCTCTAGGAATAGACGCCGGATTGGGCGCATTAGGTAGGCATGGACTTTTAATTACTAAAGAGTATGGTCCTCGAGTTCGATTATGTAAAGTCTTCACTAATATGCCCCTTATAAAAGATGGACCGGATTTAGAATTTATCGAAAAGATCAATATATTTTGCAAATCCTGCAGGAAATGCGCAGAAATTTGCGATGCCAAGGCTATCTCTAACGAGCAAGAACCAGATTTCAAAACAAATAATATCTCAAACAATGCAGGAATTAAAAAATGGTATGTAAATGGAGTTAAATGCTACGGAAATTGGGTAAAATATAGTTCTGGTTGTTCAAAATGTATAAAATCTTGCCCGTTTAGCAAAATTAAAAAGAAGCATACTTCTGATGAATTCTGGTTAAATTAAAAAAAGATGGAAAATGATACTTTTTCGAAACTAATTATTTAATTTTTCCAATTCTTCATGGATCTTATCATAATCTACTTTTACAAGCCCAGTCAAGAACAATACAGCGAAATTGGCAATTATACCTAAAATTGAGAAGATTGTGAACATATTTACTATTCCAATCAACTCTGATAATGGGCCAGCAATTAACATTGCAATTGGAGTGATCGCCATTGAAATAAGGTTGTCAATGGCAAAAACACGGCCTTGTTGATCAAGTGGAACACTAATTTGGAGTATTGTGAAGTACATTACTATTCCAATTGAAATATTGGCACCGAGGATGAACTGACCTATACCTATTATTAGAAAATTGCCGGGAGGTGCACTTGCTGAAACAATGTTTCCCACGAACATAAAAATACCGGTAATTAACACTAGCAGTTGTCTATTCTTCCACTTTTTCTTAATCGAAGTAACTAATGAACCTAATATTATACCGATTTGCATAAGTCCCATTACAAATGCAAAATTCATTTCCGTTCCGGAATGTAAAAGTGGATCGTATACGAAAAGAGCCAACAATATATTTACTGGGATTAACAGGAAATTTACGAATGTGCACAAAGTCGCTAAGGTCAATAAACCAGGTGTATCCCTCATAGTTTTAAATCCTTGTTTAAATTCAGACCAGAAAGGTGATTTTTCAACTTTTTGAAGTTCACCATCATTTTTACTTTCAACTTCCTGCTTTCGAATTTTGGGGATTTTTACCGTCCATAATAATGAAGCAGCGATGAGAAATGTGATTATATCTATCCACATCACCTGTTCAATGCTAAAAAATGCTAAAAAAATTGCACCAACAAAGGGACCTATGATCCGGATTAACCCTGTACTCATATTCGTAATTCCGTTAACTCTAGTAAGTTTTTCCTTTGGGATCATCAGGGACGGCAGAGCTGCTACTGCAGGCTGATGGAAATTCTGGAAAAAACCCCTCAACGAATTCATTAAAATTATCAACCAAATATTTGGACCGACAAATGTAAAGGATATAATTACATATAATGTAGTTAATGCTTGACCTAGGTCTGCAATCAAGATTGTTTTCTTCCGATCCCAGCGATCGACAAATGTACCTGCTATCGGAATCACAATTAAATTCGGTATAAAAGCAATAGCAGCAGCCATTCCCAAAAAAACCGCGCTTTTGGTTTCTATTGTAACCCACCACATAATGGAGAAAAAAACGATCGAACTACCTAGCATTGAGAACAGTTGCCCTATCCAAAATATAAAATATCCTTTAAGAGATTGTTGTTCTTCTTCTATTACAGTTTGTTGTTCCAACATAATATATCATTATTTTTGTTTTTATATTTCATCTAAAAAATATATGAATTAGTCTATAAGTTATTATTTAAAGAAAGAGGAATCATGATCTAAAAAAAAATAGAATTATCGCATTAAAATAAATACCGGTTTGAATTATTCATCCTTATTCTGACATCATTTTTTGCTTTTACGTTTTTCAAGGTTTTAGCACTTTTATTTCCAATCAAGTTATAAATTGTAGCCTTAAATTTCCTTATCCTTCCCATACGCTTTTTGGACTTAGCGGGTAATATTTGAAAGCGATCTTTTATGTTTTTGGGTAAAACATCATTTTCCAAATTTTGATTACTAAAATATTCTGCCATTTTTTTTCAACTTCTTTTTTCTGGTAAGATTAAGATATTCCCCGATAAAAGGGAATTAAAGTGGAAAAATTCCCTTCAGGTTCAAGATATTATCGGAAATACATGGAGGGCACTCCAATTTTAGAGTATATGTTTGCTTTAACAGTTTTGATGTGTAAAACGGGGACTGCTCGGTCCTTTTCAGTGAATTTTGTAAAGATTTTATCTTTTATCCGCTTAAACAGAGTCTTCCTAACGACAAGCGGAGCTAGTTCTCTTTTCTCAGCTATGTTTTTTCTTTTTTCAACAATTTCATCTTTTATCACAGGACGGGTATGATACCAAGCCGATATCCTGTTTATATTGGAATTAATTACGACTTCTGTCATTTTTTTTCAACTTTTTTTTTATCTGTTAAAAATAATAAGAGTAAAAAACCATATATAGTTTAGGTTCATAAACTTCCAATGTAGTTTGAACTTTATACGAACTTTAAACTTTATTTTGAAGCAAAAAGTTTATATGAACAATTTATAAACATAATAATAGGCAATTTTTTTTTGGTGACAAAGATGAGTATAGACCTGGAGTATCCTCCTGATGAAATTTTGAATCCTACCGATATCTCTGGAAAAAAATTCGAATATATTATTCTCTGGATGCTCTCTAAAAACGAAACTTGCCAGTGGTCGGATTTTTTGAGTGATCGAGTGAACTTACAACAGTCTACACTCTCAAATTATTTAAGCGCCTTGATTAGTAAAGGTCATATAATACGAGAAAAGCGAGCTCATTACCAAATCACACCAGAAGGTAGAGCGCGTTTTTTACAATTGACCGAAAATATTGATTCAAAAGATTTAAAAATTTCTTATCCTCCAAAAAGTATTCAAAATGAGAGGAATTATCAACACCTTATATTATGGATGCTGAATAACAATAACGAAGGTTGTAAATGGTCTGATTTCACTGAAGGAAAATTGAAAATTAATCAATCATCTTTGTCAAAAAATATGAACATTTTGTTAGATAAGGAATTTATTGATAAGAAAAATAAAGTTTACTTCATAACGAATTCAGGAAAAATTGAATATTTTAGTATTTTAAAATTATATTCTCTGGATCGTCAATCGTTGCTTGATGAAGAATCAAAAAGATTAAAGGAATTAACACAAAAAATGGATGAATTTTTTGATGAACATAATATCATCGATGATGAAGTGAAATTCCGATTTCTCAATTTGCTCTTGGAACTTGATTATTCAAAAACCCAAACCGTTTTAAGAAATCCTAAGGATTTTGATAAAATTTTGTTGTATCTAGCAATAAATCATCCAAATTTCTTTCCGGAATTTAAGTCAATTAACGAATTCAGTGCCGAATACTCCATCAAGGATGGTACTTTGAAATATTGGATCGATTTAATTGTCGATGAGAATTTTTTTCCTGCTGTGAAATTTTTCATAATTAAAACAGATAAAAATCAAGTATATTATTTCCATGCAGATGAAAAAATTGAAAAAGTTCTCAGGGCAATAACAGTAGAGAAGATTCGAGATCTTAAATTACTGAAACAACACCATAAACAACAAGAAGGAACCCCTTCTTTAAATTCCAAATTGATAACTACCCATATTTTGAAGGATAGTTTAACAGGCGTTTTATTTAAGCGGGAATTACGCCCCCATTTAAGGAAATTTATAGAAAACACATATATTGAATATTTAACATACACAATCAAAAAAATTCAACCCAGAAGGCCAAACAAATATGAATCACGCCCATTCGAAGAATTCTAGTTCAATTGAAACAATTGCAATCAAGAAATATGTTTATCACATCCGTCCACTGATAATAGAAATTTTTGAACCACTATTTTCTTCAGAAGTGCGAGATAGTTTCCATAAATTGACCATTTTACTCCGAAAGAAGCATCAAAAGGAATCTATAGCATTAATTCACTCAGAAATTAAAAAATATCCTAAAAATTTGGAATTATTGATAATTCAGAGACTAATTGATTGTTTTTCGGAAAAATTTTCGGAAATCCTTGACGAAATTGACGATGAGATCAGTTTAAAGGCTCGTGAAAGTAATTTCTTGCTTTATTCACTTCATTCCTATATTGTTGCATTGTCTCAGATGGGAGTGGGTGAGTTTGAAAAAGCAATACAAGTTGCAGATGATTTAATAAATAAATATCCAGATGAATCCATTTCATTTGGAATTAATTCTATCGTTTTTGGTTATAATTTTATTTTCGAAAAGAAATCCGATGAGGATTTAATCCTGAGCAGAATAAATACTGCAATTTCTTTAGCTATTGATGATTTTTATAAATCCAAATACTTGATGTATAAGGCTAAAATTCAAGGATTAATGGAAAGATACGAAGATTCATTAGAAGCCATTGAACAATCTCTAAACCTAGATAAATTCAACATTAGTGCCTATTCCGTTAAAATTTCTTCTTTGATGTCTCTTAAAAGGGATGAAGAAGCATCAAAACTTCTTGATGATTACAGTAATCAATTTCCAGAAGATGAAAAGTGGTTTCTTTCTAAGAAAGCATCTTTTTTAGTTAGTACTGAACATTTTGATGAAGCAATAGATATCATGGAAGAATTACGTGTTGAAAATCAAGATGATTCAGGTTTATTATGCAATCTGGGATATTACTATATGTATATTGGTGATACTGAGAAGTCGATCGAACTTATAAATAAAGCAATAGATATGGATCCAAATAACGGTAATCTATACGATTCATATGGGGAGTTTCTTTTAGAGGAAAATCGGCACGAAGAGGCGTTAAAAAAATTCATTACAGCCCTTAAAATGGAACCTGATGAATGGTTTGTTCCCTATACGAAGATAAATATTGCATCTATTTATGTGCATTTAGGAGACTGGGAAAACGCTGAAAAATACTTGAACGATGCTAAAATTGTTATAACTCGATGTGCTTGCAGCTTAAATAAAAGAGATGAATTAATTAAACAAGTAGAGAAGGTTAGAGAACAAATCAAAAATAAGCAAGAGTAAAAATGCAAATAAATTTTCAAATTTTAAACCAAATCTTATTTATAAAATCTCAAGTAGATTCGAAAAATACGTTCGGTTTACTAATTTATAATGTGCAGAACAGTTTAGCATAAATATTCTTTGAACTATATCTGAAGTTCAAAGTTATAAACTAAATTAATGTTATTTTCTTTTTTAAATCTACAGAAAAAAATAAAAAAAAAAAGTGAATAAAAAATGGGAATGGTCTATAAATTTTATGAACCTGGCAAGGGTTATGAACAAATTCAGGCTGATTTATTCAATGATGCCATGGCGAAATACGGAACAGCAGGTAATGCAACAGCTGAGGAAATTAAGGAGAGATATACGATTGAAGGTTTTGATAACAAAGGCGTACAATATGCATTTGATGCAGACGGACCTCAATTAAAATCGATTAAAATAAATTCGGTAATTTAAGTTGAAAAATAGAAAAAAATGAAATTTTACGGTTGCATTTTATTTTTTTTTATCAAGTTCCTCTCTTATCATATCTTTAAACATTTCTTTTGATGGAAACACACCTAAGATATGTGTACAATCTGAGCAATAGACAACAGCAACCTTATATCCCTTGTCCCCAACCCCTCCTCTAATCTCTTCAACGTTGATATCGCGTTTTGAGTCTATTTTCCTTCCACATTGACATTTCGGATCCATATTTTTTTTTTCACCTTTTTTTTTGTATTATTTACTAATTACGATTTTATTGTAAATAAAAGAATTGAATGTGGATAAAAATTTGTTCTATTTTGAAGAATCTGAATCATTTGGCATTATTTTCTTGACTTTTTGCATAATTTTTTCGTAATCTTTCTTTATTGATTCAAACTTTTCTTTAGAGGATCTCCCCAACAAAAAAAGCTGTTCCTCTTTTTCAAATCTTGCAGAATATTCTTCTTCTAAAGAATTTAAGAATGTTTCCAAGCAATCATTTAAATCTGAGATCAAATCCTGACTGTGTTCTGGAATATAATAAATATAATGCAAATTCGGGATAGTTTCTGCCGATCTTTCGATAAGTTTGATTTCTAACATTTGTTTCAAATGCTTTTCAACTGCAGGTCGAGAAATTTTTAATGCATTGGCAAGAAAGTCTGCAGACATTTTTGCCCTTCCAATTCTTCCTAGTAAATTCAAGATTTTTCTTCGTTTTTCATCTCTGAGAATGGAAAAAAGGGAATTTATAATTGGTCTATCGAGCAGTTCTTTATCCATAATGCTAGCTTGCTTATCCTAAATTTTAATTTTTAGGAATCCAAAATTTGCATCGATATTTAGTATATGTGATAAAACATTTGGTTAAACTAGAACATTGAATCTTTAAGTGATAAACCACTTGGTTTAGCCATAAATCTCAAAGGCTTAAAAATCTTTATATTTGTGAGTTAGATCTTTATATCTATGGTAGATATTTCTAAATTCGATATAGAATTAAACACAGAAATTCTTAAGGAACTTGCTGAAATTATTGTAAATGCCTCAAATGAAGACCGTGGCTTATCTTCTCAAGAAAGTGAATTTTTTGAGATAATGTTTGAAAAGGCATTAAAGATTTCTTCATCA
>SDBS01005653.1_pt1 | contig 12149 bp, 10 predicted proteins | sample 2277091 | NCBI WGS metagenome assembly SDBS01 (sample SAMN10404972, study PRJNA504765) | marine sediment metagenome | isolation source: marine sediment core GS10_PC15, 163 cmbsf | place: Arctic Ocean: Southern Knipovich Ridge | collected 2010 | reverse complement strand
TTATTATGGGAGAGGACTTTGGCCGCCTCAGAGGCAAACCGTTCGGACAGGAATCTCGTGTCGTAATTGACGACAACCGAGATCTTGTTCTCTGAAAACTTTTTCTTTAGGTGGTTGGCCACGGCTTGAACGACAATGCGCACATTCTGAAAGGTGAATTCTTCCCCCATGACCGCCCGCCAACCTGAGGTGCCGAATTTAATCATTTTTTTTTCTTTTTTATCTCGCCCACCATGGGAACAAAACGAACATCCGTTATGCGTTCAACAACAGGTTTTCCATCTTTTTTCTTCACCAGTGTTAAAGTTTGATAATTGGAAGTACGTTCCAATGGGATAACCATACGGCCTCCCTCTTTGAGCTGTTCAATAAGAAGCGGGGGAATATGATTGGCTGCACATGTGACAATGATGGCATCAAAGGGAGCATGATCCTTCCACCCCAAGTAACCATCACCGACCTTTATGTTTACATTATTATAGTTGAGATCTTTCAAAATCTGGGAAGACCGCTTCGCCAGATTTTCTTTGATCTCAACAGAAAAGACTTGATCCACCAATTGAGAAAGCACGGCCGCTTGATAGCCTGATCCTGTTCCCACTTCCAGGACTCTATCCCCCTTTTTGACTTTGAGATGCTGGGTCATAAGAGCCACAATATAAGGCTGAGAGATCGTCTGCCCTTCTTCAATAGGCAGAGGATAATCATTGTAAGCAAGTCTGCGGTCACTTGGACGAACAAACATGTGTCTGGGGACTTTACTCATGGCATCTAGAACATCGGGATCCGTGATATCCCTTGCGGCCAGCTGCCGTTCGACCATTCTTTTTCTCAGCCGAACATAAGGATCTTTTTCCTGATTAAAAGAAAAATCCAATGTAGAAAAAAATGTTAAATAAACAAAGGCAGATATAATCCATATCCCCTTTTTTTTCATGTTTTCATTCTCGCTCTTTTCTTAACAAATTTCAATCCATTTCTAGGAGATTAAAAAAGCATGTCGATTCGTTCTTTTTTGTTGAAGAGATCACGGGGGGGTGATATTTCTCCTGGTTTTTCCCCTTTGGCGATGATCCCCATCATCCTTAAAGGTGATAAAACTGTTAAAGAAATCACCCCTTAAACCCTCCTCCTCGGTGATTGACCGACTAATCCCATTTTGGGAACATAGAAGCCATGAAACTGACCCAAATTTCTTTCAATGAGAATTTTATCAAGATTTCCCGTCTATCACAAATGACAAACCCCATTTATCAAAGAGGATGGTTATGAAAAAACGTGTCGCCGTATATCCGGGTTTTTTTGATCCCATTACAAACGGCCATGTGGACATTATAAAAAGAGGGCTTAATGTTTTTGATCAACTTATTGTCGCAGTCCTGGAAAATCCCATAAAAACAGCTTTCTTCTCGACTAAAGAAAGAATGGACATGATAAAGGACATATTTTCAGACCAAAAAAGTATCGAAGTCATATCATTCCATGGACTTCTCGTGGATTTCATGAAAACTCATCATGCAAAAATTGTGATCCGGGGACTCAGGGCGATTTCAGATTTTGAATATGAATTCCAGATGGCACTCATGAACATGAAATTGGACCCAGAAATCGAAACTCTTTTTATGATGCCCAATGTCAGCTTCACTTTTTTGAGTTCAAGACTCGTAAAAGAAGTTGCGATGCTTGGAGGAACACTGGATGGACTCGTCCCCGGAGATGTGGAAGAGAAATTGAAACAAAAATTCAAAGAGAGTCCAAACACAACCTCAATTTAATAAGAGGAGAACGAAAAAGAATGTTAGGAATCGGCCGTCAACACAAGCTCGTTGGATTGGATATCGGTTCTTATGCCATCAAAGCCGCTGAACTTAGCAGGAAAACTAAAGGCGGTGCGGACTTTTTTGTCATCAATAAACTCGGGTATGAGATTCTTCCCCGTGACGCCATTGTTGATGGATCCATAATGGATACGGCCGCTGTGGCGGAAACAATAAGAATGATTTTTGAAGAAAATAAAATCTCCACAAAAAATGTTGTCATCTCCATCTCCGGTAATTCGGTGATCATTAAGAAATTATCTCTGCCTGAAATGGAAAAAGAAGAATTAGCCGAATCCATTTTCTGGGAGGCCAAACACAGCATTCCCTATCCCTACGAGGAAACAAATGTAGATTACGCGATCCTTCCGTCACATTTGGGATCGGAACAGCAAAATTTGGACATTCTTCTCGTCGCCGCTAAAAAAGACAAAATTGCCAATTACACAAATGCTATTCATCAAGCAAACAAAAATCCGGAGGCCATAGAGGTGGATGTGTTTGCCTTACTGAATGCGATTGAAATCAACTACCCCGAAGTCATAAGTGAAAAAAATATCTGCATTATAAATTTGGGTGCAAGTCTCACAAATGTTATTATTGCAGAAAGAGGGATTCCCCAGCTTTTTCGTGATCTTCCCCTCGGTGGTTCTTTATTTACAGAAAATCTGAGCAAAGAACTGAACATAGGATTTGATGATGCTGAAAAAGCCATGAAAGGATTTCCTCTGGAAAACGGGCTTTTAGACAAATCCAGGACAGCCTTGAATTTGAGTATTCAGAATTTGCTCGAGGAAATCAGCAAGACCTTTTCCTTTTATGAAAGCACAGAGGGACAAGAAAGAAAAATCGATCTCATATTCCTCTGCGGCGGTCTTTCAAACCTATCCGAACTCTCCAGCCGATTTGAGGAAAAGTTCAACATCGAGTCCAAAGTATTGAATCCATTTCGAAAAATCACCTACGACAAGAATAAATTCGATTCCATATATTTTGACGAATTGGGAGCCCAGTTCGGCGTTGTTGTCGGACTCGCAACAAGATACGCAGGAAGATAAGCCATGATACGAGTCAACCTATTAAGACCGGAACAAAAAGACATCAGAGAGTCCCCAATAGCTCCATCACCTCATGTCCATGAGAAGAAAAAACAACAGCAAATAGGGCTGATTTTCCTCCTCCTCATCATGACCATCATCTGTGTGTATTTTATTCAGGGTAAAAACCTAAAAAAAGAACAAAGCCTTCTCAATGATGCCGTTGAAGAAAAAAGGACACTTCGGGAGGTTGCGGAACTTCTTGTCCAGATTGAAGAACAAAAAAGCCTTCTCGAAAGAAAAATCAATTTGATCAATTCTCTGACATCTCATCAGCAAGTGGCTGTCAACATCATGGATGAGCTAAGCCTGAATATTCCAGATTGGGTCTGGCTGCTGGAAGCGAGTTATGACCAGAATGAAGTTCGTATAAAAGGAAAAGCCCTTTCCAATACTCTGATTGCGGATTATATGTTTAGTTTAGAAAACAGCCCCTCCTTTTCATCCGTCAACCTCATTTCATCCACACAGCAAAGAACAGGAGGGGATGAATTTTTGGAATTCTCGCTAACAGCAAGATATGTTCTTCCTCCAAAGTTGGTTTCTGCTGGAGAGGAAGACTCAGCAGAGGAGAAAAAATGAAGGATTGGCCCTGGTACAGTTATTTAGTTGTAGCCGTTGTTCTCTTTGCTATTGTCTTTTTAATCGTTCTTAAACCTCGTAACGAAAAAATTTCGAATACAAAAGAGGAAAGAATCCGCATAGAAAATGAAGTCAATCAGCTCAAATCGAAAAAAAGACAGCTGAACAAGATTGAAGCCGAGCTGCAAACTATGACCGGGACTCTTAAAGAACTTGAAGTTGTGATCCCCCAGCAGAGGGAAATGTATGATATTCTGAAACAAATCCAGCAGCTTGCATATGATTCCCGACTGGACATCGTCAAATTTGTCAATAGAGGAGAAATCGATAAGGAATTCTACTGGGAATGGCCAATTGCCATAGAAATCAGCGGCGGCTATCACAATCTGGCTTTATTCTTCGATAAGCTGAGCCGCTTCTCGCGCCTCTTTAACACTGAAAATTTTGTTATTAGGGCTCTCCCCAGGCAAAGTGACACCGCAACTATCACCGCCAATACAACGATTAAAACCTATATCTTTAGAGAGACCATGCCGAGTAAAAAGCGAAAGTCACCAGGGAAATAAAAAATGAAACGAAAAATTCTTTTTTTCATCTGTCTCTGTTTAATTTTAGGCGGATCTTCCCCATTCTTTTCTCAAGAAAAGGAGGCTGTTGAAGCTAAAACAGCCCGAGTCCAGGAAAACCGCCCGCCTTTCTATAATCCTGCAGGAAGGCGAGATCCTTTCCGGAATCTTCTCGGAGGCATGGATATTCAAACATCCTCTACCATTGAGGGAGTTCCCCAAATCTATATAGATGATGTGGTTCTCATTGGAATTGTCAAAGCCCGCGGTAAATTAACAGCTATCATAAACAGTGGGCAAGGTTTTCCTTATTATATAAATGACGGCGAGAAATTTGCCGACGGCTTCGTCCGATTGATCGAAGAATCACGAGTAATTTTTAGAAAAACTCACGAAAGAGGAATCCAACTTTTAAAACCAACGGATGTTATTAAGAAAATATATCCTCAGGAGCAATAACATGAAAAGGGCAAAAGCAATATGGATGGCAACCTGTTTATGTCTCTACCTAACCTTCAGTGGCTTCGCGCAGAGCTCTGACCCCTCCTACATCATAGATCAGATTTCTGTGAATCAGGGAATGCTCAGTACGCAGATTGTCCTTCAGACTAAATCTCCCCCCTCACTTTTCCCGACATACTATTCTGACAAGCACCCTGCAACAATCGTTGTTGACCTTGGAGAAACCACAGTCAACATCAACCAACCGTATCAGATTGAGGGCCACCTGATTGTCAAGGGCGTCATTGTGGAAGTTAATAAAACAGGCCGCTCCCGACTCCTCTTTCCCTTAAGACAAAAAGTCCCATACCGTCTCTACACTCACCAAAATGCGACTATTATCGAATTGAATACATACCAAAACGGCCGCAGTGCTGACCTTGTACCGCTCGACATTAAAAAACAACTGCAAAACACGGTCGACAAATCCATCTATCTCAAGGATGTCGAGGTGAAGAGATCAGAAGATCGCCTCGACTTCAAAGCCAAACTGAATGGAGAGGCTATTGTCGATATCTTTGCATTAGAAAAACCCTTCCGGCTTGTAGCCGACCTCTACAACACAAAAAATGCTTTAAATATTCCTACGTTTGAGATCAATAAAGATGGAATAAAAAAACTCAGGATTACACAGCTTCGTACTACGAATCCCGGTCCCATCACCCGCCTGGTCTTCTATCTCGAAGAACCCAGGCCGTACAGCGTAACCACGGAAAAAAATAATCTTTTCATTTCTTTTAACATAACGCCAGAAGAGCCAGCAGTCGAAGAGGAGATCCTCGAGGAAAAGAAACCTAATATTCAAACTGATATTCCTAGATCCACAGAGATAAGCGAGGAGAGCAACGGCAGCAGCACGGCAGAGCCACATTTCACCACACAGACAATCGGTTACCAAGAAGAAAAATACACTGGAGAATTGGTCGATCTAAAATTTAAAGATGCCGACCTCCGCGATGTGGTTCTCTACTTGGGGAGCGAAGTTGCAGAACTGAATGTCATTTTTGATCCGGGAGTCAGCGGTTCGATAACCTGTAATTTCAGGGCCGTACCTTGGGATCAAGCACTCGACATCCTACTTAAGAATAATAGGATGGGAAGAACTATTGAAGGAAATATTCTGAGGATCGTGCCCATTGATATTCTTACGCGGGAAAAGGAAGAAGAAAAGAAAATCCTGGAAAGCAGGGAATACAGCGAACCCATCCTGATAAAACGCTACCCTCTCTCCTATGCCCAGGCAGAAGAGGTGAAGCTTCTCATCGAAAACAAGCTTTCGGAAAGAGGAGAAATCATCGTTGACGTACGCACAAATACACTCATCATTTTCGATATCTCCGATAGAATTGACATCCTTGAACAGCTTATGACGGCCTTTGATAAACCTAGTCCTCAGGTGACCATCGAAGCACGAATAGTCGAGGCCACGTCCACATTTGTTCGCAATCTGGGCATTCAATGGGGATGGCGTGGAATATCGGACCCCTTTTATGGTAACCAGACCTCTCTCCAATTTCCAAACAAAATCCTCGTGGACGGAGGGCTCATTCCTCAAGGCCTCACGACAAAAGGCATCGGCGGCCAATTGGGTGGATATGCGATTAACCTCCCCGCCCCTGCATTTAGTTCAGTCATGGGACTTTCCCTCAGCAATGTGCTGGACACTTTCGGACTGGACATGGCTTTGACAGCACTGGAATCTTCAGGTGAAGGCAAAGTGATCTCACGTCCAATTATCACTACCCAAAACAATATCCAAGCTGAAATTATACAGGGCAAACAGATACCGGTACAGACATCGGCCAATTTTACCGTAACAACGACATTCATTAATGCGGCTCTTGAACTCAGAGTCAAACCTCAGATCACTGAGGATAATACGATCATAATGTATATAGAAATAAGGAACAACTCACCTGATTTTGGAAACCTCGTCAATGGAATTCCCCCTATTACGATGCAGAGTGCATCAACAACTGTCATGATTCCGGATGGAGGAACTACCGTTATTGGAGGAATTTATCAAACAGATAATTCCATTTCCAGAAACAGGGTGCCCCTTTTGCACAAAATACCTCTTCTCGGAAATCTTTTCCGATCGACGGCACGCACCGAGACGAGCCGGGAGCTGCTGATCTTCATCACTCCTAAAATTATTAGAAGATAAAGTGAGAACGATGAATAAAACAAAAATGTTATTTAAAGCATCCATTCTTCTGGCACTTTTCGTTGTCCTCATCTCATGTAATCCTTTCGAGAATGAAACCCTTTCGAACAGCATGCTGGTCATCTTGAACATAACTGGGCAGGATATTGATGGGAATTGGGCTAACTTCCTGCAGTCCGATGTTATCACCAGCGCTAACTCTGTGACCGCCGATCTGGCAAAAGTGACATTAAAAGCCCAGATGCTCAGTCCAGATCCCATCAACGGTTCCTCACAGTACAACAGTATCAAGGTGACCCGCTATGTGGTGTCATACTTTCGTTCAGACGGGAAAAATACAGAAGGTGTCGATATCCCCTATTCTTTTGAAGGTTATCTATCAACACTCATTGAGATTGATAGCTTTGAGGAATTGTCCTTTGTTCTCGTCAGAGAAGTGGCAAAGCTCGAACCTCCTCTAATCAATCTGCACGAAGGGAGAGGAGACGGTGTTCTTCAACTCAGAGCCAGAGTGGATTTTTACGGCCATGATATGGCCAATAAAGCCGTACAAACAATGGGATATTTAAGCATTTATTTTGCTAATTATGCTGATTGATGAGGACCGAAAAATGAAACAAAACAAGTTTTTAACAGTCTCCATACTCCTTTTTGTATTCCTGGCAATTTTTTCATCCTGTAAAAGAAACGGCATACAGGAACCCAATCCTTTCGGCCCCTCCACTTTTTCCATCCTGCTCCAGCTTGCGGCCGCTCCCAACGTCATTTTTGCAGGGGACACGAGAGAATCAACGACAATCACCGCAACTCTCAAACGGTACAACGGGGTCCCTATCGCAAACACAGTTGTTCATTTCGATATTCGTGACGCTACAGGGAATAAAGTGAATCTCGGTTTTTTTGAAGGGAATGAATCCGTAAAAACAAGAGCCACCGACCAAAACGGCATGGTCTCTGTTAGCTATTATGGGCCATTTTCTCACGAAATGACGACGGATAGGATGATCTACATAGCGGCCGTAGTGGCATGGGAAGGCAATGAATTCATAAATGAGCTAACACCTATCTATCTCATCCGAGAAGCAGTCGATCTGACATTTACCCTGATTGCCAATCCAAACGTTCTATTTGTGACAGAAAGCCATCCCCAATCCCAGCTAAAAGCTTATTTTAAAACTGTTGATGGAGTCCCGCTTGCCGGAAGAAAAGTCTATTTTGAAATTCTCTCAGGCTCAGGAACATTCACGGACAATGAAAGAAAAACTTTTGTTTTAACAGATGCCAACGGCTATGCGGCTGTATCCTACGTCGGCCCAACTAAAAACGAAATCGAAAATAACCAGGTTGTCACAATACAGGGGAGTCCGGAAACGGCAACACCCTTTGAAATCACCGAAGAAGTTGAAATTCGTCTGATAATAGAGGAAGCCACATCCACTCCCCTGCTCCAGCTAGAGGCCGCACCCAACGTCCTTATTGCAGGGGATACGAGAGAATCAACAACAGTCACCGCAACTCTCATAAGGGACTACAATGTTCCTGTCGCAAACACAGATATTCATTTCTCCATTCGTGATGATGCAGGGAATCAAATCAACCTCGGTTATTTTGAAGGGAATACAGCCGTGAAAACAGAGACCACCGACCAAAATGGGATGGTTTCCGTCACATACTACGGACCGCTGTCTCATGAAGTGACGGCCGATACGACGATCTACATCGATGCCAGAGTTGCATGGAGCGGCAGTAATTTCATTAATGAGCAAGCGCCTATCCTTCTCATCCGAACCACACCCAATCTCAAGTTAACCGCTATGCCCAACGTCCTTCAAGCGGCGGATACGAACGCTTCATCGACAATCACCGCAACTCTCAAACAGTACAACGGTGATCCGGTCGCAAACACAGATGTTCATTTCTCCATTCGTGATGATGCAGGGGATCAAAGTAACCTTGGTTATTTTGGTTGGAATCAATCCGTAATATCAGAGACTACCGACGAAAACGGAATGGTTTCTGTCATCTATCACGGACCATTAAACACAGAATTGACAGCAGATACAACGATCTACATCAGGGCCACAGTACCTTGGGAAGGCGATGAAATCATAACGGAGCAAACGCCTATCCTTCTCATCCGAGATGGGGAACCCATCACCACGCCCACTCTCAAGTTAATCGCTATGCCCAACGTCCTTCAAGCGGGAAGTACGAGAGCTTCATCGACAATCACCGCAACTCTTAAACAGGACAACGGTACTCCGGTCGCAAACACAGATGTTCATTTCTCCATTCGTGATGATGCAGGGGATCAAATCAACCTTGGTTATTTTGGTTGGAATGCATCCGTAGTATCAGAGACTACCGACGGAAACGGAATGGTTTCTGTCATCTATCATGGACCATTAAACACAGATTTGACAGCAGATACAACGATCTACATCGAGGCCACAGTACCTTGGGAAGACGGCGAAATCATAGAGGAGTCAACACCTATCCTTCTCATCCGAGATGTAGTCGATCAGACATTCACTCTACCTGACGATCCAAATGTTCTTTTGGTGACAGAAAGCCGTCCCCATTCCCAGTTAAAAGCTTATTTTAAGAGTGTTTATGGGATAACCCGCTTGCCGGAAGCGGAAGAAAAGTCGACATCCTACTGATAAGAGAGGAATAGAGCTCACTTGAAATCATCATACACATAAACAGATTTTCGAATCTTAATGTGGTGCAGCGAGTCACTGAGAATTTTATCCAACTCTCTTTTCTTTTTCGATTTCAAAATGATCTGAACCCGATTTTGCCCTCTGACTCTAGAAACAGGTGCAAACGCAGGACCCAACACTTCTATCTGGTCTGAATGTCCTTCGATCAAAGAAAGGAATTTTCTCGAATTTTTCGCTAAAACACGTAAATTCTCACTAAAAAATAAGATTTCCACCATGGACGCAAATGGAGGATATTTCATCAATCTGCGGTATTTTAACTCTTGATTGTAAAAGGAAAGAAAATCACTCTCAGCCGCATGCCGGATGCTGAAATGCGGAGAAAAAGATGTCTGTAAAAGAAATTCAGATTTTGGCTCTTGTTTTAAAAAAGACGCCATCTGGCTCAATTTTTGAAAAGTTCTCTGGCTGGCTCTAAAGTCAGACAAAGAGAGAGAGGTCTCCGGAAAAAGAGCGATAACCAAAGAGACCGGAGGAAGATCTCTTTGGTGCACAAGAAGCTGGGTTCCGAGAAGAATGTCAATTTCACCGGCAGAAAATCGCTCTATCACTTTCTCCTGTTCTTTCTTGTTCCTGACAGCATCCAGATTAAATGAAAAAATTTTTGCCTGAGGCAAAAACCTGTGAAGCTCCTCTTCGATCGCTTCGATACCAATGCTTTTCCCAAAAATAATTTTTCTCCCACATTCCGGACAGCGATTGAATTCAGGGACAGTGTATCCACAATAATTGCAGATCATTTTTTGTTCAATTTTATAGTAGGTCAATCCAATATCGCAGCGGGTACACCGCGGGACACTCGAGCAGTGCGAACAGATGAGAAAAGGGGCATACCCGCGGCGATTGAAAAAAATGAGGATTCGATTTTTCTGCTTCAAGTTTTCCGAAATCCGCTGCCGAACACGTGAATCAATGTTCCATTTTTTCAGTCGGTTTTCGATGATACGGGCACGATATGGACGTTTTTCTTTGGACAGAGGCATTAAGTATTTTTGTTGTACTGCATGAAAATATCTTTCGATGGACGGCATGGAAGATCCGTAAATCAACAGGGCAGATTCCTGCTGTGCTCTTATCCATCCCCCCTGTCTCGCATCATAAGTGGGATTCTCCTTCTGATAATAGGACTCATCCTGCTCCTCATCAATGATAATCAGAGACAGGTTTTCAAGTGGAGCAAATAAGGCTGAGCGTGGTCCGACAACGATATGCGTGTCACCTTCCTTGATTCTTTGCCACTCAAATACTCTCTGTTTTTGCGTCATCTGGCTGTGGATGAGAGCCGCTCTTTCTCCAAATCGTTTTTTCATTTTATTTTTAAAAGTCTCAGTCAAAGAGATCTCCGGGACAAGAAAAAGAGTTGATTTCTTTAAAGCCATATTTTTTTTAATTAGATTAAAATAAATAGGTTCTCTCTTGTTTGAAGGTCCAAAAAGGAAAAAAGATGAAAAAACATCTTTCCCTAAAAAAGAGGAAATCTTCTGGGCAGACTGAAAGAGTTCAGCATCCAGAGAGAAATCCATCTCTAGCTGTGCAGGTGTTTTGTCAGAAAGAGTCAATGTTTTTTGAGTAGCCTTCCGGATAGTTTTTTCTATTCTGACAAGGCCTTTTGTCTCTAATCGCATCCGCTGCACAGAGACATTTTTTAGTCCCGTATTTCTCTTAACATATTGCTCTGAATACGGTCCCTTCATATATAGATTGAGCAGTTTTTTTTCCTCGACACTAAGTTCATTTCCCATTAATGCTTTCTTACCCTTATCGGTGATCAAAACTTCCTGTTTACTTTTGAGGACATAGCCTGCAGGAAGGGCTGCCTGAAGAAGTTCTCCCAAAGATGAATAATAGTACTCGCTCAATTTTTTAGTGAACATAAGAATAGAGGAAGAAAAGATCGGATTTTCATCAAGGACTTCAAAGATCTCCTTAGTCTTAAAAGTCGATGCTGGGCGGCGTTTTTTAAGTCCAAGAATAAATCCAGTGAGTGTTCTGTTATGAAAGGAAACAAGAACACGCGAACCAACTTTTGCTTTATCTGTCCAGACGGCCGGGACTTCATACAAAAATTTTTGGTTTATTGGGAGAGGAAATACAATCTCGGCGTATAATTTCATTTTTTGCCCAGGAAGACCATAACTTTCTGCATGTCCTCCCAGACCATCTTTCGAAGAATTCTGTTGCCCTCGTTCCTGATCAGATAGGAAGGATGAAACGTCGGCATGACCTTGGTCCCCTTAAATTCATAAAAATCCCCTCTCAAGGCTGTCATGCCGAGGTTTGTTTGAATGAAAAAGCTTGCGGCCACCTTTCCCAAGGTGACGATAACTTTGGGGTGAATAAGTTCGATCTGCCTCAGTAAATAATCTTTACAGCTGGCCATCTCTTCTTTATGGGGATTCCTGTTGTTTGGAGGCCTGCACTTGACTATATTCGTGATATAAACCTCATTTCTCTGGAATTTCATGGCATTTATGATTTTAGTCAACAGCTGTCCCGCCCGGCCAACAAAGGGCCGTCCCTGAACATCTTCATCACGGCCGGGGGCTTCCCCCACAAACATGATGTCCGTCTTAGGGTGGCCTTCACCAGGGACGACATTCTGCCGGGTCTCAGCCAAAGCACACAAACGGCATTTGAGTATTTTCTGTTCTAAGGACAGGAAAGGAAACTCCTGTATGATAAATTCCACTCCG
>SDBS01005652.1_pt1 | contig 12150 bp, 11 predicted proteins | sample 2277091 | NCBI WGS metagenome assembly SDBS01 (sample SAMN10404972, study PRJNA504765) | marine sediment metagenome | isolation source: marine sediment core GS10_PC15, 163 cmbsf | place: Arctic Ocean: Southern Knipovich Ridge | collected 2010 | reverse complement strand
AAAATATTGAGAAAAAATACTAGAACTAATATATGCGTAGGGTGAGGCCAAAACAACTTCGAGAGGCTCAACAACCGTATCAAGGACATAGGCCAAAAGAAAAAGCCCGACGATAAAGATTAATGTATATTCTTTTTTCATAATATTTATCTACCTAAGTATATATACAAAATTTAAATTGAAATATCAACTGGACTTAGAATATGGAATCGAAATATAGGTATGTAAAACCTCCACGATTTGGCCAATCGGTTGTAAAGTCATCGTCAGATCCTGTTTTTTTGTAGTATTTATACTGCCCTGTACTTGATTCCTTCATAATAAACCAATCGCCATCTTTGTCTACGAATCCATAGTAAGCAGGAGAAGAGTCATCGATTTCTGAAATTTTGTAGCCATCTGTCGGTAGTTTTATTGCGGGATCGATCAAAGCGCCGCTGGTATCTTTCAGAGCAATGGTGCCCGGTCCAGGAACACTACCAAAGAAAGCACCTTGCGCTCTTTTGGTAAATATTGAGAAAAGGAAAAGAGAAACACCAGCAGAACCGATGAGTTTGACAAAAGCCCGCCGGTTGGCATCAATCCGCTTTTTCTCGGTGCCATCATCTTCAATTTTTTCTGCTTTAAGGACTTCTGTTTTGGCTTTTTTCTTTTTAACTTTTTCGACCTCTTGTGGTTTAGGAAAAACAATTGCCTTGTTTTTATTGGGCAAAACAAGGAAAAGGAAATAGGCTGCTAAGGGAAAGAAAAGGGCAGCGCTTGCTAATTGAGCATAACTACCGGTGCCAAAAAATCCACCTACGATCATTAATGTAACAATGATGAAATTGTAGTAAATAAGTAATTTCTTCATACTATTGAGCAAGATTATTCTTCAGCATTTTCGTTATATTCCTCTGCCATTATTGCATAATCTTTATGAACCCAGCCCGTTAGTTCTTCATCAAAAATAATTTCAAACCAAGTTTCACTTTCTGATACGTATTCATATTGTTCGCCAACGGTCACTTTACCAAGAATGTTAGATGTTGTGGATGATTCTTCCCGGACATTAATTTCAGAACTTGCGTCATCGGATTTGATAAGAACAAATTTCTTGGGTTGCTCGACAATATATTCATTAATATTAATACCTTCTCTTTGAGTTTCCACTGCAGTAGGGCTACTGTCATTAGTTAATATTCTGCGGGCACCTATGGCAAGTAGAAGAAGAAAAAGAATGATAACAAAAACAATGCGACCTTTCTCCAGAGAAAAGCCTGATCCTAGGGGCAAGTTTTCTTTGTCTTTCTTCTTTTTTTGTTTTTTGTTTTGAATTAAATATCTGCCAATAGAAACCAAAAAGTAGATTGGTACGGGCAGGAAAGCGAGTTGAAAAAGGGCGGTCTCCATGGTTTTGATGTTTATAATGCCGCTAATGGAAATAAACAAGGCTAAAATTGCACAATAGACAAAAAAGATTTTTTGAGAGATTTTCATCTATATTCCTCCCGTTTCTTTGACAAAGTTGGCCGACACCCAACCATCTTGACCGCTGGGCAGTTCGATTCGATACCAGTTGCCCCGGCTTTCAAAAAAAGTATATGTTTTTCCATATTCTATCTGGCTAATTATTTTAGAAGAAGAGACAGTGTCTTGAAAAACATCGATGACACTCCACTTGCTATCAGTGATAGTAATGCTGCCCATCGGATCTCCCAAATCAGAATAACTATATGAATCATTTGAGGTGAAACCAAGAGTAGCCTCTGAGGCTGCTTGTTCGTCCCTAAGGGCTTCTATATCATCTTTAATATCTTCTACCTCACTTAACAATTGTTCGCTCTCAGAAGACTGTGAGGTTAATTGTTCAACCTCTGTTTTTAGCTCATCAATCGAGGTTAAATATATTTTCGTCATCGCCGAAAGATTCCGACTAATGGGGTCTGTTTTACCAGCTAAGAAAAAGGCAAAAACCCCCAACATTCCCAGCAAGAAAACAACTCCTGCCGTTTTTAAAGACCAATTAAGAGTGCTTTCCTCGGTTTTCTTTGTCTTCTCTTTACTGGCAATAACCTTTAGCCAGAAATAAAAAGTGATGGGCATGAAGAGAACCAAAAGAAAAAAGTTTTGAGGTGTAGGCGCAAGAAAGATGGAAACAATAAAAAGAATCGTCGACACAACCAGGCTGTAATAGAAGAGAAATTTATGGTATTTGTTCATATTAATATCATACAACCAGCACCAATTTAAGTGTATCAGATTTTAAGCAACTTTCTTCATAGTTGTTTACAGGTTTGGGTTATTATGAGTGTTGTGGAGTCTTTCAAACAAAAAATTTCATTTATTGGTATTTGACCACTATCATCTTTGTATATATTCTAAGTGTTGTAAGGATTTTCAACCCGATGTTTAAACGCCTGGCCCTTAAGTTTTCAAACCTGTTTAATGGTATTTTTCCCTTCGCCCTCCTTCTTTTGGTGTTTTTAGGAGTCATTTTTTATGTTTTTTTGGGAAAGGGGGCACGAGATGCTCTGGTTGAGCAGATGCTTCACAGAGAGCAATCTAATGCGCGGGCGGGAGCCTCATCAATAGCGACCTTTGTCGAGCTAGTGGGAAACACGTTAATAGCAATATCTAATAGGGATGAAATAATAACGCCTGGCCCTCAAACAGACGTTCTCTTAGAAAGTGCCATGCTCAAATGGAAAGATACGCCAGTAACAAGTATTATCCTGACAGACAAGGATGGGAAAGTTATAAATGCTGTTTATCGTGAATTAGCTGGGGAAGTAGGTATTTCTATTGCCGATAGGGAACATTTCCTTTGGGCCAAGAATGCGGAGAGTTCAGAGTTTTATGTTTCCGCAGCAATAAAATCCAGATTAAGAGGAGAGAATTATTATGTAGTTCCAGTAGCGTCTCCGGTCATCAACAAGGAAGGAAATTTTAACGGTATATTGGCGTTTGGGGTTTCTATTGACCAATTAACAGATGATTATATGAGCCATCTTAAAATTTCGGATAAAACCGAAATTTATATTACAAAACACGATGGAAATTTCATATATTCTTCAACAGAGGAGCTTTTGGGAGAAAATTTCTTTGAATTGATAGAGGAACATCCCTTTTTGGGAAGCGAAATCATAATCGAGAAATTAAAAGAACGTTTAGAAAATGTCCAAGAAGGGAAATTAGAAGTGGCCTATCCGGAAAACGTGGGGACGGCATCTCCATTAAAAGCAAGACTTATTGCGTATTCTCCAGTATTTGTTAAAGATAGAGAATGGATTTTGGTTATTGCAACGCCGATAGAGGATGCTTTAATCTCCATAACCCCTATTTATTTTAGACAAGCGATATCTGTTTTGATAATCTTTTTGGCTTTCTTGGGATTTTCTGTCCGTTTTGCAAAGGCTTATGGATACAAAGAGGCGATGAAAAGATTACAAAAAGAAAAGAATCCTTCTTCTAAATCTTCGAAATAGGTAAGTAAGCTATTCAGCAGTTGGTGTAGGGGATGGGGAAGGAGAGACCTCTGGTATTACAGGTGGCTCAGCGTCTTCAGGCAATTCCAATGGAGGCTCTATGACAGGCTCTTCTGCTTCTTGTGGAGGCGTAAGGGTTTCTGCTCCCTCAGTTTCTGCTGGACGTCTTGCCTCTAAGTTTTCTAGCTCAGTCCTGGCTAGTTCATAGTCATTAGACTCTCTGTCCGCCAAAGAGAGCACAATTGTCATTTCACTTATTGCTTTTTCAATCTCACCTTTTTCTCGATAAGCAAAGGCTAAATTATAATGCGCATTAGCATGATCGGGCTTGGCGAGAACTGCTAATTTAAAAGCGTCGATCGCATTATCATAATCTCCTAGAGCATAAAATGTTCCACCCAAAGAAATCCTTAAATTAGGATTGATTGGGTCCAAGGCGACGGCCTGATTAAAGGTTTGAATGGTAAATTGATCAGCCCCTTGAGCAAAAGGTGCTATTGCTTGATATGTTCTTGCAAGAACTTCCCAATTACCTGCTCTTTGAGGATTTAGGGTAACCGTTGCTTTTGCTTCCCTGATTGCTTGTTGAATGAGCTGAGTAATAGTTTCTCTGTCTTGATCAGTGATGTCTTCGTTTTGAGCTATGGAATTTGCAAGCGCAAGGTTTATTTGAGAATAGCTTGCATGATATCGATCGACATATGGATTGGTATTTATCGCTTGACGCAAGAGTTCATAAGTTGTTGCTCCGTCATTTTGAATCAATGCATCAAGCCCTTTTTTGTAAGTGGCTTCAGCGGCTAGTGCTCGACCTGAAAAAACCGCGAAGACAATAAGAGCGACAATTATTGGAACACTAACAAGGAATGCTGGTAACCGGGTTGCAAGTGAGGAGGATAACATATTATTTTCATCGCTTGCTTGCGCAGAGAGATTCAACTTTATTCTTCGTCCTTGAGAACTTAGGGCCAAAAGCACAAAAAGGAGCATTATATGGCTTTGAACGGCCGCAAAAAATACAAAGCTGATCAAAAGCACAATCAGAGAGATGAAAATAGCATTTTCTTTAAAGGTTTTATTGGTAAATTCATTTCTACTTTTCCCAAAGATTATTTTTAAACGCTTATAGACTCCCAGAATAATGAAAATCAATGCGAGTGTTCCCAAAAATCCTGTTTCGGTAAGTGTGGTTAGGTAAAAGTTTCTGGCGGAAGTAAATCTCAAAGCCCAATTGTCGGTTTGGTTATAGGAAAGAGGTCGAAATTGATTAAAGGCCGTTAAATAATTTCCCGGACCTGCCCCTAAAAGAGGGGATTCTTTTAAAGTATCGATGGCTACTGACCAGGAAGTATCGAAACCAAGAAGTCTTGGTTCAGCTGGTTTTCCCGGGAGAAGATTATATATAGACATTCCAAGTCCTAGAATCAAAAGGACAGTTGCCAAGCCAATAAAAGTTTTCTTGGCGACATCTTTTTGAGAAATAAGCAAGCCTACCCCCAAAGGAAGTATGGTGATTAGGAATATGGCCGATGGAAGTTGTCCGCCTAAAGTATTAAATAAAGGATCTTTCATAAAGACAGGTAGCTGCGGAATATATTCAAAGGCTTTTGAGAAAGACAAGAGAGAAACGATAGAAAGAGCAACTCCTGAGAGAAAAACAATAACAGAGAGAGTTTTTCGCTCTTTTTCTTTGAGTCCGGAGACAAGGAAATAAAGCAAGGCGGAGGCAATAATAACGGTCGTCGTTCCAGGAATAAAGAACGCCTCCATTTTATTCGGTGTTACTAAAATGCTTGATGCAAGATATGCGACTAGGAGAATAAGCACAGGTATATCAAATTTGCCGACAGAGAATTCCAATGAGCCTTTTAGAATTACTCTTACTGCCTTGATAAGTATTGCTAGGCCGACACCGAAACTAAGTACAATTAGCTTGGGCGCAGAAAGAGGGTTCGGGTAAACGGAAAGAACCATAAGGGGAGTTAAGAAAATAGTTGCGTAGAGAATAATTCTTTCTATTTTTTCTAGAGTGCTTTCCATATATATTCAGTAGGTTTGAGATACTATATCTTTATATTACTTGAAAGCTGTTTAGTCAACAAGAGAATCTGCGGTATCTTATACTTTAATAGTACTAGCTTGTGTTTCAGAGTATAACAAAGAAGGTTTGTTGGAAGTTTGATAGAATGCAGATTAAATGAAATTTGTTAAAAGAGTTATTAATTTAATAGCTAAATATATATTGCCGATATTTGCGGTTTCTCTGCTCTTAGTTGCTATTCCTCCCTTTTATGTTTTCCCCCCGATAAGAAATGCATTATTAACTACCCACAGCTTAGCTAGAATTATCATTTTTATCTTATTCTTAGTTGTTGCCTCAAAACAGATTTTTGAAAAAAAACTACTATTTGGCAAAAAAGGAAAGCTGTTATTAACGCTCTTTCTCATTTATTTTGTTTTTCAGTCCCTTTCGATTTTCCCAGCCATAGATATTGTAAGCTTTTTTGAACGCTACAAAGATGTTCTTTTTCCGGGCCTCTTTCTTTTTGTTACTCTGGCCCTTCCCAAACCAAGAGAAAAAATTATTCTTGTTTTATTGATTTCCCTGATCTTTAACTTTTTGTATCAAATGATAATGTTTTGGGAGCCAAATTTGTATCAATCTGTAGGAAGCTGGTTGTTGTATGAAAGGTATTTTGAACTGACAACTATAGACATCCAAAGAGCAAGATTGTTTATTGGGACGTATGACGAAATGGTAATACCTTTTTTGTTTGTTCTCGCAATAAAGCTTAAAAAACCATATCAAAAAATATTAATGTTGTTGCTTTTTTTGTTCGCGGCAACACCCAGTCTTTTATCCAATTTTAGATCAAGAATATTAATGCTAGCCTTTGCTTTCTTGGCCTCATATATTTTTTTGACAAGCAAGAGAGCGATAATGAAGCTGAACTTCATAGTTATATTTGTGGTTATTATTTACTTCACGGCTTCGCTTTTGAATACTATTTTCGGATTTTCTTTTGTGGACAGGCTTACATTTCAGAGTGAGCGCGAGGATTATGCAACGGTTGAGCTGCGCTTAAAAAGTCTTGAGAGAATAGGAGAAGTAGGCTTGGCTTATCCGTTTTTTGGTTTAGGTTTAGGCAATCCACCTGAAGGGAAGCTAATCAATGTGTCAAGCTTCGATTGGGTAAATAGAGAATCGGAGATAGCCGCCCGTTACCCCCATAATATCTTTGCCCAAGTGTTGGCTGAAACAGGAATATTTAGCCTGCTTTTCTACACAGGCATGCTTGGATATTTTGCCAGTACAGACATTAAGATTATGTTTAAAATGCAAAAGGATGTTTATAAAAAAGCCTTTGTTATTTCATTTTGGACTTTATTTTTATATTCTCTTTTTAGTCCAACGATAACCATGGGTTACAATACTTTCTTTTGGGTTTTGCGGGCGATGATTTGGAACAATGAAAATATTAATTGATGGCCACATGTTAGGGTCCGGTGAGGGTGGGAACGAACGCTATATTGAAAGTTTAACTTTGGCTTTGAAAGATTTCCGAGAGATTGAAATGAAGATTCTTGTTTCGAATTTTTATAAACAATCAAAGAAAGACAAAAAATATTTTATTGTTAAACAAAGCGCGGTTAATAATGTAATCAGGATATTATATACACTACCCAAGCTTGCGTCAGAGACACGCTCAGAGATAATTCACACCACCTATATTGGTCCTTTATTTACTTCAGCTAAATTAGTACTCACAGTCCATGACTTTGCCTTTAAACGTTTCCCGGAATTTTTCTCACTTAGAGAGCGGCTAATTTTTAATTATCTTTTGCCCATTTCAATGAATAGAGCGGTGACAATAATTGTACCTTCGGAATTTATTAAAAAGGAGTTCGCTCACTACTATCCGAAGCATATTAATAAAGTATTTGTGACTTCCGAAGCCGCTGCCAAAAAGTTTAAAGCAGCGAAAAAGAATGAAGCTAAGACCCAAATGAAGAAAAAGTTTGGACTTAAGTCGCCATATCTCCTAGCCTTTAATGGAAAATATGCCAAAAGAAATATAAATAGAATAATTGATGCTTTTACGCAAATTGAGTCCGATTTTCCCAATTTGCAACTTGTGATATTAGGTGGCAAACAGAACATTCGGAGAAAAATAAAATCAAACAAAGTGAAAGTGCTGAAAGGAATATCGGATGAAGAATTGGTGTTATTATATCGTGCGGCAGAGGCAGTTATATATTTCTCTCTTTATGAAGGTTTCGGCCTGCCAATTTTAGAGGCTTTCAGTTGCAAAACCCCTGTTATTGCCTCTGATATTCCTGTCCACAGAGAGGTAGCGGGTAACGCAGCGCTTTACGCCAACCCTTACGACTCAAATGACCTGGCAAAAACAATGATGAAATTGATAAGCAATAGAAGAATGTTAAAAGGAATGGGCGAAAAGGGTTATAAAAAAGCATTGGGGTATAGTTGGAATAAAACAGCAATAGAAACAATAAAAGCATACAAGTTTGCTTTAAGAAAAAAATGAAAATAGCGCTAATAGGAATTCGGGGAATACCTGTCATTTACAGTGGTTTTGAAGTTTGTGCCGAGAAACTTTCTGTAGATTTGACTAGAAGAGGTCACGACTTAACAGTTTATTGTCGAACTCCTTATGTGAATCCCGAAAAGAAAAACTACAAAGGAGTGAAACTAGTTATTGTACCGACGATTAAGAGTAAAAACTGGGAAACTATTATCCACAGCTTTTTATCCACTCTTCATGCTATTTTTATTGGCCGATACGACCTGGTTTATTATTTTGGGGTTGGGAGTAGTTTGTTTAGTTTGTTGCCCAGGTTGTTTGGAATAAAAACTGTTGTTAATGTCGACGGACTTGATTGGAAAAGAGAGAAGTGGGGGACTATTGGAAAATTGTATTTGGCCTTATCAGAATATTTAGCCATCTTTTTGCCTAATAAAATTATCACTGACTCCTTATTTATCAAAAAGTATTACAAAAAAAGGTTTAAGAAGAAAACAAAATACATTCCCTATGGTTACTATTTAGAAAAGAGAGAGAACAAGTCAATTTTGCAGCGCTTTGGTCTTGAAAAAAAGAAATATTTGGTTTGGGTAGGTAGGTTTGTTCCTGATAACCACCCTGATCAGCTAATAGAGGCTTTTTCTAAATTAAGCACAAAAATTAAATGTGTCATTGTCGGAGACGATGTCAGAGAAAGTTCTTACAAGAAAAAACTACTCCAGCAGGGAAGGTCTGTAGAAAACGTTATATTTACAGGCTTTTTAGACAGAGTTCCCTATGCAAAAATTGTTAAGAACGCTTTGGCTTATGTTGAAACTAAGCGCTCCGGTGGGACACATCCTTCCCTGGTTGAAGCAATGGGCTTTGGTTCTCTAATAGTGTCCAATAACCACATCGCCAATAGGGGGGTACTAGGAAATACGGCCGTTTTATATAAAGTAGGCTCAAGGGCGGATTTAACAAAGAAACTACGCTGGGTTGTTAATAGAAGAAATTACAAAAAACAAAATCTCTTAAGGAAGAAGTGTGCAGAAAGAGCAAAGCATAGATATAGTTGGGAAAAAATTATTGATAATTATGAAAGGTTTTTTCTAAAAATCATTTCGTAGACGTTGGCTGTTTCTTTTGCGGTTTTTTCCCAAGAGAAATCTTTGGCTCTTTTTTTGCCCCGCTGAATGAGCTTCTTTCTCAATTTTTTGTTCGCAAGGAGCAACTCCATAGCTTGAAGCAAGTCTTTTTCGTTTTTAACAAAGATGGCAGCATTGGTGGCAACTTCTCTCATTACAGGGAGGTCGCTACAAATAATAGGAGCGTGGCAATTCACGGCCTCAAGCAAGGGAAGACCGAAGCCCTCACAGTGGGAGTTATAAATTAAGGCTGCTGTTCCATTGTAAAGCAGGTTTAGATCTTTATTGCTGACGTAACCTAGGATTTTGAAATGACCACTTTTTATCAGCTTCTTGCTTTCATCTGGTGGAAAATTTTTTAATGTATTTGGTCCCGCGAAAACAAGTTGTATGTTTTTATTGTTTTTTATCAATTTTTCAAAAACACTTAGGGTTTCAAATGGTTTTTTTCTCTTCTCTATGTTGCCAACAACCAGAAAATAATCTTTATTTATTCCGAATTTTTTTTCTATCTCCTGCCGAGCCTTTTTTATATTATTAATATATTTAAAAGTTGAATCACAAGCCTCGTGGATAACGGTAATTTTTTTCTCTTCGACAGGATATCGACACAGTAAATTTTTCTTTGTTGCTTCTGATACGCAAATAATTGCATCGGCTAATTTAAGTGAGCGGGAGAAAAAGAGTCCGAAAATAATTCTGGTTTTTAAAGGGTATTTTTGGGGACAAGTATTGAAACAAACGTCATGTACTGTATTAATAATTGGCGAGGTTTTGCGAAGAGGGGCAAAATTGTTTATATGGACAATATCGGGATGGAGTTTGCTGCTTGCTTGATTAAGGCCAATGAGAACTCTGAATAATCCATTTCGAAAAGGAGAACAATAGAAAGGGTATTTAAGATAGTTTTTAGGAAGTTTTTCTTGAGACAAATTAGAGTAAAGACTGATTTGTATGTTTTTGTTTTTCGATAACGCTTGAACCAAATTATCACAATATCTGCCTATCCCGGTTTTCTTCCCAATGGCAGCGTGAACGTCAATTAATATCTTCATAATGGGACTATTACTTGAGCAAATTTAGAATAACTTTTTTGTAGCTTTCTAGCATCTTGTCTTCCGTAAAGCCCCTGCTTCTCTCAAGGGATAATCGAGCAAACTTTTTATAAAGTTTTTTATTTGTTGCCAGCTTTATCATTGCTTTTTCAAGAGCATGCACATCATTTACGGGAACCAAAATACCGTATTTTCCACCATCTAATACTTCAGAAGGGCCATGTGGAGCCTCTGTTGAAATAATCGGCTTTGCCAGCGACATGGTTTCGAGCAAGACATAGGGAAAACCCTCTCTTTTTGAAGAAAGGACAAAGATATTTGCCTTATTTTGATAGGAGCTGACATTGTTAACCCAACCAGAGAAGGTAATATTTTTATCAAGTTTCAGCTTCTTTGTAAGATTGACTAATTGAATCTTTGTTGGTCCGTCGCCAACAATTAACAATTTACTTTTTGGTACTTTTTCAACAACGCCTTTAAAGGCGCATATCAGATTATCAATCCTTTTTTGGGCAGTTAGTCTGGTTACGGAGATGAAAACAGGCGCTTTTGTATTCAGAGAGATTATTTTTGAGGTAGAGGAGGTTTTAATGCCGTTATAAATAACTTTTGGATTTATTTTAAGCCCGAAGCCTTTTTTCAAGCTTTGGGATACTCCCTTAGAAACACACACATTCTCATCGGCTTGATGGTAGAAAAAAGCGACGGTCTTTTTTAGGAGAAAATATAGACTAGAAGAAGATTTCTCTAAAAGGGTTTTTTCTAATTCAATATGGGTGCTGAGTATTGTTAGTATTTTTTTTCTTAACAGTTTTTTGTTAATCATTAGTAACAAATTGGCATGAACACCGACACCCAAAAGAATATTGGGTTTGATTAGATTGATCTGGTGGTTAGTCCAAGATATTTCTTTTATAAAACTCAGGATATTTGGAGTTGTTAATCCGTAATTTTGAGGATATTTCCCTTTTTCGTTTAGGAAATAAAAGTTTTTATTCAACTTCTTTGTTTTGCGATATCTTGGATTATCCAGGACAAGGATTTTTATAGAGCTTTGCTTATTAATAATTTCAGGTAAATTCAACAAGCTCAAAATATAGGTGCCGGTTCCACCATCTATACTTTTGGCAAGGATTAATATTTTGATCTCTTTTTCCATTTGGATCAGTTTCGATTATTATACCCAATAAATCCAACAAAGAATGAACTAAGGTGATTGATTTCTGTAGAAAACAATAGCGGAGGAGCTGTGTTGTTGGGAGTTATTTCTAGAAAAGCAACCTATTCAATCTTGGAAACGAAATATTTATTGAAACCAAAACCCTCGGTAGACACATCAAGTTCTGTACCGGTTGTAAGAACTTTTTCTTCCCCGAAAAGAAGTCGTTCATTATTACTTTTAACTCTTACTCTGGCTTTTATTGTGATATACCTCTTTGATTCAGAAATTATGTTGCCGTAAGCATCATTTGTTATTGTTGTTGTTGGAATTTGGTGTTTAGTCAAGATTTCAAAAACGACATCTTCTCCGTCATAATATTTATCTCCAATTTTTATTGCATCATATTCCCACGGGAAGGCAAGTTTTTTGGTCAGAGTAACAATTTTTTCTTCATATTTATCATCAAATTCTTGCTTGCTTATTTCAATTACAGTGCCGGTTATATTGGCAGATTGTGTGATTACTTCAATAGGGGAACCAACGGCAAGAGTTTTGCGTTTGAAAACGTATTGTTGAGTTTTTTTGTTATAGTCGGAGTCTGGCTTAACGAAAAAATAAATATTAAAAACATCTGCATTAGAAAAGCTGCCTACAGGGTAGAATTAGACCTGTATAATTACTGCGGCGGGCATGCAGAAAAAGTCATATTCATCTTCTCATTTTTTTATTGCCTTTATAAACCATACGTTTGTCTTGGCAGTGTATCCCCACCAAAAACCTTGAGAAACTTTA
>SDBS01005651.1_pt1 | contig 12150 bp, 9 predicted proteins | sample 2277091 | NCBI WGS metagenome assembly SDBS01 (sample SAMN10404972, study PRJNA504765) | marine sediment metagenome | isolation source: marine sediment core GS10_PC15, 163 cmbsf | place: Arctic Ocean: Southern Knipovich Ridge | collected 2010 | reverse complement strand
CAGCTTGCCCTTGGGCGTCAGAACGAACACGGCATTGAGAGCGCTGTCGGCCACGGCTACCAAATCACCGCACGCCGCCACCCCCACCGGCGAGACCAGGAAAGTATCGCCCGCCTTCGAAATCATCACAGCCTTGGGTGATTTAAGGTCAAAGACAAGAAGAGCCTGTTGTTCCTGGTCGGTTACGTACAGGCGCTTGCCCTCGACCACGGCCACACTGTTCGGCCGCATCAGGCGGAACTTGCTCTCGCCGGCAATCAGGCGGGCAAGTTGCTGGAAGAAGTTCGGCTTGGCGAGATCTGTCGGCTTGGCGACGTTCTTGAGGTGCGCCACCCGTGGCGGGGCCGGCGGGAGTGGCCAAACCGGGTGGAATTCATTGTCGCTGGGGTCACCACAACCCACGCACGCAGAAATGGCTGCCCATACAAAGAGGAGCTCAGCCACTCGCCTGCCAAGATAGACTTTATCTGTCTTCATCTCAAAACTTCCGTTTGAGATAAAACATGACGGAGGCTGAGTTCCGGGTCGTCTTTTGTTCGTCTGTTATTTGAGTTTCTATATTATACTCCGCGTCGAGGGAGAATTCCAGCTTTCTATACTGCCACTCGAGGGATACACGGTTCCTGAACGTGCTCGTATTTTCCCGGCCGCTGATCTTCGTAAGATCGCTCGACAGGCGCAGCAAAGCGTTCCTGCCGAGCTTGACGCTCAAACTCGCATTGGCTCCTACAGATTCCGAGATCTTGGCCTTGCTCTGAATATCGAACGTGTGGCCGGTATCCAGGAATCGAATTCTTTCGGCATGGGCGCCCAGCGACAGGCTCAGACGGCGGCCAACGGCCTTGCGATAGTCTGCCCGCACGCGGTTGACTGTTGTCGGCGGAGAGAGGTCCTGGTCGTGGTCCTGGTGTTCCAGTGCCAGCGTGAAGCCCTTGTAGTCCAGCTCCGCCCCCACCAGGATGTCGCGCTCCTGCTCCAGGGTACCGATGTCTTCGCCGGAGATCACCCTTTGATCGCGCGATTCGTAGTCCACGTAGAACTCTATCGGCACTTTCTTGAGGGCCAGGCGGTTATTCCAACGGAAGGTCTTGGTGGAGAAGGCGAGCCCGGGGGATACCTCAGTAATGTAGTCAACCAGGACGGTCTCGGGATCTCCGATTCCGCCGGCGAGCAGCCGACGAATCTCAACAGTATCTCCGGTGGTGCGCACCCTGTAGTCCACTGTCTCAAAGTACGTGATGGTGTTGGTTGCGTCGGTGACAACGATGCTGCCGAGTATGATCTTATTCCCGGCCAATGCCGACCAGTCCAGGCCCGTGAGCGTAACGGACTCGTCGCGAACGGCTTCCTCGCCGGTATCGGAAATATCCTCCTCGCGCTCGCGCCCCAATGTGAGCGAGGAAGTATATCGGCCGATCGGAGTCTTCTTGCGATAGGCCACATCAAGAAAGCCGCCGGCCCTCTTCTCCAGGGCCATGTCAGAACTACGCCTTGAGGCCTCCCCACGGAGTGTGACGTCAAGGCTATCGTAGAACTTCTTGGTAATGCCCGTTTCGGCCCGAAGGGTCCGCTCTTTCACCCCCCCGATCTTCTCAGTGTCATATCTGCCAAAATAGTAAGTGCTGAGGCTCTTGCTGTGCAACAGCGTCAGGCGCTGGTCGGCTGACACGGTGGTGCTCTCGTAGAAGCCACGCCGACGAATCACCCGGGCACTACCACTGAGGGAGTGCTTTTCCTTAGCCGGCCCGAACTTCCAGAGGTTCGAAAGGTTGAGTTCGTCTATCTTCTCCGGGAACCTCTGCGTCAATGGCGTCTCTGCGGGCGAAGTCGGTGTGAAGATCGATGTCTTGCCGACGTTCTTGCGCTCATAGCTGAAGTCTGTCTGCCAGTCACGATTTCTGCGGTCTTGGATGGTAAGTTCATACCTCTTTGTATGTTCGTCTATGAGGCGCAGATCGCTCGTTTCGCTCGAAATGTATTCCTCCATCAGGAATGTGACTGGAAACTTTCCCTTCAGCGTAAGTTGCGCGCCCCGCCGATCTGTTTGAACCTTGCGGCTGCCGGTAACGTCACGGTCGCGGAGATTGTCATCCCTGCCGGCGTACAGTTGCAGTGAAACCGGCTTTTCTTTCAGCAACAGGAAACTCATGTTATATGCGCGCAAGAGCCCTTGGGCCTTGTACAGGGTTTCGGTTTCGTCATCGCTGATCTTGGTTCTCTCCTGGGTCTTGGTCAGGCGCCCTCCCAGGGTCCATTCCAGGAGGTTCGGGTGATAAACGTAGCCGTCGACCGTTCCCTCGACGCCTTCTTCGAAGAGCCATTCAACATCCTTCGAAGTGGTGGTCTCTGTCCGGTCTTCGGTTATCGTTTCATACGAATGGCCTTCGCCCTTCAGGAACAGCTCCCCACGGTAGTCCACTATGCCGACGGGTTTAATTGGCACACGTTTGCGCGCGGACCCCTGGGCCTGTGCGCCAGCGACGCACAGTGCAAGTGCCAGCAGCACAACCACGTTGTACCGGGACACACTCAAGGGCTTTGCTCCACTGGTTTGCCTCCAGCCGGCTGCGTATCCGGACGCCGGCGCCGAGCGCGGTCGACAGGCTTCAATAGATGTTTCCGGGGTGAGCTGTGCCCGGTGTGGCACACAAGGCAATCAGCACGAGTCACCCGTGGGTGAGTATCCTTCTGTATCTCTTCCAGATCGTGACAGCCCAGGCAGATCTTCTCGGCCAGCGGCCTTATCAGTTGAGGCAGCGGCGAGTTGTGGCTATGACAGGTGGTGCACATGCCTTTACGGACAGGCTGGTGAAGTCGCTGACCTGTTGGCGGCTGCTTAACCTTCTCGTGACAGCTCAGACATATACTGTCGACGACATCGATATCCTTGAGCTTCATGGCCTGCTTAACCATGTGACACTTCTCGCAGGTTTTTTCCCTGTCCCACTGGCTGTGAGCTTGGCTCTTGAGATGCACTGGTATCCTGCGTCGCTTGTATGTTCCGGAGTCGACGAGCAGCATCCGGTTGCCGGCAAAGTGCGGATCGTGGCACTGCGTGCACCCCTTCTCCGTTGCCTCCACGTGGTGGGGCCCGGCCAGGGTCCCCGAAGCGTCATGACAGGTAAAACACAGCGCCGGCTGGGTATCGGTCAACAAGCCTTTGTGCCTGGACTTGTGCGTGGGCGAGACGTGGCACGTTGTGCACTTGCCCAGTGAGACCGGGCCGTGCGACCAGTCATCCCCCTTGAGGTCGTAATGGGGCTCATGGCACTGCCGGCACGTGTCACGTCCAACCGCAACCTGATAGCCCCCCTTGGCATCATGACACTTATTGCAGAGCCGCCGCCGATAGGGTACATGATAGACCCATCTTTCCCGTTCCTGTCCGGGACGCCTGCCCCTGATCGGCGCTTGGGTAATCGCTATCTTCACGGACGCGGATTTCACGCCCGCGATGGAGGCGGCCGTCAAAGCGGAGCCGGACGGACCCGTCGCCCAGATCGCGGCATGGGCCGTGTACGTCCCGACGATCATCGTCGGGGCCATCTCCGGCGGCATCCGAACGCCATCGAAGAAGAACGACAGAACCTTGTACCTTGTAACGGGGTTGCCGCACCCGGTCGGCAACAGGCCGCCGATCAGGCTGATGCTGACCAGGGCGATCAGGCTCAGCCTGCGGCGGTGCCTTGAATCTCGCCTATGTCGTCCATGACGATACATAGCATGCTCCATCAGTGCGCGCAGTGACCAATTGCATGCGCAACCTCTATCTGCGCGCATTCTCTGGGCGCACGCAGTCTCTAAGCGCGCGCAGTCCCTGACCGCGCGCAGCGTCTAACCGTGCGCGCGGTCTCTAACCGCGCGCAGTGGCTAACTGCGAGATCTGCGTGCAAACCTCGTGCCCAGCCAACCGGGTTGGCAATAGAGTGTCTTATCGTCCTAAGCCCAGTATCTGCTTGAAGTTTCGACGGGGGCACCCGAGGCGGCCACGATCGGATTTGGGTCCATTCCAGCCCCCGAGAACAGCACATCCACTGGCAGGACTGCCGGCGATGGGCCATTTTCACCAGCGAGGACAGGGGGGTGCGATTACTCGCAAGAGTGAGAAAACCAAAGCCCGGGCGAGAATGGCTTGAGGGGCCCTCCCGGCCGCCAAACCACTTAAGTGCCTTTGCTGGCGGCAGTTATATGCATTAGTGGGATTGGGGGGGGCAGGAGGTCTTTTTGGCACGGCCTGTGCTACATGGAATTATGAAACGTGCGGTCAGAGGCAGCGATCGCCGGGAATTCGGTCGCCACATGAGGCGACGGACTGACAAACTGGAAGGAGTGTATATTATGAAATGCACGCTGAAGCTGATTGCCTTAGGTGCGGTGGTGCTGGCGATCGGGCTGTCCCCGGTCTTTGCGCTGATTGGGAGTTCAGCGCACGATTTTCAGGTAGCCTGGAGCAACGGAGAGATCTGCGCGCCGTGTCACACGCCGCACAATGCCACCGGCCTTACGGGTGCGCCCCTTTGGAGCCGCGCTGACCCGGGATCAAGCTACACTGCCTACCCGAGTGGTGGTACCATGGATGCGACCGACGCAGGCGCCGCGCCGGGCGGAGCGAGCTTGCTGTGCCTCAGTTGTCATGATGGCACGGTCGCGCTAGGGCTGTTCCAAGGCGGCAACGCCGAGACCACCGATATGGGGGATGTGGGCACCGGGTCTGGGGATTTCGGCCTTAACCTGAGCAACGACCACCCGATCTCGATCACCTACAACACGGCCCTGTCGGTGACTGACACTGGCCTGAACGACCCCGCTACGACCGTTAGTGGCCTGCCCGGAGGCGGCTTTATCACTGGGGACTTGCTCTTCAGCAACAAGGTGGAATGCGCCTCCTGCCACGACGTGCACAACACAGCGACCATTGACAAGCTCCTGGTGAAGTCCAATGCCGGCAGCGCCTTGTGCCTGACGTGCCACAATAAGTAGTGCACGACGGTTACACGGTTACAGGTGGTAACAGATGGCTGAGTTCCCGGTGACGTCGCGTCATTCGCGGCGTTGCCGGGAACTATTATTCAGGTGGCCGGTCGCCACAGAGCAGTACGGTATCCACTCGGGTGGGTGAGGAAGGGGAAGCAGACATGAAGAAACACACCGCTTCTCATCTGCGTCGTGCCCGACGGGCGCCCGAGCAATTGTCTCTCGGCAAAGGTCTTCCCGACAGGCCCCCGGCGACGCGACCTCTGTCTGCTCGGTGTATTCTGGGCGCCATGGTCTGCATCAGCTTGCTCGGCTGTGGCGATGCAGTCAAGCCGGGCCCCCGCGTGACGGTCTTCTATCCCCCCTTGCCTGAGAGGCCCCGCATACAGTTCCTTCGAACCCTGTCTTCGTCCGAAGACATCGAGCCGCCACGGCGAAGTGGCTTTGCCGCCTTCCTGCTGGGAGAAGAGGACCCCGAGGAAAAGAAGGTTCGGATGGTGGTGCGGGCATACGGGGTGGCCCTGTGGGAAGATAAGCTCTACGTCTGCGACCCGGGGGGGGGAAAGGTGGTGATCTTCGACTTCAAGCAGAAAAAGTTCCGTACGTTTGGTCATAAGGAAGATGAAGATCGTCCTCGCAGGCCGATCAACATAAGCATCGGGCCGAACGGCCAGAAGTACATCACCGATACCGGGGTTGGTTGGGTATACGTCTACGACCGCAATGACAGGCTGGTGCGCACGATCAAGGGGCCCGATAGCACGATCAAGGGTCCCGATAACACGATCAAGGGGCCCGTTAGGATGAAGGCGTGCGACGCTGTTGCCAACAAGGGGGAGCTTTTCGTCGGTTGTCTGGCGAACCACTGCATCTTTGTCTTTGACCCAACCAGCGGGCGCCTCGTGCGACAATTTGGAAGGGGTGGGCCCGGCCCCGCCCAGTTGGCTTGGCCCACGAATATTGCATTCGGGCCCAGGGGGCGGCTCTTCGTCTGCGACACGCTGGCTGCCCGTGTTCAGGTGTTCGATCGACAAGGCAAGTTTGTCCAGCAGATCGGCTCCCTGGGCCTTGCAATCGGCAAGATGATCCGTCCCAAGGGCATCGCGGTTGACCGCGCGGGCAGGCTCTACGTTGCCGATGCCGCGACTGACTCGGTGCAGATCTACAACAGCGAAGGTCGTCTGCTGCTGATGCTCGGCAAGTCGGGTAAGGGGCCCGGCGATATGATACTGCCGACAAAGGTAGTCATCAGCTACGATGGCATCGAGCTGTTCAGCAAGAACGCCGCACCAAAGTTCAAGGTCGAGTACCTGATCTTCGTCACCAACCAGATGGGTCCGAACAAGATCAACGTGTACGGGTTCGGTAACTATCAGGGCGTTGTGCCCGACGAAGTGGAACGCGCCAAGGCCAGCACACAGCCGGCAACCGCTCCGGCCTCCGCGCCCGCGACCGCCCCGGCCGCTCGGAAGGCAAGCAAGGAAGACTGAGAACGGAGGTGTGACAGTCGCCGCCGGCGGAAGCCGTTTTGCGACGAAACAGATTTTCCGTCGCAGGAACCTGTACATCGGATAGTTGCGGCGCTATAGTCATGTGAGGAGATCCCGATGACACAAATGCGGGTGAAGCTGTCTGTTGCCGGTATAGTCCTGGCCGCCGCGCTCGGCTACCTGGTCTATGCCGCTGTCGACGCGGCCGAACCGACCTATATGTCCATTGATGCCTTCCTGGCGGATGCGGCAAAGCACATCGATCAGCGGGTCCGCCTGCGCGGCACGGTCGCCCAGGAGAACCTGGTCATCAACCCCGAGGAGCTGACCGCCAGTTTCTACCTGGTGGGCGAAAAGCGCAGTTTGCCGGTGAGGTACTCCGGCGTGCTTCCCAATTTGTTCGCGGCCGGCCGCGAGGTGATCGTCAGGGGGAAAATGGGCGAAGACGGCGTTTTCAAGGTGGATGAGTTGCTGGCCAAGTGCCCGAGCAAGTACGCCGAGCTGCCAAAAGAATCGGAGAAGCCCAAGTGAGCGCGGCTCTCGGTAATTACAGCCTTGCCGCGGCAACTGTGGCCTCAGCGGGGGGCGTCCTTGGCGCCATTGCGGCTGCCCGCTTCGATTCGCCCGGACTGCTTCGCTTGGCCCGGCTCGCCATCCACTCGGTCGCGGCGATGCTGACGGTGGCCTGCGTAGCACTCCTGGTGGCAATCCTTAACGATGATTTTGGCCTGAGCTACGTTGTGGGGTATTCGGAGCGAGCACTTCCCTGGGGCTACAAGATTGCGGCGTTCTGGGCCGGTCGGTCGGGCAGCCTGCTTCTTTGGGGCTGGATGCTGGCCGTCATGGCATCAATCGTGGCCTTTACGCACCGCAAGGATCCGCCGGAAACCCAGGCGGCGGTGCTGGGCATCCTGGCTGTGATCTGCGGGTTTTTCGCGGTCTTGATACTTTTCGCGTCGAACCCTTTCGCTCTCAGTGAGGTCGTGCCCGCCGACGGGCGAGGCATGAACCCCCAGCTCCAGGACCCGGCTATGATAGCCCATCCTCCGGCACTGTTCCTGGGTTATGCGGGATTCACTATCCCGTTCGCCTTGTGCCTGGGGGTCCTGGTCAGCGGTCGGGCCACCGATATGTGGGTCACCTCGCTGCGCCGGTGGACGATTGTCTCGTGGGTGTTCCTGACCGTCGGGATAGTGCTTGGAGCCTGGTGGGCTTACGTCGAGCTCGGATGGGGGGGATACTGGGCGTGGGATCCTGTTGAGAATGCTTCGCTCTTTCCGTGGTTCACGGCTACGGCGATGATGCATTGCCTGATTGTCCAAAAGCGCCGTGGGATGTTGAAGGTATGGGCCTTCGCCATGGCAGCGCTGACATTCATGCTCTGTATTTTCGGCACATACCTGACTCGCAGCGGCGTGATCGCCTCGGTCCACACCTTTCAGGGAGCGGCCGCCGACTGGTCCTTTGTGGGGCTGATTGTTGTATGTCTGGCGGCCACCATAGCCGTGATGATCTGGCGGCGCGGGCTTCTCAAGACCGAGCGTCCCCTCGATCGGCTCATCAGTCTGGAGGGCGGGGTTCTGGCGGGCAATATACTGCTTGTGCTGATGATGGCGGCCACACTGATCGGCACGATCTTCCCGTTGATCAGCAAACTGACAATTGAGGTCGCGAAACTCGCTGACAAGAAACCCCTGGCGCTGGAGGCCAAGTTCTACAATACAGTCGTCCTGCCGATGGCCCTGGCGGCGACGGCGCTGATGGGCACGGCCCCCTTGCTGCGATTTGCGAGGGCCCGCGGCAGGCTGCTGCGCCGCTTCATCCCGCCGGCAGCCGCAGCCGTCATCGCGGTATGTGCCGCGATAATTCTCGGTGGGCGAGGGCTGTGGATCGTCGCATCGGTGGCTGTCAGCGTTTTTGCCGTCGTCGCTATTGTCGACGACTTTGGTAACACGCTGTGGGTGCGGTTCAAGGGCTCGGATCGGAGCTTTCTGGCCACCGTCGCCGGCGTGATGCGGACGAACATGAGGCGCTACGGCGGCCAACTGGTGCATCTGGGCATGATCATGACCGTTGTCGGGGTGGCCGGCTCCGGCCTCTACGGCACCAAGAGTGAACTCAAGATGAGGGCCGGCCAGGTTGCCAAGGTTGGCCGGTACGAGTTGATATTCAGTACTTTCAGGCATACCAGGGAGGCCACCTACGAGGCCAGAGAGGCCCGGATCACCCTGATCGATCCCGACGGGGCCGAGACCGTTCTTGGCCCGCAGGTCCGCCGGTACTACAAGTTCTCCAAGCAGAACAATTCCGAGGTCGCAATACGCACGAATCTGCGAGAGGACGTGTATCTGATACTGACAAGCTGGATGCCCGGAGGCCAGATGGTAGGCATCAAGGCCTACGTCAAGCCCCTGGTGATATGGATTTGGATCGGTGGAATCGCCATGACGGTTGGCGCATTGATATGCCTGCTGCCGAGGCGCAGCAGGATCTCACAGGCTGACGCGCCCGCAAGCACTTTGCGCGAACGTGCGAATGCCCTAAGTGCTAAGGAGGCACGATGAAGCCAACAATTGTAATGTCCGTGCTGTGGACTTGTGTATTGGTGATGCTGATCGGCTTGGGACATGGCTGCGTGCCCCGAGACGGGCTCGCCACGACCGCCGGTGACAAGCAGGGATGGCCCGAGACCGCGCCCGCTCACGACCATTCGGCTCACGGGCCGGGTGCGTCGATAACCATCCAGGCTGTCCAGGGCACCAAGGACGGGCCGAAGATCACAGGCGGTCACGTAACACTCGAACTGTTCCGTAAAGAGGAGAAGCCCCATAGGATGACGGCTCAGCTCGATGCCAATGGCCGGGCAGTGCTGAAGGACCTGCCGGTGAAGGCGCCGTTCCAGCCAAGGGTTACGATCGAGTATAAAGGAGCAACCTACCAGGCGGTTGGCAGGGTCGTGAATCCGGCCCATCCACATCAGTCGATGACTCTGAAGATCTACGAGACTACTGAGCAGGCGCCTGCCTGGGATATAGCCATGCGGCATATCATGCTTACCCCTTCGGCTGATGGGCTCAACGTGTCCGAGATGATAATCGTTCAGAACCCCATAGATCGTTCCTGGCTCGGCCCGCCCAACAGCCACGGCTTCCGGGCTTCGGTGGCCTTGGACCTCCCTGCCGGTGCAAGGGATATCGAGCTGAGCGGTGCATTGCATATGCATTGGGCCAAGATCATCGACAACCGGCTGTATCACACACGGGCACTTGTGCCCGGCACGTCGCACTTACGCCTGAATTACACCATGCCGGTGACGAACGGGCAGGCTCGCGTGGAAGTCGTATCCCCGGTCCCGGTCAAACGCCTGATGGTCTTCATCCCCGATGACGGCAGCCAGTTCCAAGCCGAAGGCTTGGAGTCGACTTCCTTTCCTGACTCCCGTCAGAAAAACATGCGTGCCTACATGGCTCCTGGTGAGCTGCCGGCCGGCCAACAGACAGTTCTGATCGTCAGTGGTATGCCCGAGGCCCGGGAGGTTACGGACGGCTCGGCCAACCTGTCGAAGACCCTTGCCGCGATCGGGGGCGGACTGGTCCTGATCCTGTGCGTTGTGGTCCTGGTGATAAAGCCGGCGAAAAAACGCAAAGCCGGTTCCCCCTGATCGACTGAAGGAAACGCATACCCGGTGACTGCGACTGGTGCACAATCGGATGGTCGTTCCACTGCGGATGACGCAGACCCCAAGCCGACGGTCGTGACCGCCCGGCAGCTGTCCCTGGAGTTGGGCAACAGGCCGATCCTTCAGGATATCTGCATGGATGTCCCACCGGGCCAGTTCGTAGCACTGATGGGGGCCAATGGCGCCGGCAAAAGCACATTGCTCAAGGTCCTGGCGACACTAATGCGCCCCAGCCGTGGTAGCCTGCATCTGTTCGGGCAGACTGTCGCGGCCGACACGACGAAGATAAGATCGCGGATCGGCATTATCGCCCATCAGCCAATCCTCTATCGCGACCTGTCGGCCAGAGAGAACCTTGAGTTCTTTGGCAAGCTCTACGATTTGAACGAACCTGCCGAGCGAGCGGCCGAGTTCCTTGAGCTGGTGGGGCTGGAAGGGCGGGCAGGCGACCCGGTAAAGACGCTCAGCCGCGGTATGACCCAACGAGTCGCCCTTGCCCGAGCGTTGCTGCATTCCCCGGACTTGCTGTTGGCCGATGAGCCTTTCGACGGCCTGGACGCCCGTTCGGCGCGGACGCTGGAGAGTCTGCTGGGCCGGCTGCACGCCGAAGGCAAGACTGTGATAATGGCCGACCATAACATACGGCGCAGCCTGGACTTGGCACAGAGGGCAATCGTGCTCCGTCAGGGCCGCATCGCCCTTGACTCACCTGCCGGCAAATTACACGTCGATGCCGTTCTGGGGAAGATGGGATGATCCACGCATTACGAAAGATTGTTCTGTTGACGGCCAAGGATCTGCGGATCGAAGCACGGACGCGGCAGACGCTGGGCCTGGTGATTGTCCTCGGGATTCTCATCATGGTTGTCCTTGGCTTGGGGTTGGGCCTGGGGGTGCAACGTCAGGGGCCGGAGGCGCCGGCTTTCAGTGCCGGCAGTGCCGCGGCGATTCTCTGGGTGGCCTATTTCTTCGGGGGGGTGCTGTGTTTCGAGAAGACGATGGCCGTGGAACGGCACGATGGCGCACTGGCGGGCCTGCTGGCGGCGCCGATCGATCGCGGAATTATCTTCGCCTCCAAACTGCTCAGCAACCTGGTGCTGATGTTCGCGCTTGCGGCGGTAGTCACACCGGCGGCGATTGTCCTGTTCGGGTTCGATCTATCAGCCGCGCCCGGTAGTTTTCTGATAGTCGTCCTGCTCGGCATGATCGGCTTTGCCGCGGTTGGAACGCTTTTCGCCGCGGCGGCCAGTTCCACGCGGCTCCAGGGCGGGCTCCTGGCGATCCTGGTCTTTCCGATCTGCCTGCCGCTGGTGCTCGCCTCGACTCAAATACTTATCAGCGTGTTTCACGACGGGAAGGCCCTGGGAGGCAGCGGCCTGGGAATCCTCATCGCGTTCGACGCCGTCTACCTGGTGGTCAGTTGGCTGGCGTTCGAACTGGTCCTCGAACCTTAGGAATGCTCGCATGCCGGGAAAACCAAAGTCCGCGTTCGTCATCTACTACTGGGCCGTGGTCGTGGCGGCATTCATCGCAACCACTGTGATGCTGTTTGTCTATACCCCCACCGAGGAGGTGATGGGGCCCATCCAGAAGATGTTCTACGTGCACATGCCAGCCGCCATCAACACCCTCCTGGCCTGCCTGCTGGCCTGTGTGGGCGGAGTCGGCTATCTCTGGCAGCGTCGAATGAAATGGGATGACGTGTCAGCCGCCGCCGCCAAGGTAGCCGCCCTGATGTGCACGGTGGTGCTTGTGACCGGCGTAATATGGAGTCGCGTATCCTGGGGCACATGGTGGGATTGGCGGAGTCCACGGCTTACGTTCACCCTCCTGCTGTGGTTGCTCTACGTGGTCTACATTATTATCCGCCCGTCCATCGAGTCGCCTACTCGCCGGGCTACCGTCTGCGCCGTGTACGCCGTTGCCGCGTTCCTGGACGTGCCACTGGTATATCTGTCTGCCCGCCTGATAACGGATGACAGGCACCCGGGCTCGGTAGAGATAACC
>SDBS01005649.1_pt1 | contig 12152 bp, 23 predicted proteins | sample 2277091 | NCBI WGS metagenome assembly SDBS01 (sample SAMN10404972, study PRJNA504765) | marine sediment metagenome | isolation source: marine sediment core GS10_PC15, 163 cmbsf | place: Arctic Ocean: Southern Knipovich Ridge | collected 2010 | reverse complement strand
ATCCCGGATCGTCAGGTACAACGCCAAGAAAAACACCAACCACAGAATGATGATCATCTTCCCGCTCCTCCTTCCGTACCTCTATCCCGTCAGTACACGCCGTAACTCCCGTCTTATGCAAAGTACAGGTCTCCTCCCAGACACACATCCCACACTCAATCATGCCTACACCTCCCCCAAATGGCAAACCCCGCTCAGGTCTGGGTTCGTGGCCCAGCACCCTCACGGGGCTCGCCGATCACGCTTATTCGAAGCAGGGCCACGTCCCTGCTATACCACTTATCCTGCTCAGCGCTTATGTCAACCCTACAGGCTACGACAAGAGAAAAGGAAAAGAGAGAGAGAAGTCTAAGCCAAAGCTTTGCTCTAGGCTTAGACTAAGAGAGAGAGAAAAGAAAAGAGAACGCGTTAACTATGACCCTGATCATGCCACTTGTCAATACCTATTCTACGTAACAACCTTAGGCTATCGCCCATATCTACGCATAGGCATACGTCTATGGGTTACGTCCCACACGTCCTCGATCGACAGAGTGAACATAATAACCTCAAGGAAACTGGAAGATGTCTGTTCTCGGTGAGGTCCTCAACGTTTTAAGTTAGTGTTGGGGGAAGAGGGGCAGAAGAACGTGAAAGAGAACGACAACACACGAACACACGCATCGAACGGCATCAGCTGCACGCGTTCACACATTCTGAGCACGCACATAGAGAACACAGAAGAGAAAACAGACAGACAGAAATACGGAACAAAAGCTAGCAGACGCGTACAGACAGACAACACTCGAGGAAAGCGAAGCAGGTGTTGGCGTCACACGACGAACACACTGATGCCGAACTCATTGAGCACGGGGCGCATGTCCGCAGCTACGCGTTCGCATACCACGGCCAGGTGCACAGGCTTTCGAGGCTGCCACTCGTCCAGCAGCAGCACCCCGTAGCCTATGAGTTGACCCAGAGCAGAGAACGACGCGCGCACCTTGAGCTCCAGGATCCAGATAGCGTCCGCAGTTTCCACCACCACATCAGCTCGCTTACGTGACGTGGCCCGCACAACCCGGACCAGCCACGCAGGCCAGTCCGGATTGACCGGGATCCCTTCACCAAGGTGAACGTCGTACGAGATCTTGACCATTTGGAACGGAGGGTCTGCCAGGAACCGTTCCCAGATCGGAACCTCGAACGGCATCATGTGCGCATACTTAGCGGGCATTGACGGCCTACTCCGGTTTTGTGTCCTCGTACCAGACGCCATCTGCACGCTTTCTTATGCCCCCTTGCCCAGTACGCTGCATGCTGCGCACTTTCTCCGCCCGTTCCCCCACGGCCGCACCGAAGTAGTACCCCACGATGATCCCGATGAACGACCACAGTTCCTGCGGGATATCACGACCTACGACGACCTGGTAGGCGATGACCAGTATCAACCCCACCCCTATGATCGCCTGCACCACGTAGTTCGCCAACCATCCATTAACCACTGCCATGCTCTACTCCTTGAAACTATATTTTACCGGCCGGTTCGCCGGTCACTGCCTCAATCATCGCCCCGGTCACTTGCACACCACTGATAATTGCCCACTCCATGAACACCTGCTTACGATCCTCAGGGTCCACGGGCAGCCAGCGCAGATACTCGATCACTGCGTCCAGCATCTCCGGCACGAACCAACCGGGAGGGAATAGTTCTGTAGCCATGTCATCTACCACTCCGCAGGATTTGTCCAGAACCCACCAGTTGACGTAAGCACACCAGCCCGACCTCGCTACCCACTTTGCAGGAGGCCCCCAGAGCGCTCACCAGACAGAACACGTACCTATGCCCACGATCATGTCCAGCAGCTCCCAGACCCCTTACAGAAGTTGCGCCCCTTGACACTGCCGGCGTCCAGGAGATCGACGGAGTGGCACAACGTACGTCCTCCCCATAGACGTACGCCGCTCCAATGAGCCACCCCGCGATAATAGCAGACACCGTGGAAGCCGGCGCAGACCGGAATGGAAGCGGCGGACGATGCGGGCCGAACAGCGGGGGGAGGCGGGGGAAAAGCATCCCCGCCGGACCCCCGCTGGGCCCGCTCGCCGCCGCAGACATCTTCAAAAACCTCTCGCATCCCGTGCCGGCGTCAGCTGCCAGCAACCATCACGTAGCAAGAACTGCACGGAAGGGAGACTATCCGAAGTGTATACTAGACTGAGTTATGTCTGCTGTGAGTACACAGGAGACATAACAAATCCAGTATACACTTCGGATAGTCATGTTGTCGAGATCGTCTCCCCTCATCGGTGCTCTGGGTAGCAGAGATACAGAAAAGCGTGTATAAGAATTTGAACGTTGCTCCTGGCCCACACCGACACCGGGATCCCGGCAGCGGAATGATTCAAAGAGCAATAATAAAGGATAAAACCGCATGCAACTAGTAGGAGAGAATTCTAGACCCACCGACAAACACATCAAAATGGCGTACAGCACCATCACCCTTGACCCTCCTTAACTTGGTCAGGTGGGGATGCGGGAGAGACTACACGCCCAGCCGATCCCAGCGCCTCAGCTTCTCTCGATGCCGACTCCCGCTCCCCACCTTCTCTCCATCTTGTCCTTGGAACGGGGGAACCGGGCCTGCCCGAATAACTCGTAAATAACCCAAAGGGGTTATTGCCTTTTCGGCTTCGGTGTGTCATGCTTCGGGTGTCGTTGGGTGTTGTCGTGGCTCGTGGTTCCCCCGGGGGTGTGTTGTGGTCCGTGTCTCTGGTCCTGCTTCGGTTCCCGTGTTTGGGGTGTGCTCGTCTCCTCCTCTGCCGCTTCCCGGTCCGTCGGGGCGGTGGTGCCTTTGTTCCTGTGGTGCGTGGGTCTGGGTTCTCCGGATTCGTGTCTGGGGGTGGTGCACTGTCTGTGGTGCTGTCTGGCCTGCTCCTCCGCCTCCGCCTTTGCGTCGTCCTGGTTCCTGATCTGCTTCTGGTTCCCCTGGGGGTGTCTCGTGTCTGTCGTCGCTTTTGCTGGGTCTCGCCGGCTTCCTTCCTCTGCGTCTGCGCTGGTCGCTCGTGTCGTGGCTTCCGTTGTGGCTGCTGGTCGGTCTCTCGCTGTTGGGTGTTGCGTGGGTGCCGATGCGTTGGCCTTGTCCGCCGCCTTGGCCTTGGGTTCCTGCCCTGCCGTCTTCGCCGCTTTCGGCCCTGGTGGTGCCGGCGCCTGGTCCGGTTCTGCGGTTGCGCTCGTCGCCCGGGCCGCTCTTGTTTCTCGTGTCTGGTGGTGGGCCGGTGGTGGGTCTTCCGTTCCTCTTCGCTCCCGCCTCCCCGCCCGTTCCCGTGCCGTGGTCGCCTTCGCCGCTGCTGGTGGTTCTGGGTCTGGCCTCGTGGTGTTCGTCCGTGGCGGTTGGTCGGCGTCTCCCGGCTCCTGGGGTTCTGTTCGTGCCGCTTTGGTCGCCGGCCTTCCCGTGGTCGTCTTCCCCTCTGGGTGCTCCGTCTCTTGCTTCCCCCCCCTCTTCCCCGGTGTTGCTGCTGGGTCGTGGGTCCCCGCCGCTTCCTCTGGCGTCTGGGCGTCTGGTTTCCGTTGGGTCTCCCCAGCCTGATCCATCCCCTGGTCGCCGGCGTGGTCGCCCTGTGCTTTCGGGCGGCTCGTCGCGGGCGGTGGGCGCCTGTTCTGTGGCGTACCGTCAGGGTTGGCCGGGCGCCCGCTCTGCCGTTTTCTGCGCGCTGCCGAGGCGGCCCTGTGGAACGTGCCGCCGGGCGCCGGATCGTTGGCATGTACGGCGAGTCTCGTTGGCGCCCGACCCAGTTACCCGGCCCTGATCACGGTTCGTCTTGTGTCACAACCACATTGTCCACGAACATCGCCCGGTTTGCGTCGTCGTCAGTGATCACCGTGACTTCGATATCCAGTAGCGGTGCCCTTACGTCGGCAGCTGCAGTGCCCCTGTACGCCGACAGATCCACCTCCAGGTTCGCGAAAAGCAACCGCACCCACTTTCGTGTCGCCGCGTCTACCACAAACTTCACCGGATAGAACACCGCACCGTTCTGATTGATCGGGATCCCAGTAATCACATTCACATAACCAGCATCTCCGTCGTAGATCCGGATCAAGTCATTCTGGACGTCCACTTCCATGAAGTACACCTGCAGCCAGGTCCCGTCCAGAAACGACAGTGCTACCCGGCCGTATCCCACGTCACTGGCAAAGCACAGCATCACCTCCAGCCCGATCCGTGTCAACTGCGGCATGAACAGTTCCCGCAACGCAACTGTCTCCGCCCCCGCGTCCGTCCCGCTGGTCAGCTTCAAGCTGTGACCTTTGGTCAGCCAAGTATTCGTAACATCCGCTCCAGCTCCTCCACTTCCCGTCGTCTCGATCGCCCACGGCTCGATGCCGTACTCAAACTGATCGGACCACACCAGCTCCCCACGCCGATCATAAAATGACGGGGATCCCAACCTGGCCGCCACCTCGTCCAGGTCGATACCCCCGAAGGTCACTACTCTCGGTTTCAGACCGCCCCAGTCAGCTGATCCGTGAGGCATGTCAGCGCGCCACGTACTCGATAAGGTGCAGGGTCACAACGTGATCATAGGCGTCATCATCGTTATACCCCTCGATAGTGAAAGTAGTAGCATCAGCAGTCACGCCATACTGTACGGGAAAACTCATCATGATATCGTTCCAGCCCAGCCACTCCCCAGACGTGGTGGGCAGAATGTCCGTCGTACCCTCCTTGACACGTACGTTCACCAGCCCAACACACCCCGGGGGGAAGCCCACGTCGATGCGGCGCAGCTCCCCCTTGTCCAAATCCAGCGTCGTGCTGGCCGGCGAACCGCTGACCGTCCCTGACGGAATTGTCAGGTTCACCCGCCGAATGACCATCTCGTAAGCGTTGTAATCAGGTCGTCCGTAAGCCACAGCGATATCCCCTCACCCACCGCCCCACAGTCGCCGCGCCACCTGGCCCAACACGGCTCTAACGAACCAACGCACACCGATCCGGCAGCTGATCGTGTGTGCGTAAAGCTCATCCTCGTTCCAGACCCGCAGAATCAGCGAGTGTGGCACCTCCCGCAGCTCGTAGTCCTCTTCAAAGTCTACGTTATAGTCGTCCCAGGCAAACCATTCACCAAGATTCGACGGCCACACCTGATGCTTGAAGCGGTCGATGGCCACGTGAACCAGGCCTGCACACCCAGGAGGGAAGCCGACACCGACGCGGTAGACCGTGCCGGCCGTCAGCTTCATCTCCAGCTCCGACGCGTCCGCCTCGGTCGTATTCGCCGGTACGGTGAGAGAGAAACGATAGAACATCGCCTGGTTAGCTCCTGGTGGTCAGCTACTAGCTCAAGGTGATACCGTACTTGCTGCCGAGATAGGTCTCTACGCGGCCACAGTTGGCGGCCGACAGGGCGGTACCATAAGCCACTACCTCAACTACATCTCCATCCCAGTATCGCACAGCCAATCCCTGATAACCGATGTCCCACTTCTTGCTCTGATTTGCGTCAAACACCCAAGTTACAATCTTGAAAGCCGTTAGCGGAGCGTATTCATGTGTCGCCACGCCGTTCACATAAGCAGTATGCGCCTGCCCACCCGCACGCAATTCTGTGGTGCCTCCCGATCCTAGTATCCCAACGTCATCGTTCACACCATCACTAAATAAGCCATTGTATCCATCTGCGCTAAAAGCCGCACCTTTGTGATTGGCTACCACAAAAATTGTTCCGAGGCTTACTGCCACACCCAGTGTAATCCGGTCGTCTACCCCATCCAACCTCACCACCGCTTTCCCGTTGACGATCCCCAGCTTGAGCAACGGCTTCTTGGCCGTTGTGACTTGCGTGGCATTGTTGTTTTGGCCCGACTGGTCAGCCCAACCACCCACCACGTCAGCATCGTTCACCGCAGGCATGGTCATGGCCGCGTCCGTATACAGCCCGGCATCGGCCCTGAGCCAAAGCGCGCACCCGGGAATGAACAAGGGACTAAACTTGAATGCCGGTGTATCCAACAACAGGAATGGATCCATCTCTTACCTTACGACACCATCACCAGGTAGCTCAGATCGTCTCCGGCATTGTCGCAAATGCGATAAAACAGGTTCAGGTTGGTCACCGGAAGCCATCCAGTCTCTTCACCCGCGCCTATCTGCAGACCAGTCGTTACATCCGTTGTCCCGTTTGCCACCGTGACACCCGCGCCCCCGATGTACATCTTCCCTGCGTTGTCAGACAGCGCCTTGAACTTCACCAGCTTACAGCTCACGTCGGGCATCTGCAACACCGACGCTGAACCGGCCAGTTCACCGCAGGCGATGGCCGTGAACACAAAAGGTCGTTGTCCTATTGCACCCATCTACGTTTTCACCTCCCCGTCCTGCTGCCACCAGCCGGTGATGTAGGCACGTAACACGTCCGAGGCGGTACACCCTGTCAGACGCGCCACAAGCCGCTGTCCCTCACGTAGATAGACCTCGCCGGTCATCCAGTAAAGGGTAGCGGCTTGCGGACTGTCCTCTTCCTCCAGCAGAAACTCAACCCCGAAGTTGTCGATCAGTATTCGCAGATCGGTGTACGTCGTGGTCTCGTTTTCCACAGCGACGCGCTGAATGCAGCAAAGCTTTCCGGCGTCCACCCTCGATTGTGCCAGATCATTCGTACCCGCCGACGCTGTGGCACCAAGTTCAAGATGAAACGGATGCCTTTTCTGACCCATCTCACCCCCCTTTCAGTTTCGCCTAGATCCTAATAACTGATCACATCCTGCACAAAGCACTTAGCCGCCTTGCTGGCCGCAGCCTCAGTGACCACCAGGTCCAGCGATCCCATGCCCGCCGTCTGCAGAAGGTCGAACCCGTCCGCCTCGTGGTCGAAGCCGATCCGAAGACACTTCTGGAAGCCCCAGCCACGAACCGAGAACACCACTTCCCCAGCCACCGCACTCGTTGCCTGCAACCGCACAGGGATAGTAATCCCATGACAGTTGATCACTGGCTGACCCGACGCACCGTAGTTCTGAGCTCCAACGCTTTCCATGTAGCTCCACCAGTACGGCACGTCCGATTCGGCCGACACTACCAGGTAATCGATGCCACCAAGCTCGTTGTGCAGCCCGTACTCCTGAACCTCCGCCATCGTCCAGTCCATCGCGCTCTTCACGATCACCGGCGAGTATTCCCCATCGTTGACCCGCACTTCAAGCCCACTGAACGTCCCACCCAGGGTACTCGCCCTGGTTGCGGCCTGCACGCAGATACGCCGCACAGGGTTGCCCACAGGAATGCTGATGGTCTTGATCGCGCTCGTCGCCGAAGTCGTCCAGCTCGCGATCTGGCGGTCACGGAAGTAGCCCCGGAAGTTCGGCACCCCCGGTCCCATCCACCGATAGCCGTAGAGGCTCACGTCGTGGTCATTGGCCTTGAAGTACTCCGCGACTCCCTCGCTCAGGTCGTAGGTGTACTCCAGGTACGTCTCGCCCAGCCGCGCCATGTCGAACCCGAATTCCTTGTCATACAGGCCTCGTCCGCCAAGCAAGAACAGGGTCAGGTCATTCCCCGTACTGGCCTCTTGTCGATAACGCCGCGCGTTCGGACGCTTGAAATCCCAATAGTTCATGGCGTCCAACTGCTCACCAGTCAAGGACTTCACGACCTCCGCGCCGCCCTTCAAGATCTCGATCTTGCTGATCACGTCAGCCAAGGTGAAGACGGTCGTGTTCGCTGCCCGCGTTGCATACCGGTCGCAGTTGATCCGCATCTCGAATCCCGTGTACAACCCCACACTGGGCAGCTTGAAGCGCCAGGTCGAGTCGTCGTCTAGATCACTCACCTTCGTGATCCGCAGTCTCTGCATGTAAGGCATGTCTCACATCCCTCCCCGCCTACCCGCCGACCCGCTTGCGGTGGAGAGCGTCGCCGATGGCCCTGACGCGCTCATAGTTCGCCGGATCCCCCTTCGGTCCCTTCGGGGGAAGCGTCACGCCGGCGATGACCTCACGGTAGGGAGCGAAGCCTGCGGCAAAGTCCGGACCCGCCGCAGCCACACCAGGACCGTAGCGAGTCGTTCCCAGCTCCGCCGCCTTTCGCTTCCACTTCTCGCCCGCGCCCACCACACCCCTGCCGAACCGGCCCTCGGCCGCAGCCTGCTGCACTGCCTGCGCCCACACCGGCTCCGAAGCCTTGGTTGGACTCTCCCAGTCAGCCGGCGCCGTCTCCTCGATGGCCGAACGGTACTCAGTCGACCGTCCAGGAGTCACTCGCGACCACTTCTCTGCGATCGCACTCGCGCTCTTGATCTTGACAGCCATGTTCGTTTTCCTCCCAATATGTAAAGAATGGTCTTCGGGTGTTTGACTTGGGGACTACCCCCACCACCCGAAAACCATTCTGACACATCGGCAGTAACTTGTCAAGCTCTATTCAACGCCCGATCCGCTGCCGCTCTTTCGCCACCTCCTCCGCCGTGAAAGGCCCATGCCCACCACCGTCAGGTTCCGCGCCCATCTCCGCCCACCACCGCAAGCACGTGATACACCTACACGAGTACCGATGCTCGCTTCCCTCCAACAAAGCGTCCCGCGTCCCCACCCCGATGCCCAGCATTTCAGCCAACCTTGCCGGAGTAGTCGCAAAAGGTCGATTTGGTATACCCACAGCTCACCCTCCCTCTTTCGCCACATAAGCCGCGCTTTCCAACACACGCAGACAGACCTTGCACAAAGCCACGCTCACGACCTGCGACACCGGCACCTGCGCCTCACACGAGAAGCAGCGCATCTCAGCTTCCCGCGGAGGGGGAAGAGGCTCACGCTCCGATAGATCTTCCCCAGCTTCTTCGGCCGCAGCCTGGTCAGCAAGCCAGTTTTGCACCCAGTACCGAACCGTCGTCACCGGAGATCCGTACCGCTTCGCATGCTCGACATAATACTGCCGAGTGGCCACGTCCTCGATACGCTTCAGCTCCAGACCTGCGGACATGCTGATAGCGCCATCGTGTACCGCCGCTGCCGTGTTCTCGTCCAGGTCCAGAAGCATCAGCCGCTTGGCGACATAATCACGAGTTGCTCCCACTTCTTGCGCCAACGCCTCTTGGGTCCATCCTGTGCGCTGTAGCACATCGCTAAAAGCTAATGCTTCCTCGATCGGCCCCAGATCTTCCCGCTGCAGGTTCTCCACCAGCGTCAGCTCGTCATACGTATCACGCTCACCGAGAACACGTGCATGGATCGTCTCCCACCCCAGCAGTTGCGCCGCCAGGGTACGTCGCCGGCCGGCCACTAGCTGATAGCTGTCCTTCCCGAGCTCACGCACCACGATCGGCTGCAGCAGTCCGTGCCGGTCCATGCTCCGCGCCAGCAGCTCGAGCCCCTCCTGTCTGTCCTCGAGGCGCACGCTTAGCGCCGGTTCCTCGATCCCGGCCAACCCGATCACCCGTATCTTCATGCCCTGACCAGCCATTTTGTACCTCCCTCCTCACGCCAGTAGCTTATCCAGATCGACCTCCACCTTTTCCTTCGCCGCCTCCAACTCCTCCGCCTCTAGCCGCGTCTCCTGATGGGTGATGAACGCCGCCAGTTGCGCCGTCGCTTCAACTTTCGCGTACGCCTTCCCCGCCTCGCCCAGGAAGATGCCCAGCGCCACCCTTGCGTCCTCACCAAGGCGTTCACAGAGTCCCTTGCAGTACACCGCAGCGCCACCAGCATCGCGTCGTACCCGATCCGCCGCCTCTTGCCCACGATCTCCTCCAGGCACCGGGGGAAGCGTTCCAGCCCGTAGCTGCTCGTCATAGCTTGGCGGATACGCAGCACCACCGCCACCCAGTTCGCCAGACGCCGGCGCCGGCACAGCCACATCCTCTTTACCCACCAGGATCAGCGTATACCGCGTTTCCCGGGCCATCCCCTTGCGGATCACGTCCAGCACCACACCTGCAAGGCCCTTCTGATTTTCGGCAATCACAGCCAGGTCTTTCCAGACCATGTTCGCCATCTCCCAGGTCATGCCTTCACCATCCGTCACAGTTTCCACCGACCAACGTACAGCCGAACGATCCCCCAGCTTGCACATTTGGCACAGCGACCCATGACAGTCCATACTTCGCCCACCCACCCAGTGGATCACCTTCTGGAAGGGCTCCGTTGATATGATCTTCACCCGTTTCGTCTCTCCGTCAGTCCACTTTAGCCAAGGCATCACCACCCTCCTTCATGTCTTTCAGAAACTCTGCCAGCCGGTCCCTCGCAATCTCCACCCGAAGATTACCCAGCACAAAACCGAACATGATATCCGGACTCACGCGAGCCGAAACCTGCACGTAACCAGGCCCGCCAACTTTCCGCCCTCTTTCCCACATCCCGAGACCGAAATACATGATCACCCGCCTCCCAGGAAGTTCAACGTCGCCGCCGCCAGCCGAAGCCGGCCCATCATCAAGTGAAGGCGCCGTTTACTTGCCTCAATGCTCACGTCCAGGTCCGCCAGCTCCCGCACCGCAGACACGCCCGCACCCCGCATAGCCAGATAGTCTTCATGCAAGCACTTCCACCCCGGCCACCCGAAATCCCGTTGCTTGACGTCCACCTTGCCTACGCCGGCCCGCAGGTGCGCCATGTACTCCGTCCACAGCAGTCCCTCACATTCCTTCATGGCCAGCGACCGATTACCACCAGTGCTCAGGAAGTCACGGTTCGCAGCCGCATACTCCAACCGTTCCCGCTCCACTTTCTCGAGAAGCCCCAGCTCCTCCTCGATATCCAGCACCAGCCCCACCGTCTCGAGCTGCGCAAACCGGTCCTCTTTTCGGCCCACCTCACTCACGCGCAGCTCCGCCAACGTCTCCGCCTTGCGGCCCAACCTCACCAGCGCCAGCTCACACTCCACCAGATACTGTTTCAAGTCCATCACATTCCCTCCCTTAGGTCCTTCACGATCCACAATCCCAGCTTGCGGATCCACAACTCTACACTCACCCCGTCCAGGATTGGCCACTCCCTTCCCCTCCAGGCAAGCACGGCCGCCTTTAACACCGCCTCCACCGACCTCCCTTCCGGCAACTTCTTCACCTGAATCAATCTGATCCCGGACCGATTCCACGCGATCACGTCAAACGGACTTCGGGATCCCGCCGTCCGTTGAGCGTACCAGCCGGCCACCCGCAGCTCCTTCGCGCATAGATACTCCAGAGCACGGCCGCGGCGGTAGTTACTCATCGGCACCGACCCCACTGGCCCAGCGACAGTCCCCACAGATCCTCAGCTTCGAGTTCCACTTCTTCTCCGCCATCGTAAACTCTCGTTCGCACTCCGAGCACACGGCACGAATCCCGTACAGCTCCACCACCACACGCAGATTCTTGCGTCGTGTCGCTCTATATCCCACCACCACCCGATCGCCTTCAGCCATGATCTACCTCCACTACTGCCTGCCCACAGCGCCAGGTCACAAAGCAGGATCCGCCACCGCCGCCAGACTCGGAAACAGCGCTCCGCAAACTGCCTTCTCGTCCCGGATCCGATCACCTTGCGGCACTGCGCCACCGTCATACGCACAGCGGTACAACCGGTACTCACCACTCCCCGTTACCATAGCCTTGATCACGAACATCATGACGTCGCCCGGCCTGATATCAGCGGGCCTAACCGTGTAAGCGTTGACTACTTTCATGCCTTTACCCTCCCACCTCACTCTCGCCCTCCAGCATCTCGTGCATCCATCCAGCAGCCTCAACATCTTCCAGGTGCCGCTTACACGCAAGCCACTCCACATCGTAGCCATCCCAATAACGCGCAACCGCTGCCGTCTCCACGCCCTTCCCCAAGCACATAGCGCACAGCGTCACCAATTTCTGCACCATCACTCATCCTCCCCCCGCAACATTGCCCACTCCAATCCAGCTTCTTTTACCGTCGCCAGATGACGGCTACACACCTCCCGCCACCACCCCGTCACATCCTGATACTCCGCAACCGCCTGCACCCGTTTGCCCTCCTGTAGACATAAGTCGCACACCATCCACGTTATCTTCGCCATCCGTCACCCCCCGTCCCGCTTATCCCGGATCGTCAGGTACAACGCCAAGAAAAACACCAACCACAGAATGATGATCATCTTCCCGCTCCTCCTTCCGTACCTCTATCCCGTCAGTACACGCCGTAACTCCCGTCTTATGCAAAG
>SDBS01005648.1_pt1 | contig 12155 bp, 9 predicted proteins | sample 2277091 | NCBI WGS metagenome assembly SDBS01 (sample SAMN10404972, study PRJNA504765) | marine sediment metagenome | isolation source: marine sediment core GS10_PC15, 163 cmbsf | place: Arctic Ocean: Southern Knipovich Ridge | collected 2010 | reverse complement strand
AGATAGAGTTCATGTTATTGGTATGGGTCCTATCCTCTCTCATGAATCAAGCGCATATCAGTTTCGGAGCAAACGACAGATAGAGGGGCCAATTGTATTATTTATTGGGCAACAGTATCTTCACAAGGGTTATGTCGAGCTGTTAGACTCGGCGGAGTTGGTATGGGATAGAGTTCAAGACGCGCACTTCGTATTTATTGGCCCTCCTGTAGGTAATTCATCCTCCTTGTTCTCGAAGTATTCGGATCCCCGGATACATATCTTGGGGAAGACAGACTTGCAAGAGAAAACAGATGCACTTGAGGCGTGTACATTGCTGTGTGTTCCTTCGACTCAGGAGAGCTTTGGCGGCGTCTACACAGAAGCGTGGAGCTTCGGTAAACCTGTGATTGGCTGCAAGATCCCGGCTGTATCGGAAGTCATTGATGACGGAGTGAATGGCATTTTAGTGGATCAGGATCCTTCAGAAATTGCACGAAATATAATAGCGCTTCTTCAAAATGAAGGATTGCGGCAATCGATGGGGGCTGCAGGTAAAACGAAGGTTGAAACGAAGTATTCATGGGCCGAGATTACCTCGCGCACTGAATACGCGTATGATTTTGCGCTGCGAAATAGAAGGTCTAATTGATCTAACGCTATCACATGTACCGAGTCACGGAAGAAGAATGAACACAGTGAACCGTTTGAAGCGAGTTAATATTCTCGGTGTCCATATCAGTTCCATTAATATGGACGAGGCCTTGATATATATTGACGAATTGATCGCGCATCAAGACCATCAATACATCTGCGTCACCCCCGCGCATTCGATTATGGACGCTTACCATGATCCAGAATTTCGCCGGATCCTAAATTCCAGCGGCTTGACCACGCTGGAGGCAATCTTGATCGTTTAGATATTTACTTAGATAAACTCTATCCCTATGTTGATATGGACATTGGCTTTCTACGCGTTTCTAGGTACATCTTTTTGGGGGTGGGGAATTGCCATTGGACGTATTCTTCATATTAAAAGTTCTTCGTATTCTCATTACCTTGCCCCCATCTGGATAGGTTGGACTACCTCTCTTTTTATTCTTCAGATTGTCCACCTATTCTTACCTCTCAAGGCTTTTGTAGCACTTCCCCTGTTGATTCTTGGGATTATTTTCTCAATCTTATGGTTAATATCTTATAACAGACTGGGATCTTTGAATCTTCATCTAACAAAGCCTGAGTTGATTCCCATCGTAATCTTTATAATCGTCACTGCTTGGATCGCCCTTAGATCTATTACACAGAGCCCAGACCATTACGATTCCGGTCTGTATCATTTTCCCGCCATAAAATGGTCCTACACATACCCAATCGTTCAAGGGTTAGCAAACCTTCACGGACGCTTGGGTTTCAATTCATCATTATTTCCATTTGTGGCAGCTATAAATTTATATCCAATATTTAATCGTGGGCATCACATTGCTAATAGTTTCCTGCTTGTACTTGCTTTTGGCTCTTTTCTGCACAATCTACGTCCTGTCTTCAATCGACCCTCTCTTCTATTAACCTCACATCCTTACCGCTACATACCAGATCTTTTTGCGCTTCCCGCTCTTACCTATATTGCACTCTCATCGGAGCTTTCCTCTCCAACCCCTGACTTAACCTCAACACTTCTCCAATTGGTAGTCTTCGTAATCCTGTGCAATTGGATTGGAGAGTGGCGGGACGGAATACTATATCGAAAATTTAGTTTTGCCTTGATTGTTTCACTAGCTGTGACTGCTCTTACGATCAAGCTCAGCAATCTAGCATTCACAATTACCATTGCAATTCTCGTCGCTTATTATTGCTTGCGACATTTGGATAGAAATCTGAATTATTTGGTTAAGCTGTTCGCCCTGGGGATGGCAATTATCCTCCTTTGGAGTTATAGAAGTTATTTGCTCTCAGGCGCTCCTTTATATCCTTCAACGATTGGCTATATACCAGTCAAGTGGGCAGTTCCAGAGGCATCTGTGATTGATGAGGCTTTGTCTATTTTCCGATGGGCAAGACCGGTCACATCAGAATGGAATGGACTATTCTCTGATTGGACTTGGGTAAAGATTTGGTGGTTTCAGCGAGCCAGAGATTTCGTAACGTTCAAATACCCGATATATTTTTCTCTGCCATTTGTGTTCATTGCCATCATTTTGAGCCGAATGCGTCTAGAATCTAGAGATCGATTAGCTGAGTGGTCGATATTGAGCGTGCCAGTTGTAAGCCTTCTATACTGGTTCCTTACTGCTCCGGACCTAAGGTTTGCAAATGCCTTGTTTATTCTCTTGGGCATCTCAAGTTGCCTTCTTCTATTTCATACATTGTTTTCAGCTGTGAGTTTCAGGATCAGAATAGTTATGCTGGTTATCGTCTTTTCCATTGGCAACGCACACTTCGTGCAATATTCGATAGCAAACAAATGGTTACTTAAACCATGTGCCCATGTTGGAACATGGCTCGGATGCATCCCTTCTGCGAAATGGCGACCTATCCCGGAGGCAAAGTTAGAGATGAGAACAACATTGTCTGGTTTGCAGGTGCTCACCCCTTCAGAGAGCGATCAATGTTGGGATGCACCCTTGCCTTGTACACCACACTTAGAACCTAACCTAATGTTGATAGGGCAAGGAGACCTTTCTTCTGGGTTCTATCTCAACAAAGAATAGCTATGTATATGATGTTGAATTATTAGGACAAAGTGTGAAAAGTTCCGGTCACACTTTATTGTATCAACCTACCCAACCAAATGACGCGAATAAAGATACAATGAAGGTCAAATTCGAGAATGCTGTTGTGATTTCTTAGGAATAAATAATTATCGCTCCTTCTCGTGACAAATAACGAGCTGTTTCTGACTGTAGAGTAACGATGTGGCTGGTAGGTGAAACCATTGATGATAATATTATTTCTCCCCCTATAAGGCTTTTCAGGATCCATTCTAATAGATCCTATAACATAAGCAAATCTGAGATAAGACGAGCAAAAATTGTATGATTGGGACGATACCTGTTGAGGATTACCGTGAAAGTGTTCTTGGAGTAGGTGTTTCTCCTATTGGTATTAAGAATACATTGCATGCTATTCAGAAATGGAGCGTTAGTAAAGATAGAAAGTATATCTGTGTAACCCCCGCACACTCGATCATGGACGCTTACCATGATCCAGAATTTCGCCGGATCCTAAATTCCAGCGGCTTGACAACACCGGACGGAATGGCGGTGGTTTGGATTTTACGACTTCTCGGACATAAGGATGTTGAGCGCGTCTATGGCTCCGAACTCATGCTCGAAGCCTGCCGTTCCGGACTGCCCCACAACTGGCGACACTACTTCTATGGTGGGGAAGAGGGTGTTGCTGAAACTCTGGTGGCACGATTGATAATCAATCATCCGGAATTGCAGGTGGCCGGCACGTACACGCCACCATTCCGACCGCTAACGCTGGAAGAGGATGAAGAAATCATTAATACTATTAACGAAACGGAAGCGGATGTCGTCTGGGTGGGGCTCGGCGCGCCCAAGCAGGAGCGCTGGATGGCGGAGCACCTGGGCAAGATCGAGGCGCCAGTGATGATCGGCGTCGGGGCGGCTTTCGATTTCCTATCCGGCAAGAAACCGCAGGCTCCACGCTGGATTCAACACTCAGGGTTCGAATGGCTCTTCCGTCTGGCCACCGAACCGAAGAGGCTCTGGCCGAGGTATCGCCAATACCCACTCTTTGTATGGCTCGTCCTGCTCCAACTGCTAGGTCTCAAAGAATTTCCGATCGAATGAGATCGTATTGAATCTCGGCTAGCCGACTTACTCCTTCACAACAGTCAATTGTCCATAATGGATTGACCTGCTATTCTTAACAGGGTGTCGTTTCATCGACCTAATAAGAGAAACTATGGGACCTCGTCGCATACCACGCCTGAGCTTTCAGCTCTTTATTACCGACTTGCTCATCATTCCAGCAGGTTTAGCAATCGCTTCCTGGCTGCGGTGGGTTCTTCCCTTCGGCCAGGAGCTCCCCCGCTCGGCTGTAAACCTCCCTTTCATCGTTTGTCTATTGGTTACCCTTTCCTGGTTGATTTCGCTCGTTCTCGGCGGTGCCTATGACCCTCAGCGGGCTTTGCGTTGGTTCAACGAGGCATCGAGGGTAATCGTGGCAGGTTTTTTGGCAACCGCCGTAACGGCCGGCGTACTCTATATGACCTACCGTGAGGTCTCACGGCTTCAGTTCTTCTACATCTTCGTCGCTACTTTGGTGCTCCTTCTCGCTCACCGTGCTATATTGCGCGTATCTTACCGGATCGTGGGAAAGACCCGACCGGGTAGCCAGGCGCGGGTTCTCATCGTCGGCGCAGGGGATTTGGGACAGCGCGTTGCCCAGGTGATCCTCGATCACAGTCGCTGGGGTTTCAGTCTGGTCGGTTTCTTAGATGATGACCCCGCCAAACAAGGTGAGACCTACGATGGCAAGAAGGTTCTTGGTAAGATTTTTGAAGTAAAGGTGTCTGTCGCAGAACGCAAGGTGGATGAAGTATGGATAGCTCTTCCAGTGTGGGCGCTGGATCGATTGAATCTCGTGATTACGGAATTAGAGCAGCTTCCGGTCCGAATTAAAATCGTTCCGGATTACTTTTCGCTGGCGATGGTACAGGCAAAGGCCGAGATATTAGGCGGGATACCTATCATCGGCCTGCGCGATCCGGTGATCGAAGGTATACCACGCTTACTGAAAAGGGGATTCGACCTCGTGATCGGATCGCTGCTTCTACTTCTCGTTACCCCAATGATGCTGGTCATCGCCATCGCTATCAGACTCGATAGTCCTGGACACGTGATCTTCCGACAGGAGCGGGTCGGAGAGAACGGGCGTTTATTTGGTTTGTATAAGTTACGTACGATGGTCGCCAGTGCTGAAGCGCAGCAAGACCAAGTGAATATCCAGTCAGTAGACGGTGAGGTTATCCATAAGCAAGCGGGTGACCCAAGGGTTACGCGTGTGGGACGGTTCCTCAGGCGCTACAGTCTGGATGAACTTCCCCAATTGATTAATGTCCTCAAGGGGGATATGAGCCTGGTCGGTCCCCGTCCCGAAATGCCCTGGCTGGTCGACCGGTACGAATCGTGGCAGCGCAAGCGCTTCGCTGTACCGCAAGGGATCACCGGCTGGTGGCAGATTAACGGTCGCAGCGATAAGCCCATGCATTTGAATCCAGAAGACGACCTTTACTACGTGTACAATTATTCCCTCTGGCTGGATATCCAGATCCTACTCCGCACTCCTTGGGCTGTGCTGCAGGGGAAAGGTGCCTTCTGATTCTAATTTCTTCACCTTTATTGTAGACTCATTAGAAAGTAGTTTATTGGCATAAACACAGGGCATATTTCGGTTCACCCACTCTGATCAATGTAGCCGTCCAGTGGTTATTACGGCCGAAAAGCCTTCCTTGCTGGGGACGACTGCTAACGAAGGGGGTTGTGGTATCTCCTAAAAATAGAGCCGCGTTATATTGAGCAATTATTGAATTAGCAAGGGATGTGGATAAAGGGAAAAAGCGAGGCGCTATTGGGCAGGCGTATGCTGAAAAACCACGGAAAAGAGAGAAAGTGTTCACAGAAATAACCGATAATCTCAAGACACTACCCAAGAAGGGGAATGAAGTCTCAATTAATCCATTTCTTAAAGCATGAAGATATCTTTTCGAAGATTGAAATTGTTATATTAATCCTTTCATAGCAAAGTCGCATGTAAATATTTCTGGAATAATGCTTCGCTTTCCATCTTGTTCAAAAGAGGCTAGATATCTGCGATCGACGGTGATAACATCTGATTAAATCTAACTATAGCTGTTTACCTTCGCTGTTTGTTTTACCATCTGTAATTCATCTTTTTGAAATTTAGGATTGTGTTAGTATACGGCTGGCCAGTCCTCTAATGATCGTCCTTGCACATCGCGAGCGACCATTCATGGGGAATATCATGGAACCAACCATTCTTGATCTTGAAACGAACAACGCCAAAGGGGCGAATCTTACCTCGCGGTCGCGGCTGTCGAGTTCGCTCCGCCGTACGTTTATGATTGCAACGCTGGTGCTCTCCGACGGTTTGTCTCTCATGCTTGCCGGGATTATTGCTGTGGGGATCAGGATCGCACTTGGATGGATGCTCGCACCTTTCGAGTTGCCCATACTCCTAGAATACCAGTTTTTCAATACACCAGAATTCCGTTACGCGCTTCCCTTAGTTGTGCTAATCGTACTCGTTTACGCAGTGCGCGGGCTTTATGACCCCATCTCATCGGGCCCGGTCAATGAACTGCAATCTTTATCGATCTCGACGAGCATGGTCTTCATGGTGTTTTTGAGTATTAGCGTCATCCTACGGACATCAATAACCTTGTCACGTTTTGTAGCCGCCATGGCTTGGGTGTTGGCGTTAGGATTGATCCCTTTGGGAAGGATGATCGCACGATCCATATTTAGCAAAAAGAGCTGGTGGGGGAAGAGGGCGGTCATAATCCATGTGGGACTTCCAACGATAGACTTCGTAAGGCATCTGAACCGTCATCCGAAGTCGGGGATCCGTCCAGCGATTCTGGTTGAGCTTGGGGCCACAGAGGAGATTACCCCCGAGAAGATTCAGGCGGCAATTCGTAAACTGCGCGCCTCGGACTCTTATCCCCAACTCATCGATTGTGCTTTGTTCGTGTTCGAGGGATCTCCCATGGAATCATCGGATGTATTAAGAGAATTTCGCGATATCTTCCGGAGAATCATCTTCGTCGTCGTCGCACCAGATCAACGCTTGAACTGGTCGGGCGCGGTCGATCTCGCCGGTGTCCCAGGCTTCGAGATCAGACACAATCTTCTCGACAGGCGCTCTCAAATCATCAAACGTCTCATCGATATCGTGCTCTCCGTTGCTGCCCTGATCGTCCTCCTCCCTCTGTACCTCATCATCGCAGTCATGATTAAGATCGATTCTCCCGGCTCCGTGTTTTTTCGCCAGATCCGGCTGGGTCTTGAAGGTGAGTCATTCGGAATGTGGAAATTCCGGACGATGCACACCGATGCTGAGAACATGCTTCAGATACTGATGAAGGAAGACCCTTCCGCCAAAACGGAGTGGGACGAATATCAAAAACTCAAGAACGATCCTCGCATTACGGGGGTGGGAAAATACTTGCGGCGACTCAGCTTGGACGAAATCCCTCAATTCTGGAACGTTTTGATCGGGGAGATGAGCATTGTGGGGCCACGCCCATACTTCCCAGAACAGCGGGAAGCCTATGGCGTTGGCTATGCTTCCTATATCCGGGTGCGCCCCGGCATCACGGGCTTGTGGCAGGTGAGCGGACGAAGTATGACTACGTTTGCCAATCGTGCCACCATCGATGAAGAATACATACGAAATTGGTCGATCTGGTTCGATCTTTATATACTCGCAAAGACCCCATGGGTTGTGCTGCGTTGGGATCGAGCACACTAGAATAGATATATGAATGCAAACCTGACGAAAAAGTTATTAATGCTCTGTTTATTCTACGTGGTTCAGGCTCAAGTGTGTGCATGATCTGTAACCGAAAGTACCCTTAGGTGTGGAGTCGGGTTTCTCTTCATGGCACTGATGTTCTTGCGTGACTGGACACCCCGAAATTATTCATGCCCCGCCCGGAGATGCCATGGTTGGTCGCCTGTTACGAATCATGGCAGCGCAAGCGCTTCGCTGTGCCGCAGGGGATCACCGGCTGGTGGCAGATCAACGGGCGCAGCGACAAGCCGATGCATCTCAATACAGATGACGATCTTTATTATGTTTATCATTACTCGCTCTGGCTGGATATCCAGATCTTACTGCGCACTCCTTTGGCGGTGCTGCAGGGGAAAGGGGCGTTCTGATTCCCGTTTCTTCAAACTTATCGTAGACTCCTTGGAAAACGTACTGTAAGGATAAACCCATGGCAGGTTTCGGCTCAGCTACTCTGATCGTTGTGGTCGTATTGGGCGCGATCGCTTTCATAATTGGTTGGCGGCGCCCCTTTTCAGTGTTATCGGCACTGATCTTGTTGATTCCATTCCGTGATTTGAGCATCCGCTGGATGAACGCCTCAACAGATCTGTCTCCCGAATGGGTAAATGCGATCTCGCGCTGGTGGTTCGTGCTTGTCCTTGCCCTGATGGCGGTTGTTGTAATCCGCTGGGCGATCCAGTGGACCCGATCGCGAGCTCTCCCAAAGGTTCAGGTCTTTGATGTCTTCTTCCTCTTGGTCTGCGTAACAGCGGTCCTAGCGACTCTATTCTCCCCACACAAAGGGGCAGGGTTCACATCATTTCGTGGGTACCTGCAGCCCATGGCGGTATTCGTCTTGGCTCGGGCGATCCGCCCATCGAAAAAGCAACTGCGAACGTTTCTGATTCTCCTCCTTATCGTGGGCGTGATCATGGTAGCGTTCGAACTCTGGCAGGTATTCGGGTGGGCAGAGGTGGATTACAGCGATCGCGGCTATTTACGGCAGAACGGCGAATTGGTTTCACCTACGATCCAGGTGCGCGGTCAACCCTACATCCGGCCAACGTCAACGGTAAGTGGGCCAAACGAACTCGGCATTAGCATGCTGCTTCTATCGATGGGCGCATTCTTTGGCGCACTCTACATTAATGGCAGAATTCGGATTCTTCTGGGATTGCTCACTCCCATTTTCTTGTTGGGTGTGATGTTGACTTTTTCACGCAGCGCGTTCTTAGGGATTATCGTGGCAATAGCAGCAGCAACGATGCTCCTTATTAAGCCGCAAATAGCTCATGACAAGGAGGTGGGAGGTCGAAGAGGATATAAGACCTTTGCTTTTATCGCTGGCCTGGTGCTATTGCTGATCCTGGTCCTTCTTATCTCTGGGAATTTGGACCATTTAAGTGGCACTTTATCTAATTTGACTCAGGAGTATCACATTCAAGACAGCCTTGACGCGCTCCGATTCCTCATAGAGAACCCCGGTGGTGTGGGGATGGGAATGGTGGAGCCCAAAGGCGCGCTGGCCCTTATGGCAACCGAGTCCCTGTACCACGTGGAGGGCTCTCTCTTTCAAATAGCGATGGAGATGGGGGTATGGGGGTTGGTTGTATGGCTGCTCTTCTGGGGCGCATGCCTGACCAAGATTTGGCGGGAGTGGGGCGAACTTAAGCAGCCGGGGCTCAAAGTGCTCGCCGGCACCGCTTTTACGGTTTGGCTCGGGGCGCTTGTAGCTTTTGTCTTCCTGCCGCTCATGCAGAGTGTGAGTCTGATGGTTTGGTTATGGTTCCTGCTCGGTTTTGCACTAGAAAGCAAGCGTTTCGAATCTATATGGGAAGACCGAGCGTGAATCGCTTCATCATCCACACCTGCGACAACCTGAGTGAAGTTACTCCCAAGATTGGATTTACTTGACATCCACATTTCCTGAGATTAGATAGGAGAAAGCAAGGTCGTTTCCGGACAGGCGGTGTTTTTTTGCTTTCGCCAACATAGGCTTTCTTGATACTGGTTTTGCGATAACTGCATCTGAACGGCTTGAGTCGTGGTCGCCGGGATTGGAGCGTATTAAGCCTGACTCATGCATCACTGAAGGCTGCTCCAAGTAAGCCTAATGCATCCGCTCCGCAAACAAATGATCGCTGTGTCTGAATCCATTTTCACAAGATTATCCAGCTGCGTATCTCCCATTCCTTTAAGAATGAATATTGACGTTCGTATAAACTGCGATTAAGCTCCAGAAATGGAACTTTTCCTTTTTCATTAGGATCCTTTAGAATTCTCACAAGCACATTCGGATTGAAGCGGGCAACTAGATACTCGATGGCGAAGCAAATCTCACTCATCATCCCTTGCTATAACGAGCGAGCCTCTATCGGACTACTTCTGGATGCGATTCGCAGGCAAACTTTCCAACTCGACGAGATCGGGGTCATCATCGCCGATGGCATGTCGGACGACGGCACCCGCGAGGCGATCCGGGATTATGCATCTCAACATCCCGATTTGGATATTCGTCTGATCGATAACCCGCAGCGCATCATACCCGCCGCATTAAATGCAGCGATCGAGGCTGCCGAAGGGGAGGTGATCATCCGCCTCGATGCACACTCGGCTCCCAAACCGGACTACGTCGAACGCTGCCTGGCTGTGCTCGAGGAGACGGGAGCGGCAAACGCCGGTGGGGTCTGGGAGATCCAACCCGGCGCGGAGACATGGATGGCGCGCGCAATCGCAGCCGCGGCCTCTCATCCACTCGGGGCGGGCGATGCCCACTATCGCATCAGCGGCGAATCAGGACCGGTGGATACGGTGCCCTTTGGCGCGTTTCGAAGGGAATGGTTGGAGAAGGTCGGTCCCTTCAACGAAGAACTTCTGACGAACGAGGACTATGAGTACAACGTGCGCCTCCGCAAGGCAGGTGGCGTGATCTGGTTCGACCCATCGATTCGCTCGACCTACTTCGCCCGACCCGACCTGCGCTCTCTCGCCCGTCAATACTGGCGATACGGCTATTGGAAGGTGCGCATGCTCCGATTATATCCAAGTACACTCCGCTGGCGTCAGGCGCTCCCGCCGATTTTTGTGTTGATCGCGGTTGGGTTGGGGTTACTATCTTTAGTTTTTTCGCTCGCCCGGCTTCTCTTAGAGGTACAAATAGGCGCGTATTTGCTTGTTACTACGTATGCGGGCTTATTGGAGTCGATTCGCAGAAAAGATAGGGGATTAATGATTGGTTTCCCGATTTCAATATGGACGATGCATATCGCTTGGGGTAGCAGCTTCCTATGGAGTATGATTCGTGCTTCCGTCCTTGGATGAAAAATTGATTCGATTTCGAATTAATAAAGACAACAGGAAGTTTATCCAAATATTATGGATGCTATCCCCATGTATCCTGGCGTTAGTTATTATGCTTCCCCGGTTGGTGTCACCTCAGTTCGGGCTCCTCGATGATGGAACCATACTACGTGTGCTCAAGGAAGGAAATTGGCTTCTCTGGGATTTCCAGAGCAGGCGGTCCAGGCCTGTCTATTGGGCATTCTGGTACCTTGTTGACGCTCTTGCGAATCAGGATCCTTTGTGGTTCTACATATTTCAAACCCTTCTTCTTATATTCCTTGTATCGGCGATAATTTATTTAATCTATCTCATCACGAAGAACACATTCCTTGCCTGGCTGACAGGGGTATTGTTCGTCCTTTCTGGTCCAATTATCGAAAACTTCTACACCCTCTCTAAAGTTGAACCACTTTTTCTTCTGTTATTGATGATCTCGTTGATCGTCGCTTTCGGACCAGGGGTGGATCAGAAGCCTAGCGGTAAATGGGTTCGAATCCTGCTGGTTATTGTACTCATATTCATGGCTGAAGCTACAAAGGAGACCACCCTCATCGTACTACCCATTAGTGCAGTCTGGCTACTTAGTCTCCTGGGAAATCACTCAATTTCGGAAACTTTTCGAAGCAAGGAGGCTGAGTATTTCGCAGCGAGCGTTATCGCCAGCGGCTGTTTCCTCATTATGAGATCGATCATGGTAGGTGCCAGCCTGATCGGGTCTGGATATTCAGACCAATATGAGTTTTCCTTGAGTCGCTTACTATATTCTGGTCCGCGCTGGGTTGGCTGGCTTATCCATGATTTTTCATACACGCTCCCCTTGATCTTGATTCTTATTGTATGGATCCTGAAAAGAGAGAAGATCACCCATAGACGCTTCTTAGTCATGAGCGCGATATGGATGGGGGGATGGCTGTCGATCTACCTATTTTGGGTGTTTGTAGCGGATTATTACTTATTACCCTTTGCGGCGGGTATAGCGATCTTTTCAGCCACGGTACTTTTTAATATTATCGACAGATGGCGTGCTGGTTCCAGACGGGGGGTTCTACTCCCAGCTGGCTTAATCGCTTTTGCGATACTTTTCTTAGTTACTATTCCAAATAACGTAACACTTGCACAGCAGCAGCTTAAAGTGGATGCTGCAAACAGCAGGCTTCTAAATTTTCTTGCGCAGGAACTGGAGTCGAGCCAACAATTGATCGTGAATATCCCTGCTGATAGTGAATATATTGAACAGATCAACATCCAGCTTTCGGAGCTTACCGGTCTTGGCGTCGAAGTCATCGCTTTTG
>SDBS01005647.1_pt1 | contig 12156 bp, 10 predicted proteins | sample 2277091 | NCBI WGS metagenome assembly SDBS01 (sample SAMN10404972, study PRJNA504765) | marine sediment metagenome | isolation source: marine sediment core GS10_PC15, 163 cmbsf | place: Arctic Ocean: Southern Knipovich Ridge | collected 2010 | reverse complement strand
GTACACATTTTTTACCATCAATAAAAGTAGAAATAATATCTGGCTCAAACCAAGAATTATCTCGTAATTCAATTATATATTTAAATTCCACGGGGATCATCTTGATTAAAAAATTTAACTTTCGTAGATGTTCTTCAGAATAAATAAACCAAGGTGGAAATTGAAGCAAAAAGCCTGTGATTTTTTCCTTTAGTGGTACCATTTTTGTAAAAAAACTCATGATAAGAGAATCTAGATTAGGATCATTCAAATTGTGTGTAATTTTTTTCCAAACTTTCACTGTAAAACGAAAATCATTTAAAACTCGATTATTCCAATTATTTACCGTATCTTTAGTCGGTATATTGTAAAAAGTAGAATTAATTTCAACTAAATCAAAGAATTTAGAGAAGTATTCTAAATAATGGGATCTCTCCAGCTTTTTTGGATAAAATGGACCAATCCAATCCTTATAATCCCATCCAGCAGTCCCAATTATAATTTTCGTCATTAAACTCCAGATCAAATATTATGTTATTTTAAGGATTCAATATTTTTTTAAACTGAAATAATTAATTTTTATAAATCATTAATATAGTTTGATATATGAAATTAAGAAAATTAATAAAAATAAAACATTTACATCTGAGAATGCTCTTGGCATTGTGGTGAAATATTATCAGTATAGATTGGAATAAAGCAGTAGAAAAACCTGACAAGAAGCTAAATGTTGAAGGAAAGTTTTTACTAGAGCTTAGAAAAAAAATCAACGATTTGGAACAGAAGTTAACTAAATATCAAACACAAGCAGAAAAAACTAAAAGTGAATTGCAAATTACAAAGGAGAAGTTAGCTGGGCGAGAAGAAAGTCTAATTGAGTTAACTAAAAGAAGATCTTCGGCTAGAGAATCATTGGATAAAGTAAAAGAACAAAAACTTCATACAGATATAGAAATAACCAAGTTAAGATCTACTAAATCATATTTGGAAGATAAGCTCACTGAGGCAATAGCAAAAATCACAAATCTTGAAAAACAACTAAGTGTTAATGTTAAAATTTCTGAGGAAATGGAAAGAAAAATCTTGATTAAAGAGATTGAAATCCAGAATAAAGAACAAGAAATGTTAAATAAGATTAAAGGAGTTCTAAAAAAAGAGGAAGAGATTCAAAAGCTTAAAATTGAGATAACCCATCGAGACAAAGAAATTGAATTGTTAAAAGAGGAGATAAATAATCAAATAAATAAAACAAATGTTGAAATTAAAAAATTTAGCACTTTTGAAGTTAAGTTGTCCGAAGCTAATACAGCATCCATAATACTTGATAAAATAAAAGAATTAGTTATAATTAAAGGATTTTTATCGGATAAGGAATTTGAAGAATTAATAAAAGAAGGAGAAAAATAAAAAATTAAAGATCTTAATAAAACAAATATCTATTCTTAAGCAAATACTTTATTATAAAATAAAATCTTACAAATATTAAATAAGGTGAAAAGATAATTAGCGTAGATTGGGCTAAAGCAGAAGAAAAGCCTGAAAAAAAACTATCTGTTGAAGGAAAATTTTTATTAGACCTTAGATCAAAGGTTAATGATTTAGAAAAAAAATCAAGCGAGTTAGTAGCGACTAAAGAAAGATTGTCTGAAACTGAGTTAAATTTGGTAGAATTCAATGAAAATCTTGAAAATTTAAAAAAAAGCTTTGAGAGAGCAAAGGAAGAAAACCTTTATGCAGTTGCGGAAATAGCTAAACTTAAACCAGCAAAATTAGATTTAGAATACAAGCTATCTGAATCAACATCAAAAATTACAGAGTTAGAGACCAAAATACAGGCGTCGACTGAAAAGGATGAGATGATAGAAAAAGAAAAAAGTGATCTAAGAACTAAATTGGAAAAGGAAAAAGAAGATCTTAAGAATGAATTAAACCAAAAAGAAAGAGAAAATGAGAGTCTTAAAAAAGAATTAAAAGAGACGGTCTTAGACAAAGATGCGGAGATTGAAAATTTAAAAAAAGAGAGAGGTGGAAAGACTGATGAACTTAGTGAACTTAAACAGAAAATTAAGTCTCTTGAGGAGACTCTAGAAGGAACTATATCGGAGGCTAAAGGAGCACCACAACTCTTGGAAGAGATTAACAATATTTTAATTCACAAAGGTTTTCTTTCAGACAGAGAATTTGAAGACATTCTACAAAAACTGGACGTTAAAATACTTAATCACATTAAATAAAATTTTTCCCACCATATTATAATATTTCAGAATTTAATTTTTAGTTTTAAATTTCGAAAATTCTTTTCAAATGCTTTATCTAAATACCATAAATAATAATATAATTATTGGTAAATATGGTTAAGTTAACCTGGAAAAATAAAACAGATAAAGCAAGTGAAGTGGAAAATTTAATAAATTCTTCTCCAAATTATTTTGAACAATTCGAATCTTATTCATCGTTTAGTGATGATAAAATAAATAAAAAAACTTCCACAAATTTTTGGCGAAATCAATTATTTTGGGGAGAGAACTTAGAAGTTTTATATTATTTATTAAATAAATTTGAAGATACAATAGACTTAATTTATATTGACCCACCTTTCTTTTCTGGTGTTAATTATAAGATTACTATTAAGGAAGATGGCAGAAGTTACGACTCTATTGCATATTATGATCACTGGAATAAAGATTTAGATTCATATTTACAGATGCTTTACGAGAGAATCATCATATTTAAAAAACTGTTAGCTAAAACAGGTTTAATATTCATTCATTCTGATTGGCATGCAAGTCATTATATAAAACTTATCCTAGACGAAGTTTTTGGAGAAAAACAGTTTATTAATAGTATTGTTTGGTACTACTATAATAAATATTCAGCAGGAAAAAAAAAACTTCCTCGAGCACACGATTATATATTGGTCTATTCCAAATCTAATAATTATACTTTCAACGAACTAAGAATTCCTCGTAAAAAACCTAGAAAGCAATTGATGAGAGAAATGAAAAATGGTGTTTTAAAGAACGTGAAAGATGAGCGTGGACATGTTAAATATCGAGTAGTTACTGATAAAAAATTGGATGATGTTTGGAAAATCCCTTGCCTACAACCTGCCAGCAGTCATTGGACAGGATATCCTACTCAAAAACATCAGGATTTACTTAAGAGAATTATTAAAATAGGTAGTAATGAAGGTGATTTACTAGCAGACTTCTTTTGTGGGTCTGGTACGACATTACTAGTTGCTGAAGAATTGAATCGAAAATGGATCGGATGCGATATTTCACAATATTCAATATACTTAACTCGAAAAAGACTTCTAAAATTTCGGGAAAATAACATAGTTAGAGAAAATGCAAAGTATCCTTTTGAAATTTCCACCAATTTGACAGAAAAACGAAGAACCCTTATTGAATCAGGATTTTTTGAGAAAGAATTAGAAATAAAAAGAAAGAAATAAGAATTCTTAATGTCCAATGTTTATTTCAATGAAGAAAAATAAAATTATTAACTTGGTTTTCTTTAAACAATTTAAACTATATTTATAACTTTATACATATCTTTAATCTATACAACATACTTCATTAAAAACATGTCATTACAAAAAATTACTACAAAAAAAATAATAGAAAAGAAGCAAAAAGGCGAGAAAATAGTAACTCTAACTTCATACGATTACTCATTTGCAAAAATCGTGGATGATAGCTGTATTGATTTAATTTTGGTTGGTGATTCGCTTTCAATGGTAATGTTAGGGTATAAAAACACTTTATCAGTTACTATGGATGAGATGATCCATCATACCAAGGCTGTTAGTAGAGGAGTATTGAATGCGTTGGTTGTTGGTGATATGCCTTTTCTCTCATATAAAGTTAATATTAAAGATGCAGTTATAAATGCTGGAAGATTTATTCAAGAAGGTGGCGCTGAAGCTGTAAAAGTAGAAGGTGGTACTGAAATTTGTCCAACGATAAAAGCAATAATTAATGCAGACATTCAAGTAATGGGACACATTGGATTAACACCACAAGCTATTTATAAGTTTGGTGGTTTCTTGGTTCAAGGAAAAACTATGGAAGTTGCAAAAAAATTGATAAAAGATGCTGTAAACTTGCAGAATACGGGAGTATTTTCAATTGTCTTGGAAAGCATTCCTTGGCAAATTTCAAAATTAATAACAAGCGTGGTTGACATTCCAACTATTGGTATCGGTGCAGGACCATATTGTGATGGTCAAATCTTAGTTATCCATGATATGTTGGGTATTTTTACCGATTTCAAACCTAAATTCCTCAAATACTTTGGTAATATCGGTGAATCAATTCGTGACGCTTTAAAAGAATATAAGAACGAAGTAGAAAGTGGTGAATATCCGGGACTGGAATATTCATACGAATTTCCGAAAGAAAATTTGAGTAAAATTAAAGAATGGCTTGAAAGCGTTGATATTGAAGAAGAAGCACGTAAGTTAAAAGAAACAAACGAATTAAAATAAGTCTTCAAAAGATTTTTGTCAGAAATAATAAGTAAAAATGTAATTAAAAATTGTGAAAATATTCAAAATTAGTTATTTAGAGAAATTATTTTGAGGATTAATGCTTGGTAAAGGTTGGTTTTTTAAGAAGGGTTGTTTTTCTATATTTTCTTTTAAGAAAAGCCATATTAAATTTCTCTATATTATATAAAAAATTTTATTTTAATAATAAATATTATAAAAATTCTATTAAAAAATAAAATCTTATCAATTCACTTATGAATCTAAAATCAAGAATAATTAAAAGATTTAAGGAGCTTTGGGGGCATAAATGTTTTCGAGTTGCTCTAATTGTTCACTTTTTTTATTTTATCCTTTCTATTACTTTATTTTTTATTTTTTATCGTGAAAAAAATGATTTTTATGTTTTTTATAAAGCAGGAGATATATTTATTAATGATATTGAAAATCTTTATAGTCAAACAAATTATTTATGGGACTATCGGTACTTACCCCTTTCTGCTCTATTTTATATTCCTTACTCCCTTTTTACTTATGAAGTTGCTTTTATTGTTTTTACTTTATTTAATGTTTTTCTTAATATTTTAATTTGTACTATTATGTATAGGATTATAATAATAGTGAAAGGTGAGGATCATGAAAAAGATGACAAGAGGGTTATTTATTTTATTTGTTTTTATATAGTAAGTTTTCCAAATGGCTTTAATTACGTTTTAGGGCAGATTAATTTATATGTCAGTTTTTTTATTTTGTTATCTCTTTATATTTTTATAAAATATGAAAAAATTAAATGGCAATTTCTTGGAAGTATAATTTTAGGAATGAGTATAATTATAAAACCTACTACTTTTTTTTTAATTCCTTTTTTAGTTATTTTAAATGTTGATTTTAAAAGAAGAAAGTTGACATTTGATTTTTTGGGAAGTACGGTAAGATTTATAGGAGTGCTTATCCCTTTTTCACTTAATATTATACTATTCCTTTTATATAGAAATTTATGGATAGGATTTTTAAACACTAATTTTACTGGAAGTAATCCGATTGCTTTGAATTATTCATTTAGTATTTCTAAGCTTATTACTAATTTTTGTTACTTTTATAATATTCCTTTTAATGCTTTAGTAATTTTAATTATTGTTTTAATAATTATAGGAGGATTAGGATTTATAATTTTTATATGTGGAAAATTAGATAAGAATTCAATTATTTATGGATATGCATTTGGACTTATTATTATGTTACTTGTATATTTTGATTCTTGGGATCATCATTTACTCAATTTAATCCCAATTATAATAATTATAATGTTTAATATACCTAGAAATTCGCCAATTTCATATCCCCTCAAACGAAGCTTATTCTTCTTTGCTTTTTTAGATCTAGCATTTGTAGGAATTTGGCATCTTATATTTCCTTTATTTCCTTATAATTTTGAAAGCACTTTCTTTTTATTATTAACATTTTATGCAATAAGTAAATATTACGTAATTAAAAAAGATAAAGCGGAGATGTATCAAAATCGATAATCATTATTCTGGTGAAATAAAAAGGAGGAGAAAAACTTTGAAATCAAGAACTATATTTATAAGTTTTGTACTTATCATTTTTTTGACTATTGATTTAGCTTCAAGTGGAATTGCTATTAAATATGGGGCAGGAATTGAAAAAGATGAGGAAATAATATGGAACTGCAAAGTTAGTAATACTGTTGAAATGGAAAGAATATTTGGTCTAGATTGGGATAATTCGGGAGGACCATTTGAAAATTTGCGTAGAGGTAAAAATTTAAAATGGAAGATAAAAAATATTGATGTAAATGAAACTATAATTGATATCGAAATTGATGAGTGGTTATGGAATAACGATAATGATTGGGGCATTAACGACAATAATTTTAAAATTACTTATTTCTCTAATCTAAAAGAATACGAATATATTAAAGAAATTAATTTTCTAAATTTTTCATTTTTTATACCCTTTTTATTTCCAGTACCCGTAAGTGAATATCTTGGAAATATAAATTTAAATAAACCATATGATGTTGATAACCGAGTCCTAACTACCTTAAACGTTGATTTAAGTAAAGATTCAATATTACCAAATTATCCAAATAAAGATATCAGTATAATCGCTATGTATAATGAACGAGGAATCCTCATGTCTTATAAATTATACCTTAAGGGAAATATAGTTATTGTTGATATTTCTTTGAACGCTTTACCATTTTATGTAATTCCAACTTTAATAGGTTTATTGATAGCATCATCTATTGGAATAATATGCTATGTAACCAAAAAAAGAAAACTTAGGGTAAATTTACAAATAACTAGGTAAATAGAGATGTTCTTAAAAATTGAGATTGCATATTTGAAAAATAGAATTAAAGAACTCTTGGAGCGGAAAATTTTTTTTTATGCTGTCCTACTTCATATAATCTATATTATAGTCACATTGACCACAACACTCATATTTTTGAAAGATAAAAATGATTTTTTAGTATATTATAAAGTAGCGGAAACATTTATTAGTGATATTAATAATCTCTACAATGTGGATTACAGATGGCCTTTTCGATATTTTCCATTATCTGCTATTTTATTCATTCCTTTTTATTTACTAGGATTTGAGTTGGGATTTATTGTTTTCAATTTGTTTAATTTAATTCTAACTATTTTAATATGCATAATTCTTTATAAGTTAATTTTCTTATTTCGACATGAAGATCATGAAAAAGATGATAAGAGAGTTATTACGTATATTAGTATCTTTTTAATGAGTTTGCCTAATATTTTTAATTACATTTTAGGACAAATTAATTTATATGTAACTTTTTTAATGTTATTATCTCTACTGATTTACGTCAAATATGATAAAAATCGATGGCAATTTATTGCAAGTTTAATACTTGGAATTAGTATTATTATTAAACCAATTACACTTTTTTTAATTCCCTTTCTTATTGTTTTTAACTATGATTTTGATAGAAAAATTTTTACGTTTAAATTCAAAAAAACTATTATACGAATAGTTGGTGCTTTTTTGCCATTATTTTTAAATATTTTATTATTCGTAATATATCCGCGTCTACTAGAAGGTTTTATAACAAATAATTTTTCAGGAGTGGATACAGTAGATATTAATCATTCATTTAGCCTAACAAAGGTTTTAGAAAACTTCTTATTCTTTATAGGGATAACAAAAGAGCAATTACAAAATTATCAGTTATTTATTTTTTTGAGTGTTTTGGGGATTTTTGGGGGACTTGGATTTTTCATCTATCTTTTTAGGCGAAATCCTGAAGAAAATTTAATTTATGGTTATGCTTTTGGCATTTTAATTATGCTTATTTCATACTTTGATTCATGGGATCATCACCTTTTAATTCTACTTCCAATTTTAATCATATTACTGTTTAATTTACCAAGGCAATCTAAATTAGCAAAGAAAATTATTAAGACCAGTATCTTCTTTTTAAGTTTTTTGGACCTAATTTTTTTTATAATTTGGTGGCTTATAGAGAAATTTTTTCCATTGAATTTTGTTCCAACTATATTTATTATTTTTATTTTTTATGGGATTTGCAAATTATGTCTGACCAAAGATCTAATTAATCAAAAGGTTGATTTGCAATCAAAATCATTGATGTAATACCATTTTATTAAGGAAAGCTCTCTTTTTTAAAATCTTTTTTAAAATTAAAAAATACTAAATATAATGATTAAGATATATTATTACAGAAGACCAAGAATTAGAATAAAAAAATTTAGCAAGATTAAATCTTTATTTAAAAATGTTACAAGAGTTCAATTTAGCACCTCTACTAGTAGTTTTTGCTCCTGCATTTCTTTTGGGAATTCTTCATACTGCTATACCTTGTGAAGATAAAGCAATTTTCTTTTTTTGGTCATTTGGAATTTCTAAAACACCAAAAAGGAGTCTCTTTACTCTAACTTTATATGGATTAGGAATAATGTCTTCAAATATGATAATCGCAACTGGAATCATTGTAGTTAGCTTTATTCCACATATTTTTTTTCCTGAAATTATCCCTGAACCCTATACAATTAATTTCTTTGGAGCTGTTATTTCTATGTTTTCTGGATTTATTCTATTGTTTTTTATTTTAAGGAGAGGCTATTCACCACATTCAAAACAAAAGGATGAAATCCCTCAATTTAACTGGGATAAAAAAAAAACCCCTTATCTATTTGGGAATTTAGCAGGTTTTGCTCCTTGTACTTTTGAGTTGTTTATATATTCTCAGTGCTTGCAATATTCTTTAGGTGGCGGTTTTGGATTTATTAATGGAATTTTTACTGTATTGTATTTTTCAATAGGTTCATTTATAGGATTATTTCCATTGGCTTTAGCTAAACATGGAACAACTCAAATTATTAAATACAAAGAATCTAAAAAGATTTGGCTTTTAATTGTTATGATATTAATCATAATAGCATTTAATCTTATTATAATGATTTTATCTCTTCTCAAAATCCCTGTCTTTCCAGAAGTGAAGTTCTAATTAAAGATAATGAAAATTTTAAAAATCGTTAAAAAATTGCATTTATACAATGAAAATTGGACTATTAAAATATTTTAAGCTTTAATTTTATTATATTATATAGAGTTCAAAAAGTGCAATAGGATTTAAAATAATGAAATGTTTATTTTGTGAAAGCCAAAAAATCGATCATACTTGTGAGAAATGTAAATCTAGTTTCTGTATTAATCATATAGCTACAACAGAGATACATGAATGCCGAAAACATAATCTTGTTTATTCAAAAGTAAAAGCTGTTGAACGAAATTATAAATGTACTGTTGTTGAAAACAGTGAATGCCCGGTATGTAAACATCTTTTAAGGTTAGAACGATTATCTTCAGGACAGTATTACTTAGAATGTACTAATCTTCAATGCCCAGAAACATGGAATTCTTATTTGAAAACACCAGGACTGTTTTTTCCAACGAAAGAAAAACTCGCAAGAGAGGCAGTAAGATATGCTCTCATTAGAGGAAATAGATTAACATTGTGTAACAAGAAATTAAAGCTTATAATAGGAAAAGAAATATGTCCTAAATGCTTCTTGGATTTATTAAAAAGGGCATCTTTAACAAACTTCTCAACCATAATGAATTCTTTTAATATTTCAGCACGACACATGGTAAAATTTATTAAGAAATACATAGAAGAAAATCGAATCTATGGAATTATTGACCAAAAAAACCGCATGTTTTATTATATTTCTGATGAGATCCGTGAAAAAATACTCGCTAAGTTTCAAGATGAGGGAATAATACAGGTAGCTGATCTAGGAGTAATGCTTGATATGAGCTCTGAAATAGCTATCAAGGTGATTTACAAATTAATTAACCAATTTCAAATAAAAGGGTCATTTTCATTAGATAAGAAAACATATTATACTCAACAATACATATTAGATAATTTGATTAAAGAAATTAAGAGTAAAGGCAGAATTTCTCTGAAAGACCTCGCTAATAAGTTTAATATTCCAAAAGAACTAACAAAATCCTTTTGTGTTAATTTAATGAGAGCAAAAGAGGTAAATGGATTCTTTGCAGATCACGGAAATGAAGTTATTACAGTGGATCAAATAAATAACGAGATAAAAAAGTTTTCTAGAGAAACAGGGCTATTTGAACTTTCTAAACTAGCTGCAAAGTTAAAAATTGCTATAGAATTAGCAAGAAAAAGCCTACATGAATTAATCAAAACCGGAGCAATTAAAGGTCTTTTCACTCAGCGAAGAGAATTCATGACAAACAAATTTCTTGAAAAAAAAATAAAAGAGTTTGCGAAAGCTTATAGAACAATGCCATTGAGAGAACTTTCAAGCAGGTTAGGTGTAACAGAATCAAGTATAGAAGAAAATTTAGCAGTAATAATATCTCGTGGAGATATTGATGGTTATATAGATTTAGGAAAAAAATTATTTGTAGCTTATGCGGTAAGTGCTACAAAACCTCAAGAAAAAAAAAAAATTCCAAAGTCTTCTGATGGAGGCAAAATTGAAGTTCTACGAGAGTATGATTTCGTTGGGGGGCAATTACACTTCAAAGCCGTTGTAAAAAATAACAGTAATATGGCAATTAATTCTATAAAAATTATATTAGATATTCCTTCTTCTTATAAAACTAAAAATCCACTTATTAATGTTCCATTCATAGAAGCCAAGAATTCCAGAGGCGTTGATTTTTATTTAGAACCAAAAGAATGTGGAGTTTCAAATATTGGAGGTACGGTGATTTACAAAACAGCAGATAGCAAGAAGCACATAATACATATCCGCAAGAAAAAAGTCCAGATAAAGTGCCCTCTTGTTGTTTCATGTTTGGCTACAATTGAAGATGTTCAAATATCAATCCAAGGTTTACCAAATGATGCTCGAGCATTTTTAATTGCAGATCTTGATCCTCGATTAGGATTTAGAGCAGGAATTAGAACAATCAAAAATTTTGAAGTAAGTACTGTTACCTCCCACGAAGGAAATGATGCTAAAGGATTGTATGAAGCGGAAAGTTGGCATTGCTCAGAAGCGAAAGTCGGAGGTGGGAGAATTATTACTAGAATCTATGTTTCTGAAGCTAATCAATCATTAGAAGTAAGAGTTTGGTGTAATAATCCTGGACAGCTCACAGGATTCCTTGCAAAGGTGATTGAGCTGTTATTTGAAGAGATTAATCTAATCAGGAAAATTAAAAGTGATGAACGTGAAAAAACGATTGATGTTATGGCAATTACTCAAAATTTAGCTGAAATTTCAGACTACTGCATGCTAAGGTGGAAAGCCCAAAACATTAGAACTAAACTGCACGATACTTTTATTCGATTAAGAAAGGTTATCGGCGATAAAGAGGCAATTCTCGGAAGAATTGAGTTTTGGCTCACGGAGTTGAATAAATATGGAAAAGATGATAAGATTTCCGAGGAAAATGCTGATAAGCTTGTCAATGACGTCGAGACTTTGAGGAATGTAATTGCCAGATCTATAATATTATAAGTTTTTTTTTGTTATAAAAAAGTATAAATAGAAAAAGGAATAATCTTATATCTAGATTTAATATTAAAAAAGAAAATTAGGGAAATTTTCATATGCCAATTATTAGTGTGAGTCTTAATCAAGCCCTTAAAAATTTTATTAATAAATTAGTCTCTAAAAATCAGTACGAAAATAGGTCGAAAATAATTAGAGATGCTTTATTACGGTTAATGTCTACTATGGATGTATCCTCTTTTGATGATACCTCAGGTGAATTAATTCCTATTACAAAAAATATCATTGGAAATATGATTATCGTTGCTCCCAATGATTTTAGAATTCAAAAAAAGTTAAATAGAATCGAGTGTGAATATAAAGCTCAAATCGTTAGTAAAAACCAAAATTATGTAAATCAAAATTTTATTACTTTTATCGTGTTTGATGGAACTCTTCAAGATTTCCAAAAACTGGTTGTTGAAATAAACCGTATTGATGAGATAAAGAATTTCAGATACTTAATTATAAACTAAAATATATTCTTTTTTTATTAGTCTCAATTTAGATTAATTCCTAAATCTTGTGTATATATAAATAATTTTTTCTTAATTAATAAAATTGCGCACTTCGCCTCCAAGCTGTAATTGCAAGCGATTTACAATGTGATCGAGCCCTTGTCGATTCAAA
>SDBS01005646.1_pt1 | contig 12157 bp, 11 predicted proteins | sample 2277091 | NCBI WGS metagenome assembly SDBS01 (sample SAMN10404972, study PRJNA504765) | marine sediment metagenome | isolation source: marine sediment core GS10_PC15, 163 cmbsf | place: Arctic Ocean: Southern Knipovich Ridge | collected 2010 | reverse complement strand
TATTGCAGATTCGGGCCGAGTGATGATATTGACAAGATAACAAAGGTTTTGACAAGCTCGTAATTTCTGAGGTATTCTCAATATACATGCAGTTTAGGTAAATTTGTGATATTGGCAAGATATGTCAGGTTTTTACGAGTCCGATTTTTATTGGATATTCTCAATATCACCATCTGCCTGTTTTTTCGATTATGTTTGACAAGAACCCATCGAAATTGGTATAAATTCATTAAAGATAATGCCTCTAGACTATTTACAGCTTTATGGTTTTATATTATAGTGAAATCAACCATTTAAATGAGGATTTCATTATGAGAATGCCTAAAATAAGTCTGCTGCAATGGCAGAAGCGCTATGGTACCGAAAAAACCTGCATATCCACGCTTGTCAAGTATCGTTGGCCCAATGGTAAGCTGAAAATAATTAAGAGGCATTTTAAAGATTGTTTTGATTCTCATATTCCTCCTAACCTGAAGCAGAGCTTCACCAACTGAATCGAAATCGATTTCTCATCTGATTCTTCGCTCCTTTGAATAGTTCACATACTGAGTTCTTCTGTTTAAAACCCTAATAAAAGGGGGGGGCATTATGGCTCAAGAAGGTTTTAAGCGTAAACTCGCTGCCATCCTCAGCGCAGACGTTGAAGGCTACAGCCGCCTCATGGATGATGATGAGGAAGCCACTGTCCGCACAATTACCTCTTACCGTAACGCAATAGCAGACCTTGTTCAACAATTCCGTGGCCGTGTTGTAGATACTCCGGGGGATAACATCCTCACAGAGTTCACCAGTGTGGTGGATGCTGTAAACTGTGCGGTAGAAATTCAGCGAGACCTTGCTGAACGAAATACCGAGCTGCCCTATAACCGTCAGATGCAGTTTCGCATAGGTGTCAATCTCGGTGATGTGATCGAAGAGGACGGCCGAATCTACGGGGATGGTATCAATATAGCAGCCCGGGTAGAGTCTTTGTCTGAAGCCGGAGGCATTTGCATTTCAGGCAGGGCTTATGATCAGGTGGAAAACAAGCTGGGATTAGAGTACGAAAACCTTGGAGAGCATCAGGTCAAAAATATTACAAGGCCGATACGGGTATACAGGGTGCTTTCCTATCCGGGGGCAGCGGCCCATAGAGTCGTTCAAGCCAAAAAAACTTTAGGACGAAGATGGCGTAAAATCGGCTTTTCAGCAGCACTCGTCGTTGTGATTGTCGTTGCTATGGGAATCTGGCAGTTTTATATGCAACGCCCTTCTATAGAGCCTGCCTCTGTAGAGAAGATGGCATTTCCCTTGCCTGATAAACCTTCCATTGCCGTGCTGCCGTTTGATAACCTTAGCGGTGATCCTGAACAAGAGTATTTCAGTGATGGCTTAACGGAGGAAATCATCACCGGCCTCTCCAAGATCCCAAGACTATTTGTAATTTCGCGCAACTCGACCTTCACATACAAGGGCAAACCGGTAAAAGTTCAGCAGGTTGCTGAAGACATGGGCGTTAGATATGTTCTGGAAGGCAGTGTACGCAAGACCGGCAACAAGGTGCGAATCACGGCGCAGTTGATCGATGCTGTGCAAGGCCATCATTTATGGGCAGAGCGGTATGACAGGGATCTGAAAGACATCTTTGTCTTGCAGGATGAAATAACCAAAAAAATCATCACGGCCTTGCAGGTTGAACTGGCCGAAGGAGAGCAAGCCCGCGGTTATGCAAGGGGTACGGAGAACCTCGAGGCTTATTTGAAGTTTTTGCAAGGGTGGCAGTATTACCAAAGCGTCACCAAGGAGAGCAATACTTTGGCACAGCAGATGGCAAAGAAAGCGATTAAGCTGGATCCAGAATACCCGGCTGCGTATTATCTGCTGGCCTTTACTCATTATAGGGAAGTGATTCTTGGATCCACCAAGTCCCCTAAGAAAACTCTGATTCAGAGTATTAAAATGGTACAAAAAGCCATATCCCTTGATGACTCCCTGGCTGACGCACACGGCCTTCTGGGCTGGCTCTACACGGTAAGAAGACAACATGAGAAGGGGATTGCTGAAGCGGAGCACGCTACGGCCCTCAATCCCAATTCAGCCGATGCCTATTCTTTGTTGGGATTGACGCTTAACTATGCGGGGAGGCATGAAGAGGCAGTTAAGATATACAAGAAAGCAATACGCCTTAGTCCAATACCTTCGATAAATACCCTTTTTCGTTTATGCATTGCCTGCAGGGACTGTGGACGTTACGAAGAGGGCATCTCAGCAGCAAAGAAAGCGCTTGATCGAGAGCCCGATTGCATCTTTGCCCACACTTGCCTCGCCTCCTGTTTTGCTTTATTAGGGCGAGATGATGAGGCACAAGCTGAAGCGGCTGAAGTCATGAAAATAGATCCGAAGTTCTCCCTTGTATATCTGGGAAAGCGATTGCCCTATAAGGATCCAGCAGATACGAAGCTTGTCGTTGGATCTTTGCGAAAGGCCGGGCTGAAGTAGTTTGAGTAAAGATATCTTTAATTTATCCATAACACAGGTTTTTTATCCGTTTTAAAACCTGAGGTACCTCCAACATATCGGCAAAATCAGACCGGTTTGAAAAGTTGTGATATTTAGGATATCTGTACTACTGGCAAAGATTGTATATTCTCAATGTATCACCACAGTGGTTGATGTTGTGATATCATCAAATGTACGATCACTTTGAAGATCGTATCATTTCTGAATACCCTCCAAGATTTTTATCTTAGAAAAATCATATTTCACGACTACATAAAGGAGCCTTCAGTCCAGAACGGCACTGTTCGTTTGAGCATTTGGTCACATGGGCAAAAATTTTCGATTCAATGACTTAATCATAAAATCAACGCCCACAGCGATTCTTTGAAATTGTTCAAGTCTTCACACCTACCATCGATTTCCAGATTGCCACTCGCAAATGTAATCTCCGAAAAAAAACCGAACCACTTTTTACGGTACGACATGGGTGAATTTTGAAACCTGACAATTCAATAGCTCATAAAGAAGTCTAATATGCTGATAGTCACTTGCTCTGTGGTGACTTGGTGTATCAGGATGATAGAACGATTTGTTATTTAAAATGGTCTTTTCTTGATGCACGGATAATACACAAAAAGCGAATTTTATTTTGCTGGCACTGTGCTTGATTTTTCAGTCACCATTTCATCTATATTATCAAAGGCAATTCCGGGTTCATATTTACAGGAACTGTTTGTTTTTGCCACAAGATATGAAGCATATGCTTTGCCCCATTCGAACATACCGTCTAATTGCATATTCCGCTTGATTCCGGCCACTAATTCCGCTCCATTCCGGCCACCTATTCCGGTACATTTCGGCCACCTTATATTACAATATAATTTATAGCGACGCTGGATAATTTAACTTTTAATCTTACATGGATCAAGGTTACAGGGACAGCGAATAGAAAAAATCCGCGTTTTTATCTAGGGTATATGCTGGATGTTTCTGATACAGTCGGTATCGTACAGGAGGCCTTAGAAAAAAACGCAGATATTGAAGCCATGATAGAACTTGTAAACAATCCGGTCATTCTTATTGATCCTTATGATAAAACGATAATAGCGCACAACACGGTCGCAAGGGATCTTTTTTGTTATCAAGCCGGTGAGTTTTCAAATCTCAAATTTTCTGATCTTTATCATCACAGCATTAAAGCTCACATCAACAGGATTTATGAGGAAATCATTTTTGATAAAAAATGGGAAGGTAAGTTAAGCTTTCAGCGCAAGAACAACTCCCCTTTTATTGGTGAAGTGGTTATACGCAGTTTGTTTTTCAGGGGTATTCGCGTGTTTCGGGTGTTTATAGATAATGTAAGTGTTGACAATAAGGACGTTAGAACGTTTGTTTTAACACCTGGAGATGAGGTGACCTCCTCAGATCCGGCTAATAAAAATTATATTAACGAGTTGATGGAAAAGCTCAGAGATGAAAGTGATATGTCTGCTGTTTTGCAGATTATGCTGGATAACCAGCATGGAAATATGAATTTTGATTCTATAATCTATTCAGATATTTATGCCAAGAAAAACAAGGTTGCTGTTTATACCGCCGGCAAGGCTTTATCACCCATGAAACAGGGGGAAGTATTTCCCTATGAAGGGACCATTGCAGAGAATATTGATCGCTATAAACTGGATTATTTAATCGTGGAAGATACATTTTCAAGCATCAAGGCCATCGACTGGGCCCTATTCATTCCCCATGGTTTGCGATCTTATTTTGCCAAACCTTTTTTTGATCGCAAGGTAATGCGAACGGTCCTTATACTTTGTTCAGCACAGCGTAATATGTTTTCCGACCAGTATGTTGCCGATTATGCATTATTATTTAAGCCTTTTCTACTTGGGTTGACCAACTGGAGAAAAGCAAAAAAAAATAAAAAAGCCCCATGATTGTCTTATAAGTCACCTTTAATATCTTCATCCATCACCCCATTAAGCCACAATTAAATCAATCAAGATTAGTAAATAATAAACATCTACCCTATAAATTGGTTCTACCAATTATTTTAAAAAAATATATTATAAAATATGTTGTTTTTTCTTGACATAACTATCTCGCTTATTCTAATAATTGGTAGCACCAAATCAGACTTATATAATAGCTGGAACCTGGTATTTTTATTTATGACCAAGGAACTAGAAATAATAAAAGAAATCATTGCTATTATTGATAAAGATGATTTCCCACACGGATCATCCCTTCCCTCTGAACGAAAACTGGCCAGCCAACTTAATGTTAGTCGCAACACCGTTAGAAATGCACTACGCAAACTCGAAGCACGGGGTATCATAGATATCCGTAAAGGAAGCGGTTGCTACTTGCTCTGCAAATATGGCTATATTCAGGACTGGCTGGAAAATAAAGATGTTGATTCATCGGTGGAAATACAGAATCTGCTTGAAACCCGATATCTATTCGAACCTTCAGCCGTCTTTTTATCTGCAAAAAGAATTGACGATAATAATATTAAAGAACTTGAAGAATGCCTTATCCGATTGAGCCAGGCTATTATCGGAATGGAAATAGAGAACATAGCAAATATAGATACGGACTTTCGGAGGATCATTTATTGTAGCAGCAGAAACAGGTTCCTGATTTTTACCATGAATCAACTCAGCATGAATAATCATCAGCTTTTCCGGGTTTTTGATCAGTTAAGTGAGTTTGAAAAAGATTCAGTTTTCGCCGATTATGTTGAAATTTTAAATGGGTTAAAAAAGCGGGATGCCTCTAATGTTAAAAAGACAGTTGAGAACAATATACTTAGAATGTGTGAATTCCTTTTCAGATATACGGATTTTAAAATGCCGGAACTTATTACCGATGCCATCAAAATGAATGAAAACAGCACAGGACAGGCTCTATCTTCCAGATAGAATCCGGGTTGCATTCAACTTGCTGCTAAATCAAAAGACGTGGTTGCTCAAGCAATAATGAAAGATGAAAAGGTCAAAAGTATGTATTGAGGTAAATCTTAAACCTTTAAGGAAAGGGGTGAAATGACTATGAAAAAAATAATTATTGGAGATTCATGCTGTTAGGACTTGTTTGCAGTGCCTTTTTACTGGGAGGCATATTGCTGCAAGAGTCGGAAACTATTGCGGGCCAGAAAACGAAAATCGCCGCAAAATCTGCGAAAAAGAAAGGTCAAGTAAAAGCGTTTAAGGTCTATCAGAAAAAGTGTCTGGGCTGTCATGATTCGGTTGCTGATCCGGAAAAACCGGGTCGGACTCGGGATGACTGGCACCTGATCGTTAATATTATGCATGATTACGGGCTTGATTTAACAGCTGATCAAAGCGATCAGATCATCGATCTTCTCTATGACCTTCGCCGGGGCCTTGAAAGAGAAGCCGGTTAAACAGTTTATTTAATTAATCTCAATTGAGAAAGGAGGATTTGCTATGAAAAGAAGAACATTTTTAAAGTCTATGGCTGCAACAGGGGTAGCGGCATCAATGACAGGGGCAGGTGTATTGACCCGCGAAGCCGAGGCCGCTAAGAAGATTGATATCGGTGAGGTCAAGAGCGTAAAAGTTGATGTCCTTACCGAAACGAGCTGGTTTGACAATGCCATTTTTAAGAAAAATCTCATGGATTATGGTGGAGGCTTGACGAACCAGTATATCATCCCCTGGGAATGGGACAACTTAGGAGGATATTCAACTTTGATCACAGTGACTACGTTAGAGGGCAATGAAAGAAAAATTCTGATGGATTTCGGCTGGAATACCGAATGGATGGACTATATCTATGAAGAAAAAAGTGATGTGGCTTCCTTGATAGAAAAAAATGAAATTGATTTTTATATTCTGTCCCACTTTCATGTGGACCATTTTTGGGCAATTGAATCAACTTTAAAGCGTAAACAGGACATTACGCTGTATGCACCTAAGACATACTTTCCTGAGGATATGGCCCTTTTAAAGGACAAAGCCCATCATAAAGCCAAGGACAAAAACACCGGTAAAATGATGCATATTTGCAAAAACGACTATCCCCACAAGGGTAAACTGATTTTGTGCGATCCAAAAGGGGAAAAGGGAGAAGGTGTCTACCGGTTAATGCCCGGGGTTGCGATGAGAATGTTTGATGTCCCAATCCTGCTGAGGGTTCGCGGAGAAAATGTCCTTTACTTTAATGTGAAAGACAAAGGAATTGTTACGGTGACCGGATGCTCCCACCCCGGAATCCTGTCCGAGTTTTCCTACGCGCGCAAAAACTTCAAAGGCTACAAGCCTTACGGTTGTTACGGCGGTCTGCATATTACCCTTTTTGAAACATGGGATCCCAAATTTGATGATATTATAAAAGGGGTTAAAGCTTTTAAAATCAAGAAGATAGCATGCAATCACTGCACCGGCTGGATTTGGGCTGAAAAGGCTGCGGCAGCCGGTGTTCCGGTTGTTAAAGGAACTGACAAATACAAAACCTACAAAAAGCAGTCCACCGTTGCCACGGCCAGCAATGCCTTTTTGACCAACGGAGATTCGGTCGTATTCTGATCTTCGTTTTTCAAAATTAAGGGGCATGTGACATCCAGGGAAAAGAAGGCCCTTTAAATTGCTTCTTTTTCCTACTTTTTAAGGAGGAGAAGATATTATGAATGTATCCATAGATTCAGAAAAAAATTTCAACTACCTGTTTGGGATTATTAATCTGGCCGTGGTATTTTGTATCGTTTGGTTCCTGTGGTATGTGTTCATGCATCCGAATACAGTAATGAAACTTTATACACCGATGTACGGATTTTCACTGATCGTTGTTTGGCTCTCTGCGATCGTTTTGTTGAACAATGTGGCCGATTATTACCCCTTTGCTCCAAGCTCTTCGGAGGGTCTAGGCCTTTTTGCAAGGGGAGCCATCTTAACAGCCATATCGATTCTTCTGTTACTTGTTTTAGTTTACGGTTTCTTCTGGGGCTTTATCGGCAAGTTCGGGATCGCCTATTTTAGCCCCAAATCCATTATCGCTTCCGGCGGAATCGGCGCCGAAATGCTTGTAGCCCGGGAAAATGCTTCCACCGCCATTGTCTATTACTGTGTTGCATTTCTATGGTTTGCTATCTTCTGGCGTATCGGGTTTAACCGCTGGCCCTGGCAGAAAGCAGACCGGGGGGTTCTGGCATGGTCCAGGCTGTTTACCATTCTCTTTTTTGTCAGTATTGCCTATGCCATTTTGTTTCATCCCCACGTCTGTTCCCTGTTCTACCCGGCCCAGTTAAAGGCCGGCGTTGAACCCTGGTGGGCGGAGTTTGCCGGAACCGGAAGTGCTTTTTTCAGCCTCGGGTTGGTGCTGTGCACCCTGTTCTGGATTATTGCTTCTGATATGCTCTGGGAAGGATATCCCTGGAAGTTAATGGAAAAAAATGGAGAGGGAACGTTTCTTAAAGGTGTGGTGACTTTTTTTGCGACGCTGGTCCTGGGAATAATCCTTCTTTTTGTATTATTAAAAGTCATGAATATTTTCTGGGACGAAGCCTTTATGGGCGGCCAGTACACGGATGGCCCTGATTTTCGCTATATTCACGGGGGTGAGATTGGCGGATTTTTTATTCTGTCGGCGTTTATTTTGAAAAATTACTTTAACAATTTTCCCAATTTCGGCGGAATCTGGACCCGGGCCATCATACGCACTGTGATCACCATTGTCGGCGGGATGCTCATTTATCTGTTTTACTTTTCACCGGCGACTGCCTTTTTTCTGGGCAAAACCCATGGATTTGCCCAGCCCGAAGATACGCCATTGGTATGGACCATTCTTTTTCTATGCGTCATTATGGTTCAATGTGATTTTTTCGAAGGCTGGCCTCTGAGAAAAAAAGCATAGATTGAAACGGGTGATAGATAAGTTTACGGTGAAATGACTCGTGACACAACACAGGGAAATCATGGTCGATAAAAGCAAAAGAGATTTCTGCACGCGGTATTTTCTTCGGCAAATTGGTGAAATTATAGATGGATTTGAAGCCGGGGTTCAGGAAGCTGAACAAAAGGAAGACTTTGATAATTTTTTTAAGTCGTATGAATCGAGCTATGCCCTGACCCTGGCTTATCCTGATGATATTTTAATGGAGACTGCCCGCAGTAACGGAATTGAAACTGAAGGTAGGGAGAAAAATGAAATAGTAAAAGAACTCTTTAAGAAAAAGGGGGGATATTAAAATAGATTTTGAAAATTTTTTTCGAAATAAAATAGACAATATGCTTGTAACAACTTCCTGGGTTGAGAAGGTTAAGGGGGTAATTGGACTTGAAGCTGTCAGCCAGGTCTGGGGAGATAAACCGGCCTGGTATTTCTGGATTTCTAAAGCACCCGGGGTCTATTATCTTCAATTAGAAGAAGTTTTTGATGAATATTGGGAAAGCGATGATCTGGCAATAGGAATTTTTGCAATCAAATGTTATCCGTACACCCATGAAAAGGTTTTTCAGTCTTTTTCTTTTGAAGAGCAGTCTTTTATCAAAAGTAATTTTTTTGATAACACCCACACGCCCCTGTTTGAATACAAAGAAAAGATACCCAAAACACTTTTTAATGTTGCCACTTTTGAACTGACGATTGATTCACACGAGAACCTGGCACTCTTTACGTTTGAAGGCCTTGATTCCATGCGCATCTGCTATAACCAGGAAACGTTACAAATATATCCTGAAATCAAAAAGGAAAAGAGATATAAAGCGGGTGAGAAAGGCAGGGATGTCCCTGGATATGAACTCGGCTATCTGCTTTTGGATAGAATTCTTTCACTGTATTCATTTTACAGTAAAACCAAACCGGCCAGGGTGCTTTTAAGTCGAAGCCCGGGCTTTGAATATATATATGATTCAAACCATACATTTCAATGTTTGGATACGGATGATATAAGTATTAATATGCTAAATGTTCTATTTGCTAAAAATAGCGGTAAAAAGACTGTCAAAGGTGATAAATTAATTGAAAAACGACTTAAAGAGGGGCGGCATAAAGTTGTTTTTGATCAGCAATTTCAATGTGGACACCTTCACAATAATAAGAACCTTTCTGTTTTGACAACTCCTTTGAATAATCAGTGGTGGTCTCTTGCGGAAGCTGATTATAAATCCGAACTGGCATCAACCTGTGGTTGTGAACATGACCACCATTAAATCTTTAAAAACTATAATTACTCATACACTTTTTCGTCCAAGGCATCCGCTTCCTGTGCGTCCGATTCCCAGTCTCTTGAAAACCCGGATTCCTTATTTTTGAAATATTCTCTATACCATTCATTGGCTATGATCATGGACATGACTTCGTTCGTGCCTGTCCATATGGAGGCAAGTCTAAGGTCCCGAACAATGCGTTCAATTGGAAAAATATTTGTATAACCGATACCCCCCATAACCTGCATAGAGTTATGGGCAATTTTCTGGCATCTTTTTTTAAATTTTATTTAGCAATTTTAACGTTGAGAAGTGTTGGACATTATTCTGAATTAATCTTTTAAATTCAAACGGTGATATGACATGCCTGAAATAATTGAAACAGACGTTCTTGTCATAGGTGAGGGCTGTGCGGGGCAATCAGCGGCACTGGCAGCATTTGAACGGGGTGCAAAAGTCACGCTTGTTTATAATGGAAAAGCTTCTTCCACTGCGATATCAACAGGATTTTTAACATATGCAGCACATGATGACTTTACCCAAGATCAGGTGTTCGAAGCGATGGCCAATACCACAGGCAAGCGGCTTTGTGATATTGAACTGCTTGAACGTTTGGTAAGAGATGCACCAGAAGAACTCACTAAAGCCATCGAAGACTATGAAATACCAGTCGATAAAGCACCAAAAGGCATGCGCGTTAGAAGAGCCGGGGACATACGGGGCAAAGATTTATTGGGAAGCGACTACGGTTTTGATGATGCTCAGGATATGACCGGATTGGTGATGGAATATTCTTCAACGCATGGTACCGCGCTTTTTTCTCAACTCCGCAAGGCAGTCCGATCCCGGGATATTTCGCTGATCAAGGGAACTGCACTGAACCTAATTTCTGATGGACCAGGTGCCTGGGTTCTGGTTGATGGCAACCTGATAAAAGTTGTATCGGGAGCAACCATACTGGCAACTGGCGGCCTCCAAGGTTTATATGGCTTTACTGATACCCCGGGAAATCTACAGGGGGATGGGCAAGCCATGGCATTTGAAATTGGTGCCGAGCTGGTTGACATGGAATTTATCCAGTTTTATCCACTTGCCGTGAATGAGGCAAATGTTCCGGCTCTTTTCCTTTACCCTGATTTTCCTGAACAGGCCAAACTTACTAATACTAAAGGAGAAAATATTATTGAAAAGTATATCGGAGAGACTGCAACACTTGGAGCTCTGCATAACTGGGATGAATTAAGCACCATTATTCAATCTGAAATTGTCTCCGGACAGAATGTTTATATCGATTTCAGACAAACAAGACCCTCTGACTGGGCTCCAGATTCTTTGACGGCAACGTTTCTATCGAAATACATACCAAATTTTCAGGAACGACTCATCAGCGTCGCACCTTCGGCACATTATACAATTGGAGGCATCCGTGTTGATATAAATGGACAAACATCAGTAGCCGGTCTATATGCCTGCGGTGAAGTTGCAGGAGGACTCCACGGTGCAAATCGCCATGGCGGAACTGCTCTGGTGGAGGCCATCACCTATGGTCGTATCTCTGGTCGTCATGCAGCTGATAATTTACATTCACGTTCTCCCACTGGACAATCGGCGGTAAATGTGCCGACACCAACTCGAGACGGAGATAGTCCTCAAGTTGCCTCATGTCTGCAGGCCGTCCGTGCAATAAATCAGAATTCATTGGGTGCATCACGCTCCGCTGAGATACTGGAAAAAGCAGGTGATCAAATAAGGGAGCTTCGTGACAAAGCAGACTGCTATGGCTGGAATGACCTGAATGAGTATGAGGAAGTTCAACGCCTGAAAAGGGTGATATCTCTATCTGAAATTATGCGGCTCTCAATGCTGCATCGTAACGAGAGCAGAGGTGTTCATGTGCGAACTGATTTCCCGGAAATGCAATCATCATGGCTCTGCAAACAGGTTGTTCGTCGCTCCTCTGATGGTGAACCTATTATCGAAAAAATAAGGCTGTAAATATGGCTAATAGAAACAGTAATTCTTTTCTCTGGTCAACATGCAGTTTACATGTGAGTATGAAATGGGAAAAAGCGTTACCCTATTGATTGGATACAATTTTCATCCGGCATAATGTGGCCATCAAACAGGCCAAGTCTCAAGTCGATTCCACAAAACCAATTAAGTAGATTACTTTATTAAATCGATGGATATCTGTACATATAAAGAGCCTTCAAATAGTTGGGTATCTCCAACGTATCGGCAAAAATGAAGGACTAAAAAAACTTGTGATATCATCAATCCCAGTTTCCGGTGCTGAATTGCATGTATCTGCTATGTACCACAGGTTTTGAAAAGCACCGTTTTTTGCATATACTCTCAATATACCTCAACTTGACATAAAACTGAGATACTGGCAAGATATCTGTAGTGGGAACTCCGTCAAATTTGGGGCTGATTTCACTTGATATCACAGGTTTTCTCATGTTATGGATACTCTCAATATATCTGTACTTTGGATGTTTTCC
>SDBS01005644.1_pt1 | contig 12158 bp, 11 predicted proteins | sample 2277091 | NCBI WGS metagenome assembly SDBS01 (sample SAMN10404972, study PRJNA504765) | marine sediment metagenome | isolation source: marine sediment core GS10_PC15, 163 cmbsf | place: Arctic Ocean: Southern Knipovich Ridge | collected 2010 | reverse complement strand
TATTTCTTAACCCTAGTTCAATTATTTTTATCTCCTTTGCTATTCCCAGAAGCTCCTGAGCAATCCTCAAAGCTCCTTTTTGTCCTGCTGGATCGCAGTCTTGTATGATATAGATAGTCTTATGTCTGAAGTGATCAGTAAATTCTGGCTTCCAGGTAATAGCCCCGCAAGTCCTGGTAATAGCTGGTATGCCATGCGAGATACAACAAAGAGCATCCAACTCGCCTTCTGTGAATATAAGAGTTTCATTATTTAGCTGTTCTTCCGGGTATAGCCAGGTAGTATATTCTAAGCCGGTGTCGTAAGGTAGGTCTTTGATCTTTTTCCCTTTGATTGTGGTGTGGTATCGGATGTTGACAAGTCTGTTTTCTTTGGTGACTGGTATGGTAATACAGTCTCTATGGTCTTTGTATAATTCAGCGTTTGTCTTCCAATGTCTTGACGTATAACCTATCTTATATATCTCAATAACCTCATCGCTCAATCCTCTAGCTTCTTTTATTTCTTGAGGAATCTTCCCCTGGTACTCCTCAATCCTTTCTTCCATTTTTTCATATTCTACAGGGGTAAAATCCTTTTTGGGTGGAATCTTCTTTTTTGACCTGTTTATTGATTTTTCAGGAAAGGGCTCAATCCCGGCTCTTTTTGTCAGATATTCGAGAGCTTGTGGGAAGGTAAAATTTTTGTAGAGTTGTATGAAGTTGAAGACATCTCCAAATTCACCGCAGCTAAAACAGTAGTAGTTTTGACCTTCTGGGAAGACTGTGAAACTAGCAAGTTCTTCTTCTTGAAAGGGACATAACCCTGTCCAATTCTTCCCTGTTCTCTTGAGTTCCATAAATTCTTGGACAACCTCTACAATGTCATTGGCTTCTCGCACCTGTTCCTTCATTGGTCTTTCCTCTAGTCTCATTATTTTGGTTCCTGCGATAGAGTTTATGCTTCACATCCAACAAGACTTGCTTGAATGTTAGTACTGGGACATCTTCATTCCTACTGAATCCCTGAGCCTTTTCTTTCAGATCTTCGCCTACTAGGGCAAAGACACTATGGTAGGGTCTTTCGGGACCCTTCTCTAACTGAACTAACTCGGCTCCTTTGACCAGCAGGAAACTTGTCAGCCATAGATCACCAGTCTTAAACTCTTCTTCCATCTCGTATTCCTTTCATCTCTTTTCAAAAATTTCAGCGGCAGCCTTAACTATCCTCTAATTTCCTCAAAATTCTGTAGTATTTCTAATTCTTGCATGAGGTAACGCCTACCTTAACCCCAAGGTCTAAAAATCGATTTCTCTAATCCTGGTTAATAAAGGGTTCTATTTTCGACCTCTCGTCTCCTGCGCATTCTGTCTTCGGACTGTGGTTTGGCTGAGAGGTTTAAATCTCGCTCCCTTGTCGAGGCTAACTCTTATGAATCTTCTATATTGTTCCTTGAATCCATCATAAATCGCTGTTAATCTCTCGAAGTCTAATCTGCAGGTCGGCTCTCCTTCCAGATAGACTCTCTTTTCAATTTCTCGATCCAAGGGGCACAATGGAACCGAACATTTGTGGAACCTAGAACACTTCTTCATGAGTTTGTTGCAGTTGATATCTTTCATTCTTTTTTCTTAGTTTTTTGCTTCTTTCCTGGTCTTTCTCCTTCGATTCTTATAGAAGAGAGAATAACCCGACAGTGTTTCCGGTTATTTCCTCGCATTTTCATGTAACAGAACGGAAGAACTGAATGGCTGCTATGTTTTTGTGATTTTTCCCAGAATTCCTTTGAGTAAGTGGACATAAAATTGAAAGTTCCGTGACTATTTGCATTCATTATAGCAAAAAGTCAACAGCCTGCAACCCTTTCTGGCTGCATTTTAACGATACTTAAACAAGAATTATTTGTTTGTTTTCAGTATACTGAAATGTGGTTTTTGGAAGGTGTTTCAGTAGGGTGAGTTATTTTTATAGACCATGTTCTTTATAAACGGCTCTTGTGTCTCTCATTTCCTCTTTTTGTTTTAGACGGACTTCATTCTTGTGTTTTTCGTACCATCGCTTGTATCCTGCTTTTTTCCCGCAATCCTTGCCTTCAGACGCAAAAGAACAGAATTTCTTGTGTGCTACACGTGGGTTATATTCAAAGAAATCTTTACAACGGAGGCACTTTCTTATTTTCCTCTGTGCTGTGAGGTCATCAATCAAATCATCGAGGAATTGCCCACAAAAGTTCATCACTGGATAGGTTCTTTTGCCCATACTGCCATTCAGTTTATTGAGCCTATTAACGCAGTCACGAGTTATTTCCCTCTGTTTAATCCACTCATAACTTAAACTGCCAATGGATTTCAAGATTCTACAGTACTCTCTTTTTGTCGGATAATCACAGCCAAAGTCGATATGGAACAAATCATATTCTTTCTCAAACCAATTAGAAAAAACGTCTGAGTCATATTCATCCCTCTTGGGGAAATAGAAAGCAGGGATAATATAGATTCTTTCAACATATTTTAGCATTCTGCTTTCCTCCACTAGGGTCTTTGCTTTATTAACAACGAAGTCTGCGTGTAATAGGATTATGTCTTTTGCTTTTTTGATAGAATCTTCTAGATACTGATTTTGCGTTATCTCTGCTTCATCCAGGCTAATCGTAAATGTGCGATGCAGGTACTTCTTAATCATTTGTTCAACCCAACTTATGTCACGACGGCCAGACTTTTTAGCGCAATTACGCACCGCGTTCAGATAGTCCTTTTCGATATTTCCAGAAAAGAAAGGAGGAGGATAATCTTCCTTCCATTGTTTCTCGATTCTTTCTTGATAATTGTCATTCACTAGCGCAAGTGTTGCGTAACGGTAGTCAACCGCAGCGCATTCTCTCTCGTAGGGGTCATCATGGATGTAATGGAATATTGCGCGAATTAGTCCTCTTACGTAGTACCCTTTGTATTGCTTATTGCAGAAGATTTCTACGTCTCTGCCCCCTTCAGAATAGCCTTGTTTATTATTTCTTTCTTCATTCTTGCCTCCCAAGATTTGCCTATCCTGATGTTTTGCCTGTTCCACCTTTGAAGTCTAGGATCACTATCTTTCTTCTAAATCTAGAAACTCTCTATTTCCATTTCTTTCGCAGAGTTTTTTCCTGCGAATTCTGCTTCCCATCTTTCTGCAAGTTCTTTGTGAAAGTACGCCACCTCAAACATAAAACCTTCAAAATTCACCATTAAGCTAAGCCCATTACCTTTTACATCTCTCCATTCTAAGATTTTTCCCTCTCCTATTCTTTCCTCCTCAACAGGAGCACCATATTTTCTTCTGAGAAAACTTTCTACCTCTAGTGATGTCAGCCAGAACCTTCGTTCCTCCCTTTTACCCCCTTGTTCCCACCTACAAAAGAAAGTCGATATTTCAAATAGCTCATTATCGATAAAATAGAAAAAAGCAACACCATAAGAACCTTTTAAAGCTCTGTCAATAAAAGAAAGCTCATAATAAGCTTGCTCTTCTCTATATCCCTCAAATATTAGCTCCGGAGAGTTTTTCTTTAATTCTTCTATTTCTTCTCTATAAGTTTCTTTTACCTGCTCAGGACTCATCCCAAACTTAGCCTTATCCCAACCCTCAATTGGAGCTTGAGCTAGTGCCAGCGGGATAAAGAGTATAAATAGAGTCAACCCCGCAAGAGTTACCAATAACTTTTGATTTCTCATTATCACTCTCCCCTCATTTCACAGTTTCATAATTAGTGCGTTACACTCTTTTTTCCCGGCATAATATTCTTAAGCGGTCATATTTGCCAAAGACAATCTAACTTCTCTTCGTAGAGTTCAATCATCTCTTCTTCATACACGAATATTTCATCAAAGTATTAGTCAGTTTGTTCATTTAAGCGCCTTTTTCAAATTCACGTCGCGAAATATTCATTGTTGCTATTAGTCTCTCTCCTGTAGGTAGAGTAAAAGATATAATGAGTCTAGCAACTGGCATATCCGCAAAAAGAAAACTACCTAGTGAAGCGTGCCTAGTAGTCAGAGAAGATTGTTTGCCATCTATATGACGTGTGGAAACTTCATCTTCCTCTTTTAGTTTTTCTCGCCATCTATAAACAAATACTTTCTCCTCTTTTTTCCCTGGAGGTCTGCCAATAAATACTTTTTCCCGTCTAAAGGGATAATCAAGTCTGAAATCATTTGCGTGGACGTCTATTTCTTTTTCATAAAGCAGTTCTTTTTCTTCATAACGTTCTTCTTCAGAATTATACTTCAAGCTATATAACTGGCAATTAATCAGGCCGTCCGACTTTGTGGAAAGACCGTATTCATCTTCCATGACAACCTCGATAATAGATCCTCCGCTTGCCTCTTTCTCAAAATCCAAGTCCAGTACTATATCAACAGGCTTTCGCAATATAGGAAGAAGACCTCTGTGTTCAGCGTTTATTACGAAACTGCCAAGCTTTTGCTCGTCATACCATATAGTAGCAGGGATTGTGGGATTAAAACTTGACGGGAGTAAGAGAATTCCTGTGATAACCGTCCCAGGATATACTTTACCAAAATCTTTCCCTTGAAACACGTAAAAATCCGGTCTGATAATTGTATTTATATTAAACTGTTGTCCGCTTTGAACAAAAACGAAGTTATCGGCACGAAATGAAGCGATTTCCAATGCGGTCACCGTTAGGAAATAAACCCTTTTATCTCCTATTTGTTCAATAAGTTCTTTAACCTCATCGTTCTTTGATGGAAATTCTACACCCTCTTCCCTTATGCGATTCATCAAAGTATCAGAAAGATGAACAAACTCGAACGTAAAATCATATGTATGAAAAAGACTGCCAAACTTATCAGCAAATTCACTGAACTGAGGTTGAACGACGTCTCGACTGAATCCGAGACAGTTCATTAAGCTCAAGCAAAGAACCAAAATTAATAGTAACACTCCTACCTTATATGGCGCTATCTTCCTGTTCTTTCGCATTGTTTATCTCCTCTCTGAAATGGCCAGTTTTCCCATATTTTATTCATGAGCAAATCTGCTCAAACAATAAGACTTTGTGCTGATTAGGGGCGCAACCTTATCAAACAGTAACTTTTGTCTGATAATTCCTCTATCCCTTAACTGGCTTGCTAAAATCCTCTTGACATAAACACTCTTATTTTCCCCAGGTCTTATAGGCTGCCTTGCCCTGAGAAAGTGGCTGTATCAGCCTCTATGAGGGTCTTTTTTCTCTGCCTCTCTCCTCTCGTGGCACATTTACGTTAAAGCCACCCAAATATAGAAATAGAAAGAAAAGTTTCTAACTTTTTAAAAATCAAATTCTCCTTTACAGTTTTTCATAAAATGAATAGCTCACCCTAACACCTAACTCCACCGCCTATCCAAATCCTCATCCACTCACCTCACAACATATCTCATTCTTCAGTCAACCAACCCTACACCTAACATCTCACCTTCTGTTGTTTCTTCACCTCTTTTTGGAAGAGTGAAGTGCTTTGTCGGAGCATATTCTTTTCTGCGTTTCAAATTGTTCTTTGGCAGCAAATTCTTTCGGATTTTAGTCAATATCTGTTTCTCTAATAGCTGAAATAGGATTTACTCCCCATTGTCCCTGTTCACTAGGCGTATAGGCTGTGGTTTCTTTTATGACTCTAGCTGTAATCTGTTTTTTTGAAATTTGGTTAGTCACAGCTTCATACCGCACTACAAAGGTTATATCGTAAGTAACATTACTAACTTTTTCTACGTCAGTAATTTCAAACCCTTTTAGAGTTTTAAAATCATACCATGCTGCCAGCAGTCCCGTAGGGTCCGTTTCGGTACTAAGCCAAGTTTTCTGCGCAAAACTAGCCATCTTGTTCCAATTTTGCTCTTTCCATGCTAGCACATACTCGGCCACAGTATGTTCGGCTGAGCCCTGAGGAAATCCAGAGGGTTGCTGGAAAGTGTAAGAAGGTGGAGCAACGGTTAACTGAAAATCTTTCTTTTCAACTAATTTCATGGTTTTGAATGTCCAGGTATCGTCTACAAGGTCTCCTCTAAGTTTTTCACCATCTTTACCGACGAGTTGTATAATTCTATTGGATTGACCACGGGGAGTAAACAATACCGATACTTCGTATGGACCCTTCTTAAATTCTTCTCTTTGGGGAATTGCCAGAACTGTCTTAAATTTGCCATTAGATATAGTTATTTTTTTACCAACTCCAATATACAAATCTGAACCAGATCTTCCCCATACATCAAAGCCCACCATCAAAGTTGCACCATTTGGTAAATCTGTAGTGCCCGAAATCATAACCTCGCCGTCGGAAACGCTTACATCTGTTATCGTTAGATTTGAAAAAAGTCCAGCGGTTAATTGTTGTTCCTGCTCTGCTGGTTGTTTGACTTCTGGCTCTGTGGCCGTTAGCATGTTCCCTCCGACCTTTGAAGATTCCCATTTGGTTCCGTATAATGCAGCTTCCAGTATCCTAAATTCTTTCAAGCCCTGAGGTCCAAATTCCGCTACACCGTATGCAGCGAGTCTTGTGTCCATACCAGGTAGATATATAAAAACAGTAAATACTTTCCAGGCCTTATTTCCATTTTCCCATATTCGCAGAGCCATTTTTTCTAACTGTGAGTTAGAAGGTATTTTCTCTACCTCAGCAACCACTCGAAAAGTCATGCGTGGTGTTCCTGAATAGCTTATGTCTTCCTTTTCTACGATTGTATATTTCAAAGCTCCTGGTTCAGCTTGAGCTTGAGTTTTAACCGATTCTTCAGTCTCAGTCTGAATTTCTTTTGTCTCTTTTTGAACTTGAGTCTCTGTTTTAGTAGGAGCCGGTTCCTTCTTTTCTTCGCTAACTAAAGCAATTATTACCGATACAACTATAATTAGAAAGACAATTACAAAAGCAATTAGACAGCCCTTTCCTTTTTTGCCTTTTTTCTTACCTTGCCCGTTACCTTGAATTACTCTTTTTTTCCCCATTCCTTTCTTTAGCTTTCGGAAATCTACTGGTCTGTATTCCTTCAATCTTTCCTTTATTCCTCTTTCATCCTGGGTAACATATCGTAACCTACATCTACAACCTTTATGAATAGGTGGATCAATTTTCTTGAGTTCATGACTATAAATTGGGAATATCCTATTATGTAAACTAGCACAGGCCTCACAAACCTGGTCATCCAAAGCTGTGTCCCAAATTGCCGCTACAATTTTACTGGCTTTTATTTCTTTTTTACTAAGCATTTTTTATATTCCTTTGTCTATTTACTATTTCATCTATTTCTTATTTAATCCTCCTTTGGATTGATAAAATTCCCTTGATATAGCCTTTTTAACTTTCAAGATGGTAATAACCCTCATAACCTCGTCAAAACCTCTCATATGAGCCTCTACCAAAGCCTTTTTTCTCTTTGATTAGCATAATTCTAGTTTAAACAAGTTTCGCCGATTTCAAACCTCAAAGAGTGTGTCTTGAAATGCTTCTATCTTGCTCCTATCTTTACCTCTAATGACAACTCCTTGTTCAGACTTTTTCCCTGTTTGTGTCAACCAAACTTTTTTGCACCTCAACCTAGTTTTTACCATCTAAAATCGCCCTGAATTCGCTTTCCCTCTATCCATCACGTTTTCAGCGATAATGAAGCTATATCCCTTAATTATGCACCGTTCTTGCTATATCCCTGTTTATCACACTTTCAACGTTTGCCTATTTGAAGACTATCATACTATAAGCGTTGGGTCTATAATAACTAAGACCTGAATCAGTTTGGGGATGGGGGGATACCCCTCTCTTAGTCAACTTCCTAGATTATTGCCCTGGGGAGACTTTACAGAGTTCCCCCTTTTTCTTTCAACTATCTTTATTCTTAGACTTCCGGATGAACCCCTTCGTAAGATTTTCTAACTATTCTTTTGTCTTGAATCCCATTCTAATAGCATCTGATACCTCTTTTATTTTTTTTCTTTGACCGTCAGTTAGACCTCGCTTTTTTGCCTCACTATCGAATATTTCTATTACCATCTCAAGAAAAACCCTATTCCCTGGAATTATAAGGTCGTCACCTAACTCCGGAACCATTAACATTGGATGCCCTCCAAGCTTCCTTGAATGCGGTACCGCAACTCTAAATAACTCATCCCACATCTTCGGCTCTTCTACCATTTTCCCCTCCTTACAAAGCGTAGTTTCCCCTACAAAGATGTGTGGAAGAAGTCACGCTTTTTATTTCTCTGTTTCGCCCTACTGCTCCCTTGTCACTTCTTTCGGGTCAACTTCCCTAATCTTCCCTAGGAGCTAACTCTGTTCTTGACTTTACTTCAAATTGCCCCTTAGACGCTAATGGAAGCTCGTGAAAGAGGTCAGAATTGGCAAATGGCATTTTCCTCATTGAACAAATCAAAGCCTCTTAATTTTGGCTAATTTAGCATCTAATATTATTCCTATTTCTTTACCACAGAAAGATACGTTATATCAACTCAAAGATAACCTATTGTATTATCATGAATAGAGGCATTAAATCCTATTATTGATTTGACTTGGCAATTATTAGTTTGATGGGAAAGTAAGGTGATATATCTTAGCCTGGAAGGAATTAGGGTCTCACGTTGATTGCCCATAAGCTACTCCATTGTAGCATACTGCCAATCTAAGAAAACCTTTCTAACATTGTATGTATAGCAGAAAATGGGAAGTTTGTCAAATTTGGAGGGAAGCATAAAGGTAGTATTTATCTCAATCTAATTACGCCCGTTGTTCCTCTGTTCTATTTTGAATAACCTCGACCATCCGATAAACATTCTTTGCCAACGAGAGTCTATTCCTTGCAAGAGCAATAATGGCTACGCCTACCGGAACAAAAAAGAAAAAACGGCACGATATGCAAGGCCGAAAAGAGACAGATTATCACAGCGCCCAACCCGCTTTGGCTAATTTCTCCCACTCATGGCCAAACATTGGATAGGAGAAGTTCTTCTCCAGAAATACTTGTTTATCACCGACGAAATCAATCGCAAGTCCCGGTACGTGGCCAAACGATAGTCCGTCGGATGAATCAGTTTCGAGAATGGAAGCGTCAAAAAGGAATTCACCAAAGCATGCATGATAATTAACATAGAGCTCCGGAGTGGTGATTTCAACAAGCCACATAGCGGATGAGACATGATCCAGACCCTGGTAAAACCGGTAGAGTTTTTGATATCCACGCAGTCTTTTATTCTGACTTAAAAACTTCTCCTTGCTAACGAGCTGTGATCTAAGAACTAGTTCCTTTTCCTTTAAATGAGATACCAGAATAGAGAAGTTCTCAGGCATCCTTGATGCGTGCGAAGATGTATTTAGCGCCTCAACAAGGTCTTCTACATAACCGAGGGTTGAGTCTTCTGCCGAATAGCCGGAGGTGCCTATTCGGCCATAGTGTTTCGGTATCATCGTGATCACAAAAAAGGCGACGCCTCGCTCTTTTGCCTTGGACTGCAAATAGGAAACAGGCAAATCCCAGTACATACCGAAATTGTCGTCTGTTGCTAAGAAATGAGTAACCCACGCGGAAGCTGAGTAATACTTCAGCGACTCCCTAAAGTAGGTTCGTCGGGCAATCTCCGACCACAGGTTTGGATTTACATTGTGCCCGTATATTACTATTGCATGGCGACAGTTTAGGTCCACAAGGATAACCGGAAAGCCAGATTCCACTTGGCGATAGATCAGTCTCTCTACAGGCTCTTTCATCAGTCCTGATTTCTCCGATTTAGTTCCGTAGGGAAAACACATGACACTGGCAAAATCCTTAGCTAGTGCCTCAATTTGGATTGTGCTCAGCCCAGTTATGGGAATCGAATACGGAAATCCGAGATCCTTCAGGATTTGAGTCTGCCTTCCCGGACACAACGGCCCTTGACCCGGATCTAGGGCCCATGAAGACATTTCGACTGCGACATTACCGCAACAGCGTAGAACTCCGTCTTGTCTCACCAGCGGAAAGGCGTTGGTTATGGCTAATTTTGCGATTTCACCAGATTCAGGATCTTTTATCTCGCACGAAAAAACTTTTCCAAGCTCTATGAAGTAGCCATGTTCGCCGTATGGCCTTTCGTATTCAAGCAGAGAGTCGACCACAGACCGCTTCTGATCTCCTTCCGTTTTGCACAGAATACAGTATCCGAGATAATCATCTTTGTGTGCATTCAGTTCGTCAACGGCTATCTTGTCTTGCGAGCAGTCTCCAAGAAAGAAATGTAATCTGACTAGATGCTTATTCGGACTGTTGTCTCCAGAATTGGACAGCCTGTATCGTCGCATCAATTCCCTTCGCGTCGTCGCAAATATGGCGTCAAAATGTGAATCACGATAATCTTTCTCGATTACCATAAAGACGTCTTGTTTCCGGCGAACCGAAATTCGCGCTATTGTATCTATGATCTTGGGAAAAGGCGGATTGCTATCCCACCGCTTAACTAGCCTCTCCATAGCAGTCCGATCGTTCCGTTTCAGCCTCTTTACAGATAATTCTGCCATCCGTTACCTCTCTTTCACAACTTAGAGTGCTTTAGTTAGCAAGACCTAAACAAGCGATAAAACGAGACTAATGTCCCGTTTTATCGCTTGTTCTTAATCTACGTATTAGAATTTTGTTCACTCAACACGCGTTTTAGGAAGAACTCATCCCCACAGTTGTTTGGGTCGCCTCATCCCAATCCTTTCCCTTTTTTACCCATTCCTGGATCTCGCGTTCACGAAGTCTAACATTATTCCGACCATTCTTCATTATTTTACGGATCTTCTTTTTATCCAGCACAACCTTTTTGTTAGGCATACTTAACCCTCCTTAGAAGATAGCCTACCTTTCAAGAAAACTACCTCGGTCAGCCCGTCCTCCAAGTTTCTTGCCTCCTTGAGCTTTCCAAAGCATCAGCCATTTATCTCTTACATACTAGCTGTCCACCGTTATCAAATCAAACCACAAACATTACGACGGCTCAATAACCATTTTGCCATATGAAATGTACCCGAAATAAGCTAAGCTGATTCTCGACTGAATAACAGCGATTAAGAAGGAATTACATATAATACATTCAAACAGAATCTTGTGTTTTCATCCAGGCGTTCTTCCGTTAGAAAAACTCGAGCAATATTCGGCACTAGCTATCCTCTAATTGTCTTACATACAAAAGAATTACTTGCCATGTTCTCAATAAAGCTAAGAGCAAACAAATAAGTGTGATAATCAAGAAGATCTTGACAAGTATCTCCAGCCCAAGTACGGCAAAAATTACAGCAACAACACATAGCAATATTGGTATCCCATGCACACGCGCAATATATGCTATTAGGCCTATGTGTTTACCAATAGACATACCTGCTATTGTAAGAGCAAAATGGAGAAAAATAACGCCCAAGAGGGATATCGCTGCACTAGTCATTTCATAAGGTCTTCACGCTGCTATTTACTATTTCTATTACTTTTTTCTCTCGCCTTATACCTTTCGGCTGCTCCACTAGCTGTATCTGCGGTGCGTTCCGAAACCAAGGCAGTAACGCTAGATCCAACGGAGGTAAGAATATCATGCACAAACTCGCTTAATTTCAACTTATTGTGATTGTCTTCTCCCATCAATGATACCTCCCTTTTTTCCTAGCTTTAAACTCATAGTCATCAACATTATAGCAGAAACGATCCATTTGTCAAGTTTTTGTTACGTAAGATGTTAATTAAAGTTTAAAAGTGCACTGGCTAAATCCTTGTCGAAAGAAAAGCTGTCTAGTACTGTCCGCCTGAAACAGCATGTAAGACAGGACATAAAGCCCCAAAAAGAACGGGTAAGGTCCACTGGTCCAATGAAGCAATCGACAATAGTACGTAATGCAGCTAGGAGTGCCAACCTGGTCCCGCCTACTAATCGGGGCGTTGGGACGTGTTCCGTGCAGCGTGTTCGATTTCGGTGTCCAAATAGTGTCCATGTGAGGTACAAAATCATACAAATTGGTGAGGAAAGAAAATCACTTAGAAGAGTTGCCTGTAATAGATTTGCCTCTTCCAGCCTCACTTTTAGGATTTACCTCTTTTGGATTTTCAGTCCAGTGCTCTACCGACTGAGCTACCTCGGCCCTAAATAGTGAATAGATTTGGCGGGGCCGACGAGACTCGAACTCGCGACCTCCTGATCGACAGTCAGGCATTCTAACCAA
>SDBS01005643.1_pt1 | contig 12160 bp, 11 predicted proteins | sample 2277091 | NCBI WGS metagenome assembly SDBS01 (sample SAMN10404972, study PRJNA504765) | marine sediment metagenome | isolation source: marine sediment core GS10_PC15, 163 cmbsf | place: Arctic Ocean: Southern Knipovich Ridge | collected 2010 | reverse complement strand
CTTCAAGAGCAACAACTATAAAAATGGAAACAGTGATAAAAATAAAGAACATAGTTAAGATATACCCCGGCGATATTAAGGCTATCTCTCATTTAACTTTGAACATTCAAAAGGGAATTTTTGGTCTCCTAGGACCAAATGGGTCAGGTAAAACTACTCTCATGCAGATTTTGACCGGTGTTATAAAGCCTACCTCTGGCTCAGTAGAGATTCTGGGATACGATCTCAAAAAACAGTTGAGTTTAATTAAAAGAGATATTGGCTATTTACCTGAATGCCCAGGAATGTATGAGGATATGACGGGTCTGAGTTTCTTACAATATATGGGGAGGCTAAGTGGACTGAGCAAGAAAGAAGCTAGGGATAATGCTAAGAGCTTGCTGAAAGAAGCTGACCTTGAAAAGTGGGAAAATGTGAAAATAAGAAAATATTCAGCAGGAATGAAACAAAGAATGGCTTTTGCCCAGTCACTCTTAAATGATCCTCAAATTGTCTTTTTAGACGAGCCGACAAAAGGTCTTGATCCTTTGGAAAGGCAAAAGGTTTTAAATAAAATTGAGAGGATAGGAGAGCAGGGAAAAACAGTATTCTTATCTTCTCATATTTTAGTTGAAATTGAGCAGGTAGCAGGCTGCATTGCTATAATAAGTACGGGAAGAGTGTTATTTCAGGGAGTGGCAGAAGAGGTTAAAGCGCAAAGAGGTCTTTCCTCAGTTTACAGGAAGGTCTTGATTGGGCAAAGACTCTAGTGTACTTACCCATTATTCTTTACCAGGAGACTCTCAATTATCTATTTTCTCGCCGATTCATATTTTCCTTGCTGCTAATTTTTCTGCCTGCAGCGATTGGGATATGGTTCTCCAGTATGATGTACCGTTATCCCTCAATAATTGCCAGAATGACAGGAGGATGGATTACAGGAGTTACGCCAAAGACCTGCATGATGGTTTATCTGGACGTTGCAGTGCTACCCGTAGCTTTAACCGCAATTATTAATGCTAGTGACTTTATTGCCGGGGAAAGAACGAGAGGAATGTTGCAGCTTCTAGCATCCAAGCCCCTTGAGCGTTGGGAAATCGTAGCGGGGAAGTATTTGTCATTCATGGGGATCTTTCTAGCCTTAATTTTCTTGAAATTAAGTATCTTTAATGTTGCTCTAAAGCTTCTGGGGATTGGCCTCTTAGAAAACAGAACATTTCTCAGTTACGTACTTGTCCTCGTTTTGACAGGAATTGTCTACACTTCAATCACAACTTTATCTTCTACCCTGATGAGGAGTACTCTTGCAGCAATTTTAGCTGGATTTTTGCTCCTCATTGCCTGGTACATTTTTGACTGGATGATACTTTATCTTCCTCTCGCAACATCCAACATTTTGGAAAAATTTTCTCTTTCCTACTACCTAGACAATATTATCGGTTACACATCAACAGGAAAAGCAACCCTTCTTTTGAGAGGAGGAGTTTCTTCTAAAGCATCTTTGGGACTTTTACTTAAGTCAATAGGAGTTGTACTGGGATGTCTAGTCTTGGTCCCGGTTGCATTTTCCACAGTGATATTACAGAGAAAAGACATCACTCAATAACTTTTTTCGCCTCCTTGTCGATCAGCTCAGCAAGAACCTGACCGTTCTCTAGCTTCCACTTGGCTCTCAGCCCCCTCGAGGGGTGAGCTTGTCTACCATTCTTCTTACTATCTTTTTGAGAAAGGGTCTCTATTATTCAATTCTTATCTTTTTGTTGGTGTCATTGATTGGCCATCAAAAGAAAGTAGGGATTGACGGCATCTATTTTTTAGTAAGGTTATAATCAGATAGGAGGGTCGGAAATGACTAAAGCCTCCCTTATTTTCTTTATTTCTTCTCTTTTGCTCATCTCCTCCTCTCAGGCAAGGGCGACTTAGGAGAAAATGCGAGTAGCCGTAGTAGAGTTTGATGAGAAAGATGTTTGAGGTTAAGAAAACACCGGTGCGATATAAGAACACAAAATTGGAGTGGAGCGATAGAGCAGTTGATGATGGCTATAGCGGTACTGCTCTGGTAGGAAGCTATCCTCCCAATGCCTATGGACTTTATGACGTGGCGGGCAATGTTTGGGAGTGGGGGGGAGTGACTACTATGATGAAGACTACTACTCAAGTAGCAGCTCATCCAGAAATCCTCAGGGCCCTAGTAATTCTGCTCCCAGTGTACTCAGTGTCATTCGCGTCAACCGTGGTGGTAGTTGGTACGATCATGTCAGGTATCTGCGCTGTACCAGTCGCGGCTACGGGTATTCGGACGGCACGTTCAACAATCTGGGCTTTCGCTGCTCCAAGCCTTTCTAGGAAAGGGTCAGATTTTGGAGGTCTACGGATCTTCAAAGATAACCAAATGAAGAGACTAGACCTATTCCGGAATTGAGTTTTCTCAACCAAATAATAAGAGGCTCCGTAAGCAATAGTAGACCTCAAGGTCGAATTTCCAAGCGGAGTACCAAGGAATCTTATGAAGGCACAAAGATGCTAGGAAAGTTCTTTACGTGAACATTATGCCCCAATATCGACCTATGTATAAAGCTTCCCTCTATCCCGAGATAGATCGATCCCTCGGGTTAAGTGAGTTCAATGCAGTTATCCAGATGGCGGAGCAGCTTGGTCTACACCGTGGCCTTTCCAAACGTCATCTTATGAAAGTACAATTTTTGGTTTCCTTAAGCTCGGACAGTGCCTTTACCAAATCGAACCAAGAGTAGCAATACCGTACTAACGACGATGGTGGGCGCTCGTGAAGATAATCTTAGGAATCTTATAAGAGACCTTTTTTCATATCGTCTTCTAACGGTTATATTGGATAGTGCTTGACAAAGCGGGTAAGTTCGCCAAGATCAGCTGTGGCTAAGCCAACCACCTTATCGGCCGCACCATAATAGAGGCGGAGTTCATTGGTGCCGCTGTCTAAGACAGCTCCAGTAGGAAAAACCACCCCTGGCACATCGCCTACCTGTTCGTACTGGGCACTCGGGCTCAAAACCCATTGCTCACTGCGAGAGATCAGTTTCCATGGTTCCTCCAGATCGAGTAGAGCTAGGCCGACCCGATACAAGCTACCAGAGGCAGCTTGTCTTACTCCATGGTAGATAATCAGCCACCCTTCGGGAGTCTCAATAGGTTGTGCTCCCAATCCCACTTTATGACAGTCCCACCATCGCGGTCTTCTTGGAACAACCACTCGATGATCTCCCCAGTGTATCAAGTCGGGTGAAAAACAGATCCATATATGAGCTTCTCTCCTAATGATTGGTCGATGAATCAGGGCAAATCGACCCTTAAAACGGCGGGGAAACAGACAGGCATCCTTATCTTCAGGTGGAAGCAAAGGACCCATACGATGAAAGGTGTGAAAATCCTCGGTCATCATCAGGGAGACGAGAGGACCTCCCAGGGAAAAGGAAACGTAGGTAATAGCATATTTCCCTTCTTCTCTGAGCCGGACAATCCGGGGATCCTCAAGTCCGTACGGTTCTTCCTGAAAATTAACATCTGGTTGGAGTGTGGGATGAGGTGAGATGCGCCAGTTTGTCCTACCATCTTTGCTTTTAGCCACAGTCAAATGGGAGAAACCTCTTAGATCCTCGACACGGACGAGCAAAAGCGTTTCACCCTGGAACTCAGTAGCGCCCGGATTGAAGACCGCATTCGCAGGGTACGGCCAGAGTGATGGCTTAAGAATGGGATTGCCAAGATAGCGGCGGAACATAGAGCCGGGTTGTCTAGTATTGGTTAGTGTTGACAATTCCTGGTCTTCTTTGGTTTATTTAGCCACATTGCTTTGCAGAAGCTTCGGCACTTTTTCTCTGAGAGGTCAGCCGTAGCTCATTTCATTGATTCTAAGATATTACCTGCTTAATGTCAATTTTGTGTCACGTAAAAGCAGACTTTTTCACCATTACGTAAAACAGGAATTGACACGAAAGGAATTTCATATATTATATTAATGTAACTTCCAGGCAAAAGAGGGGGGAAAGCGCTATAGGTGGTCACACCAAAGGTAGAGCTCCCATTTAGGAAAATAACCACCAAGTCTCACAGATTCTCACACCCAGTATCTCCACTTTCCTCAAACTAAGTCCAAGGTGAATCTTTAGTCAATCAGAGGTGTCTTGCATGCGAATAGGGATTATTTCTACCTATCCTCCTATGCAGTGCGGGATAGCAACCTATTGTTCTTATCTTGTTTCGGAGCTCGAAGCAAGGGACCCCTCTAACAAAATCCATATTGTTAGCCCTTTTGGGAAAGGGGAAGGACCGTCCGATTCTGTTTCGAGGCTCGATGACCTTGCCCTGTCGGGGCGCGTGTTTAATGCTATGGCTCAATTTCAGCCAGATGTGCTGCATATTCAGCATGAATACGGGCTATATGGGCCTAATCACGGCGCGGCTATTGTCCCTCTTCTCTACAGGCTAAAACAGGCCAGCATCCCGATAATAGTTACCTTGCACACAGTTTATGAGAGTTTTTCCCAGCACCAGAGGCTGATTACCGAAGCAATCTGCAGGATAGCGGACGCTATCATAGTTCATGAGGAATATCAGAGACAGAGCATTGAGAGGAAGATCTTTCCCTTCCAGCATATTTACGTGGTTCCTCACGGCGTGAGAATTGTTGATCTTGTGCCTGGGGCGAAAGATCAATTAGGGATGAGGGGTAAAAAAATCGTTCTTCTCTGCGGATATTTTAGGCCTGCAAAACGCTTTGATCGAATTATCTCTATTTTCCCCCGGATTGCTGAAAGAGTACCTTCTGCAGGGCTGGTGGTGGCAGGAGGAGCACGTCTCCGAGGGTGCAGCGAGTATGGCCAAAGTCTTCTTAAATTAGTCAATAGCTCTCCTTCCAGGGATAGAATCAGAATCATGATGGGGCCCTTCCGGCAGGAAGTTTTTGACACTATTCTCAGTGCTGCCGATGTGATCATACTTCCCTATGAGATAGGAGCTCAGAGCGGAATTCTTGCCCACTGCGTGGCTTTTGGGAAACCTGTGGTTCTTTCTCCCCTCTCTTCCTTTCAGGCGATGGTAAATAAGGCTAAGTGCGGATTTATAGCCTATTCTGATCAAGATTTTGTTGATTATATCGTTAAGATTATCTCTAATCCCAGGCTGGCTGAAAGTCTTTCAAAAAATGCAAAGGATTACGTGAGGAGGCACCTTTCCTGGAACATAGTAGCTGAGAAGCATATGGAAATTTATGGCCGGATTGCGAGGATTCTCTCCAGGTTAGAAAGTGTGAAAGTCCCGGCAAATTTCCCTTGAGATGGTCTCTACCGACCTCCAAGACTTGGAGATGCCGCTTAGGGCAGGAACTAAGAGAATCTTGTTTCCCCCGCTCCTCCCTTAAGAGCTTAAGCGACCCATTTAGGACTCACGCCCATAATGGGAATGATCTATATATCCCTCCTTCTTGACAAGCTGGACCTAAAGGAACCTTCCCTGCCTCGCTCAACCGTATTTTTGGGACGGATTTTTCCCGGTCTCGTGTTTACGATTCTGTTTTGTTTGGGTTCAACTTAACAAATCTGACATTTTGCGATAGAATGGAGAATCATCGCTGGCAAGGATTTTGATTATGAGGAAAGGGATTTTGAAAGATAAAGTGGCCTTCTATGTCTCAATGGCTCTGAGTCCCTATGTTGTAGCCGTTCTTTTTGTCCTCATCTTGTCTCTTTATTTTGCCAATAATGTCAGGGAATTTTTGACCTGGTTTCCTGTGCAGATTATATTCACCACGGCTGTCCCATTAGGGGTGAGCTTGGCCTTGCTTAAGAGAGGAAGAATTACCGATCTTCATTTTTCTATTAACGAGGAAAGGAGACTTTTCCTTCTGGTGGCCGTTCCTGTCCTGCCCGTATACTTAACCGTTTTGACTTATGTTGAGGCTCCTCTGGGGTTGTTGCTTATCGTATCGGGATACTCTATTACTGCTATCGCTGTAGCTCTGGTTACTTTTAAGACAAAGGTGAGCGCTCACTCTGCCGCTATCACAGCCTGTGCTGCTGGCCTTTTTATTTTGCTTGAATCTTATGCCATTCCTCTCATGGGCCTGGTGCCCATGGTAGTTTGGGCCAGGCTTCATCGGGGCAGGCACACCCTTTGGCAGGCTCTCATCGGGGTGATTCTGGCTTCCGGCATAATGTCGGTAGTTTTCTTTGTCTATCAAATGGGTGGACTTTGAGTGCCAGGCAACATAACTTAAAGATTACTGGGTAGGTGTATAGAAAAAAGGAGACCAAAAAGCATGTACAGAAAAGTCACAGGAGATGGGGACCTTCGCATCGTGGTTTGGCCTATGAAAGAGACTGAAACAGTCAGTATTCTAGTTTTTGTGGGATTGGGGTCCCGCTATGAGACAAAGGATTTGATGGGGATAACTCACTTTTTGGAGCATATGCTTGGCAAAGGGACAAAAAAGCGCCCAGACGCTTTATCCATCGCTTCAGAGATAGATGGCGTAGGGGGAGAATTCAATGGATTTACGGGAACGGAGTACACCCTCTTCTACGTAAAGCTACCTGCTGACGAGGTGCTTTTGGGGGTGGATGTTCTCTCAGATATTATCTTGAACTCCAGGCTGGGTGAGAAACATATAGAGCTAGAAAAAGGCGTTATTTTGCAGGAAATCAATCATCTTCTGGACACTCCCTCCCAATATGTCCTGGAACTGTATCATTCTCTTCTTTACGGGGACCATCCCCTGGGCTGGGATATTGTCGCATCCAGAGAAATCCTGCCCCAACTGAATCAAGAGAAGCTGACTAATCTATGGCGAAATTATTACACGCCGGATAACATGGTGGTAGCGGTTGCGGGGAAGATAGATCCAGGCAAGGTAATCCCCTGGGTGAGGAGCCATTTTGGCAGGGCTACTGGCAAGAAATCCACCACCTGGGTCCAGGTGAAGGAAAGCCAGACAGAGCCTGCCTTTAGGGCGCTATCCAGGAAGACAGATCAAACTCATATTTGTTTGGGAGTGCGCACCTTTATAAGTGTTCTTCACCAGGATCGCTACATCCTGGAGGTTTTGAACACAATTTTAGGAGGGTGTATGAGTTCTCGTCTCTTTATCAAGATAAGGGAAGAGATGGGTTTAGTTTACTCTGTTGGCTCAGGAATACAAACTCTATTGGACACAGGTAGTCTTTCCGTGGAGGCGGGGACCGATGGAAGGAAGGTAGGGGAGGTGATAGGGGCTATCTTAGGTGAGTTTCACCGGCTCAGAGAATCCTTTCTTGAGCCTGATGAGCTTCAGCGGGCCAAGAACTATATTAAGGGAAAGATCATTATGGGCCTGGAGAATTCTGAAGGCTTAGCGTACTTTTTAGGAGAACAGGAGCTCCTTCAAGGAAGGATTAGGTCTGTGGAAGAAACAATGGAGGAGATTGAGAAGGTTAGCCGGGAGGACGTCAGACGAGTATCGGGGGATATCTTTCAGGAAAAAAACTTGAACCTGGCCCTACTTGGTTCCTTTGATGGGAAACTGTCCTTTGAAAAGCTGCTGAGGATATGAGGTGCTGGAGAGCTTATAAATCTTGTCCCTTACCGCTCTGACCTGGAGGAGGTACTAGGCGAGCTCTTTATCTACAATGCGCTCGAGCTCCCTTTCCCAGACCTCATGGGTGTCGAAATGCTTGTTGGGATCATGGAAGATCACATATGCCCAGTAGCTGCCGAAAAACCCTAGGGTGATAATGGTGAAGAGGATGTAGAGTCCGTATGATCTTCTGCGGAGGGGACTGGTGGGATTCGGGGTCAAAGAGGATCCATTCTTTCCCAGGGCGACCGACACCTTTCCCAGGAAGGCGATCTCTCCCTGTTCATGGTAGTAATAATCAACGGTGAGGTAGTACAGGATCACGAGTCCGATGATGATGGCGGCAATAGCGGAGAGCCACGCCACAGGGACAAAAGAGGGGAGACTTCCAACGTAGCTACATACAAGCCAGAGCCAGAACAGGTAGTAGGGACGCTGTATCTCTCTCCTTTGTACGAGAGGGTCCATTTGGGTAAGAGGTCCTTTTTCCGTTCCACGCTTTTCCTCAAGGAGGTCCGAGAGAATCTTCCTGAGGTTCTTGATCCTTTCAAAGTGCTCATTCCTCCTCTTGTAAAGGAGCCAGAGGTACCACCACACGTAGATGGCGACGCCAGTGAAGACGATGAGAGAGAAACTGCCCGCACCAAATCCGCCCACCCAAATTCCCAAGGCTCCGAAGAACATGCTGACCGTAATGATGATCAGAAGAAAGACCAGATACAGTCCGGGGGAGAGGCGACGGTCCGTCTCCTTCCTCCTTTTCAGTTCTGCAAGTGCCGATGGCATGATAGCCTCCCTTGTCGTTCTTTTGTACCCATCCTAGGCCAAATCCCAGCTCTTGTCAATAAACCCCCCCCGACCTCTTCGGTAAATGTCCATAAGTAGTCTCTTGGCACCTCTAGTTTGTGGCAGATTAGTCGGGTCTAGAGCCTCAATGTTCACTTTCTCAGCCTTTTCTGGACAGCCTCGCTCTCAAGTTCCCTGATGACGTCGGAAGCGATCCAGCGGGTCGTCCTAGAATCAATCTGCTGGATCTCCTTAGCGGCCCTTATGGCGGCCTTGTTCAGGTTGGGATTCCTTTTCCCGATGTTCCTCAGCGCCCAGCTCACAGCTTTCTTCACGAAGTTTCGTCCGTCGCTGGCTCCGCGCTTCATCACCCCAAAGAGCTTTATGAACTCCTCGTCGTCTACCTCCTTGTTGTGCCATGCCAGGCAGGCTATCAGCACGAAAGCAGTCCTCTTGACGAACTCCTCTTCCCGCTCGGCCCAGTCAAGGATTTTCTTCCAGGCAAGAGGGGTCTTCTCGAAGAGGTTCATGCAAACCTGATCGCAGACGTCCCAGGAGCTAACGTCGCTCACCCACTCCTCCATTTGGGTCTCTGTGAGCTTCTGGGGCTCGTCGACCATCGCTGCCACGATCATTGCTTCGGGTATCCCCGTCTTCCATAACTTGAGTGCAAGCTTGTGGTCCTTGCCCAATTCTTTCGCTGTCTTTCGCATGTTGGGGACGGATACTCCTAATCTTTGTTCAACTACGATCCCGTACCGGGCCATCCCTTCCAGTTGATCAGGTCTGGCCTCGGTCTTTAGTTTCTCTAGCGTCTCTTCTACAGAACTCATCTTCAGTCTCCCTTATGTTTTTCCATGGGTTTCAGGCCTTTGATCCCAGGCAGCGCCCACCCAGGTGTCTTGCGAGAAATCTTTCTGCCGCCGCATAGAACTTCAAGCGGTTCTCAGGTTTGGCAAATCCATGACCCTCATCGGGGAAGAGCATGTATTCGTATTCGATGCCCTTTTTCTTCATCGCCTCAACGATCTGTTCAGATTCAGCCTGTTTAACCCGCGGATCGTTGGCCCCTTGAGCAATCAGAATAGGAATCTTTATCTCATCCACCGCACAACGAAAAAGATCCGGGGTAAAGGTGGCCCCCATGAGAGCAGCATACCCGCCATAGGACCATCCGAAAAGTACTTCTCTTGGAATGAGTTCAGGCTCAGATGCAAAGACAGAAGAGACCAAGAGTGCTATCCCGATTCTATTTTTTCCTACTCATCATGACCCTAGCCACCGGGAGGCCAATTCCCAGTATGATTGCCAAGCGGAACGACTAAAACTGCCTCTAAAAGGTAAGATGCCCTACAGGCACTCATGTGCAAAATGCCTGTTATTCTCTAGGAGGCCTCAGAGATAAGATTTACTTTAACAAAAGGGAGTTATAAGTCAATGCTCATGAGTCTCTTTTTGACACCCGCCTTTACCCTGATAAGATCCCTTAATCTTTTGAAATCCTTCCTTCCTCGAGGAGATGAATAACAATCAAAAGGATTATTGTGATAATGGTAACGTCCTCCGAAACATATGTCTAAGAACAGTTCTCCAGGGTTTAAGAAACTGGAGAGCTTGACATGGCTACCAAGCTTCTATAGATTCAAGGCAGAAGGTGATATAATGCTGGCTAAGGTTTACTCTAGCTCTCTTCTTGGAATAGATGCCTATACGGTGGAAGTTGAGGTGGATCTGGCCCGGGGTCTTCCCCGCTTCAATATTGTGGGTCTTCCTGATGTGGCGGTAAAAGAAGCCAGAGAAAGGGTCACCTCTGCCATAAAAAACTCCCAGTTTGATTTTCCCCTAAGAAGAATTACGGTAAATCTTGCCCCGGCTGATATCAAAAAAGAAGGATCCTCTCTTGATCTACCCATAGCCCTAGGTATTCTTAAAGCTACCGGGGCACTGAAGAAAGATGAGCTTCCTAAATACTCTATTCTGGGGGAGCTTGCTCTGGATGGATCAGTTCGCCGCATTAACGGAGCACTTCCCGTTGCCCTTAAGGTCAAAAAAGAAGGAGGAAGATCTCTTATCCTTCCTGAAGCTAACGCTAAGGAAGCAGCCGTGGTAAGAGAAGTGGATGTCTTTCCGGTGAGGAGTCTTACCCAGGCAGTTGAGTTCTTAGGAGCTGAGATCTCTCTTTCCCCTTACCGTTCTGACCTGGAGGAGGTACTAGGGGAGGTCTCAAGTTATGAGGTAGATTTCTCTGAGGTAAAAGGTCAAGAGTATGTCAAAAGAGCTCTGGAGATAGCCGCTGCAGGATCTCATAATATACTTATGATCGGTCCTCCTGGAGCTGGGAAGACCATGCTGGCCCGTCGTCTTCCCACCATCCTTCCCGATCTCACCCTGGAAGAAGCCATAGAGACAACCAAGCTTTACTCCGTAGGAGGACTTTTAGGGATGAACCAGCCTCTCGTTAGCAGGCGCCCCTTTCGAAGTCCCCACCATACTGTCTCCGAAGCTGGTCTTGTTGGAGGAGGAAGGATTCCTCGGCCCGGGGAAATCTCTCTTTCCCATAACGGTGTTCTCTTTCTGGATGAACTTTCCGAATTTCCGCGCCATGTGCTGGAGTCTCTACGCCAGCCCCTGGAAGATGGAGTGCTAACTATTTCCCGGGCCCTCACCTCGGTAACCTATCCGGCCCGCTTTATGCTGGTAGGTGCTATGAATCCTTGCCCTTGTGGCTACTTCGGTGATGCCCGCAGGGAGTGCAGCTGTACTCCCCTGGAGATTCAGAAGCATCTTAATAAAATCTCTGGTCCACTTCTAGATCGGATTGATATGCATATTCAAGTAGCTGCGCTGAGAAAAGACGATCTTCTGGGAAAAGGCGTGGGAGAAGCTTCCTGTGAGATAACGAAGAGGGTGAATGGAGCAAGAAAAATTCAACTTAAACGATTCCAGAAAGCTAATTTTTTCTCCAATGCTCAGATGGGCCATCGAGATATGGAAAAGTTCTCTTATCCGGAGCCTGAGGCAAAACAGCTTCTTCGCTCAGCCATCTCCGAGCTTGGTCTTTCTGCCAGAGCCTACCACAGGGTTCTTAAGATATCCCGCACTATTGCTGATCTGGAAAAGGAAGAAAAAGTCCTTACTTCCCATGTCTCTGAGGCCCTTCAGTACAGGTGTCTGGATAGGGAGCTCTGGAGAAGATAGGATCTCTTTTAGCCTCCTTAGGGAGTTTCAATAATGGAAAATAATGCAGTAAGAAAGAAAACAAAGAATATCGGATTTATTTCTACCCGGCTTGCTGGAACCGATGGAGTTTCTCTGGAAACGGCAAAGTGGGCTAAGGCCCTTGAAGATAAGGGTCATCGCTGCTTTTATATGGCGGGTAAGTTAGATGAGGCGGATCAAAGATCACTCCTAGCAGAAGAAGCACATTTCAAACATCCTGAAATTCGAGAGATATCCCGTGGATGTTTCGGTGTCAAAACCAGAGAGCCATCCGTCACTAGAAAAATCCACCAGATAAAAAATAAACTTAAGAAGTATATTTACGAATTTATCAGAGGCTTTAAAATCGATCTTCTTGTACCAGAAAACGCTCTTACCATTCCTCTGAATATCCCTCTGGGAATTGCTATTACTGAGGTAATAGCTGAGACACGAATTCCCACTATTGCTCATCACCATGATTTTTTTTGGGAACGCAAACGATTTCTAACAAATGCTGTCTGGGATTATCTTAATATGGCTTTTCCCCCACACCTACCATCTATTCAGCACGTAGTAATAAACTCCTCACAAGACAACCAGTTAAGTCTT
>SDBS01005642.1_pt1 | contig 12161 bp, 21 predicted proteins | sample 2277091 | NCBI WGS metagenome assembly SDBS01 (sample SAMN10404972, study PRJNA504765) | marine sediment metagenome | isolation source: marine sediment core GS10_PC15, 163 cmbsf | place: Arctic Ocean: Southern Knipovich Ridge | collected 2010 | reverse complement strand
GAGCACGAGCCCCGCGCTCACGATCCCAAGAACCAAATAAAAGAACCCTCTCCCTCTCTGGGCCCACCACCACGCGCCCCGGCAACTCCTCACTTTAAGGCCCTCCGCCTCAGAGCGATAGTCAGATCATCAAGCTCTCCGATGGTGAAAGAGTCCTGATCATCGACCAGTTACCATATCATGATATGGCTCGTCTGATCATTCATCGTCCCTCTCCTCCTTGCTCCGGCTCAGAAAATCGATCCTTCATGGCTTTTTCCTCAAGCTGATCAAAAATCTCGATGAAACGCTCCATCGTCTGAGAGGCCCGATCTATCCGCTCTGTCGCTCCCGTGATAAACGGGATCAAGAACTCAATCACCTGGACAAAATTCTGAGATTTGATACAATCCCGACAATGAGGGAGCTCAAGTTTTCCCTCAAGAGCCAGTTTAAATTTAGCTTTGAGCTCCTCTGAGAGCTCGCGCCCCGCCTCAGTAGATGGGTTTTTCATTGTAGACACATCCCGCATAATTGCACACTTTGACATCCCGGCCTATACTCGACACGATCACCGTGAGAGACGCACATCTGATCCCCTTCTTTTCCCCCTTCGGGAAAATGCAGAGCGGGAGCGCGTCGGCCCTCTTTCGTCTGGGTAATGGTACGTTGCGACCCATCAGCTATCATCTCCAAAACCAAACCTGATCACGTGCGCGAAGGTGTGACCGCATTTGATACATTGAGACCACCAAGAATCTTCGTCCTCGCGTCTCACAGTTTTCCCGCCACATTTAGGACAGCCCATCAGCTCACCTGATCTCCCAAGGGCCATCATCCGATAACCTTTTTTACGTTCATGGGGTTTTCTGAGAGCTCATTCAATTTTTCGATGACCGCCTTCGTTTTTTCATCTCCAAACTGAAAGAGACCGATAGTGAACCGTTCCCCTTGTTTTTCAGGTGTTGACTTACTCCAATAAATTCGTATTTCAATCATCACCTCTCCTCCTTGTCATCGAGAAAAAAACCATCCCAATACAAAGCAACAGCCCCACGACCCCCATTCCCACCACTACATAAGTAATAAATTCTATAAATGACTTCATCTTGATCATTTCTCCTCCGTGTACTCTTCGAGCCCATCCATCCACCAGACGGGGATTTTCGATCTGTACGCGAGGCGATCCGACTTTTTGAGTAGGTTCCGCATGTGCAGATAATGACGCTGAACGGTGCTCATGTCCTTCCACCCAACGTTAATCATTACCGCCAGCTCTAGCGGAACCCCCGCAACGAACAGCCAAGTGATCGAGACCTTCCGGATATCATGAGGGACAAAATCCTCGATCCCTGTGAATTTGAGAGTCGCCTCCTTAACCATCGTTCTGAACAGCCGGACATCGAACGAAAAGAGCGGCTCCCCCACCTCTCGCGTTTGATACAGTTCCCAGAGCCTCTCCCTAACGCGCTTCGGGAGCCAAGTGATATCCCACTCCTCCCGCATTTTCTCCAAGACGTGAATCCTGAAACTGTCCGGGCCATCCATGACGATATACGAGGGACCTCCCATCCCCACCTTGATACCCATGAGTCCCCGATCCTCCGCCCTCACCCCCGTTCTCGGCCCCGCGCATGATTTAAACTCAGCCGCGAGCCCCACCTGAGGGTTGAGACTGTTGAGCTCATCGAACACCAACTGAAAGTTTACGGGGAATCCCAGCATCTCAATTTGAGGAATCCGCTTGACGTTGCGGGGGTCCCGGCTCGTAGTCATAGTCAGATATCGGTCACAGAGATCACGCCTCCCGAGGAATCTAAACAGGTTTCTGATCAGCTTTTTCCGATTCCTGATCCGTTTATCGTCCTCAGCGAATTTATTGAGGAATTTCATGCAGAGCTGATCACCCAGCTTATCCGCGGGGTTTTTAGCCATTACGAGCGAGGGTTTTCCCCACATGACCCACATTCTTTGATTGAAACTAAAAATCCGTCTGTGGGCCTTCGTTTTTGACTTGAGCCACTCCGAGAACTTGATCCCCACGGCTGAGAAACACTCATCGTCGAAATCGCCTTCAACGATACTCAGCCCCTCCCCTCTACCCTCCTTTTTCAACAGCCCCGCCTCCTCAAGCTCTCGCCGGATACTGCGAGCTGTGTTGATATGACACTTGAGGGCCTTCGCGACCTGTTTCGCTGTTTTGTCAGCCTGAAAAAGTAGGCGGGCCAGGTCTCGATTGATCTCCGGCCTTCCCCCCTTTGATCCGTTTCTCTGGATTCGTAACTGATCATCGTCCTTGAAAATCTCACTGTCCGTTCCTTTACTCATCTTTTAATCTCCTCTATGCTCACAATCGCTCCCGAGACTTCGCTGAGGACGTGGATTAAGCCCTCTCTCGTAGCCTCATCAGGTAAATATCTAATCTTGACGATCATGAGCTCTGTTTTCCCCGTTCCCGCGTGAGTCTCTAACCAGAGGTCTCGTGAGTGAGTAGCCATGTACTCATCAACCTGACGCTCTCCGAACTCATGAACATCTCGCAAATGATCACCTAACTCCCACATAGTCAACTCATCCGGAAGATGTAACCCCATTCGCGTTAAATTCTTACACCCTTCAACTCTACATTTCATTTTATTTAACTCCGGAACCCGTAGAACATAGATGCAATAAAACCTATTTAACATATTAGGGCGGACTATTCAGTATCATTGAGACTCACGATGAGACGGAGATCACGCTTTGAGCTCTGCGTTGCGATTATCGGACTCTGTAATTCTCCCGGCCTCTCTCGTTCAGGGCTCCGAACGAAAGCTAATATCGGATCTGTCAAATTGAGGACCATACTTTTCGGCCTCCTTGATGATCAACTCCTCCGGACAGAAACACGGCAATACGCCCCCGCGGGCTCTCGCCTCGACACGGATTATTTTATCAGGACTCGAAAAGGGGATGAGCTTGTTAAAGACTTCGAGGAGCTCACAGCGAGGATATCCACAGAGGGAGCTCCGTCAGGATCAGGATCGCCACAATCCAGAGAGTGAGCTTGATCTGTTCCCTCTGAAATTCATAAGTCTCTGTCTCGATCCCCTCCGCTATTTTACTTAGATAAAACACTGAGTTGAGCCAGAGCACCGTTGAGACGTAGGCAATAAATTTGAGAATCGTTGAAACAATGATCCCCGGTCCCGCGAGGGCCCATTGACCCGAAACCCAGAACGTGACCGCCGTCACGCCATTGACCGCGAATAATTTTTTTATGCGGGGCGGTTCATCGCTTCCCATACGGGTCCAGCTCCGCGCCCCTTGTGGAATCGTGTCCCGCCCCGCGAGCTACCAGACCCGGAGGCGAGAGGGGCGAGGTTCTGACGGGTTCCGAATCCGAAAAAACTCCTCAACCCCATTTCATAAGGGCTCCCCTAGATTAAAAAACCTCCCTCATGAAAACGAGGGATCACTAAGGAAACCGGGACCAGGTACCCCTACCCTGGGGGAGGATCGCGCGAGGCCACACACGGTTTAGGCGTTTTCTTTTCCGACATCCGCAGTCCCGAGCTCCTTATCGTGGCCCTTGTCAACTTCCCGGATTCTGGGGAAATTCTGTTGTAGAATCGCGACGGCCTCAGCTCTCCCAGCTCCTCCGCGGGCGATCAGCATCCTCTCAATCATGTCTTTTATCTCCCCCGCCGCTTCGCATTTGAGCCCCTCATGGAGAATCCCATAAAATACGAGCCCCTTCATTGTGGCCTCTGACTTGATCCGGGTTCGCATGTCTAAGAATTGACTGTCAGTGATATCCTTCCCCTTGTCGAAAAGGTACTCTCCCGCCTTTCGCTCTGTGTGAAATGAGATTTTCTTATCGGGCTCGCGTTTACTGCTCAAAACGTCACATCCCCAGAGATCAGGTACCAGACGACGATAGCGATCACTAGGAACCCGATCACCATCAATATTTTCTTCAAATCCCACGGGGCACTAAACTCCGACTTGAGGGCCTTGTCGAGAGCTCGCGACTCGCTGACCTTTTTCAATATCCGGGCTGAAACTGCGACAGTAACGGGCGCGACGGGATCGGTTTTGTTATGCTGATATACGACGATGAAACTCGTTTTGATCCCTTTGTATTTACACCATAGTCCTTTGAGAAATCCCGGTTTGAGTCGATAGAGTCGCTCAGCTTTCACCGCATATTTCTTTTCCCCTACTGTATGTGTGAAATCAAGCTCATCGCCATCAACCACTTGATGATCGTTGAGTCCCGGTGTCATGAAAACCATTTCAATTCGATACTTAGTTTTTTTGATGAGTACCCGGATAATCAAGGCAATAAGGATCGAGGCGGCTACCCCGAGCACGCTCCAGCTTATTGAATAAATGAGCTTCATTAAACCCACCCCAGAGCTTGAGCCAGAACCGCATAGGCGATAACTGCAAAAAACAATCCATAAATGATGTTAGTTGGCTTCGTCAATGGGGCCAGAAAAGCTAATGAGCCCGAGAGATCGAATCGGGGCCCCGCGGCTGTCTGTTCGAGCGCGTTCGTCCTCACGATCTCATCGAGGAATTTCCCTGACTCATCTCCGATCACCTTGTAGCCCACCGCGCAGGGATTACCCTCAAAATATACCGCCTCAGCTCCGTGGATTTTCCCGTCGCGGTTGACGTTTTGGATGTCTGTCTCTGTGATAATGTAAATTCCGCCTCCAAATTTGAACGAGGGTTTTGTCGCGTCAGCTTTATGGATCACGGCTTCTCTATTCTTGAGGAGTATCAGGGCCCGGAAGCTCATTTATCCCACCTCTGAGCTCCCGGCCTAACAGCTCCCCCGATCTTCGTCTGTTCTTTGAGCCCCGCCTCAGTCTTGAATGGGTTCATCGCCATTTGATATCTGAGGGCCTTCCGCGCTTTCGCTCTTGCTATTTCTTTCTTGCGTCGGGCCGCCCGTAAATGTGACATTCTCACGAGACAATCGCCTCGTAAAGTAAATAGAAATTGAACAGAATCAGCCCCAGCGCGAGGATGAAACTTGTTTGTAGATACAGGAACCCGTAGATCATCCCGATTAGTGCGGCGATCATTTTGATTATGGGATCACGTTTGGCGAAACCGAAAACAGTAGCGAATATCCAGACAACGAGGAATATCCAGTTTGACTCATTCATCTTAATCTACTAAGTAAAAGATAGGCAACTAGCATTAAAATTATCGCAATAGCGATCCACGGGAAATCAGATTCAATTATGTTGACGATCCCGGCTCCCGGTGTTGGCCCCGCGGGAATCTTTGCGATTATTTTCAGGTAGTCAATCAAAATATCGTGGTTAATGTTTCCCGGTGCCGCGTGGAATATTCGACCCAATACTGATCCAGAGCTGTCAACGAAATCGTTGGGGATTCTGAGCGCGTAGATTGAAGAGTTGACCCACTCGAACCCCGTCGCGTCGGAGATCAAACCTATCACGGCCCACCCCGGCGCGGAGAAATTGTATAGTTGAACGGTCAGGTCATGTCTCTGGTTCCCCGTATAAAACGAGTTAATTAAAACCCATATACAATCTGCGGTTTGTGGAACTCCAGTAAAATTAAACGAGATCACAAACGCTGGATCGCCCGTTGTTTCCGAAACATTGAAGGTATCCCCATCAATGTCAAGAGTTGAGTTAACATTTCCTCCGTCCACGGTTCCCACCGTCGCGTTGATCTCGGTCACATTGAACAGGGTCCACACCCCAGAAACATTGAAGCCGGGAGCTCCCGGTCCCGCCACTCCCGCGGGGCCCCGCGTCGTGATAAGCCTTGACTGATAGAGGCGAGGCGTGGCTGTTCGGGTCCCTGTGAAATTATACCTCAAAAAATAGGAGCTGGACCAGTTGAGTTCTCTCAAGTCTATTGACTGAAACCCCGCGGTTACGGCGTTTGCGCCTGGACTGTTGAGATTATTGACCCAGGTTGAGTTGTCCTGTGAAAACTGAATCTTGATCCCTGTCTTTTTGGGGATCGTCGCGTTGGTGAGTTGAACGAGGGCGGAGCCATTCGCATAATTGAGATAATTCTCCGTTGTGAAATATCCAGACGTATCGAACCCCCCTGTGATATTTCCCTCTAACAATAGATTTTCAATAAACCCCGTTGTTTGATGGGTTCCCGAGGATAAATCCCACGACTGAGAAACCAAAATATATTGAAACGTCCAGTCCTTTGAAAGAGTTAATCCCACCTGACCGACAAGAAAACCCGCAGTCCTAGCGGGATCATTATAAATTAAAACATCGGCCTCATCATCTGTCTTATTAAAAACGCCATAATAAACAACATTTTGTGATAGTTGCACAGAGCCAACACCATTAGATACCCCATCCGAATATTCGTGTAACCCAATTCTAAAATCCGGGGATATATCGTTTAATCCATTTATTCGTACCCCCACCATCTCTTGATTTGCTGTTTCGACTCCAAAAGCATCATCCGCTCTTTCAGAAAAAGTAATTAAAAACATCCTAAAAACCTGTCCGGCTGTTAACGCGATACTATCAACATAAAAATCGAACTCGACACTTAAATTATCCCATGCGCCCGCTCCAAAGTCCCGGCTCAAATGAATATTATTATCTGTTCGCAACTCAGATGTAAAATTAACTCTCAAACTATTTACTGATAGGCGGTTCAGGGCATCCTGTTCTACCCATACAGGTAATTCAAAATTCTCATAGTTTTTACGTAGCGCTTCTGAGGCGTTGAGCTCCATCGCGTTGAGTGTCGCGTTTCTCACGATGAGCACTTTCACAGAGACGTTATTCAGATCGATAAAGTCATCCGTGAATTGTCCGAGGCTGGGTGAGCTCTCTCCAAAATCAGACAGAGCGAACGGATACATGAATCCTGTGAGGATGAGAATTAAAAAAAAAACCGTTACCCTGGATATTCTCATATCGGGATCAAATCCCGTGTAAGCATAACCACCGCGAACACTGAGAGGGCTCCGAGGATTCTCAGAACCCACGAGAACATTGAGGGGAGGCCCCATGATTGATCCCCGATCAAAAGGGCACTATACCATCCCACGAACCGCCAGAAATTGAATGTCGTGTCCTCATCAAAGGATTTCGCGATTGTCACGTTCAGAACCCCGTCAATATAGATCGCTTTTGTCATATTCCCATCAGCCGCGAAAGGGGTAACAAAAACATGATGTCCGTCCTTCAATACGAATCGAGTCCAGTTAAATTCGGGGTTGAAGTCTCTGAGGATGGTCTCGTTTCTGAGGCCGGGGAACCACTCGTTTGTGGCTATTGATTTTACTTCTACCGTGTAGGGTGTGAGCCAGATGTTGAACGCTTTTGATATTGCGCTCTGTTTCTGGAATCTGATATCGTCCTGATAAATTAGGGCTACAAGTCTGTGTCGGGCCCACTGAACCCGGATCGAGACGTTGATTAATTCATATTCCTCCCAGCCCGCCGCGCCAAACGTCAGGGTGTGACTCTCCGCATCAACGAGGTTGAGCCCGATCTCCATGAGAGAATCGGGATCGAGCGCCATCTCATATCGCTCCGTCGCTTCCCCGAAGGTTGTGAACGTATAACCTAGAACGGGAAAAATGAGGTTGAGCACTAGGATAAAAACATACATCCGGGTCATTGACGCGCTGTGACTCATCAGAAACCACCGCTTACAATCTTCGCGAGTAGGATCGAGATTACGAGGGCGAGGACGGACCCGATCCAGATGGGATACCACCCGAGGAACGTAAACAAGATCGTCACGAACAACGCGATAAAGCTGACTGTGATGTCCGGTTTTCTCCCTCTAGTTGCGATCAGGACAACGACAATAAGCCCTATCGTAAACATGAGCGAGAATATAATCCCGGCCTCAGTCGAGGTAGTTCCGAAAGCTAAAGCGATACTCGCGAGCCAGTCTGACCAAACAACCATCTTGATCAGATAAGGGAGGAGCGGAGGATATATTTAATGGTTAGACTGATCCAGCGGAAATCCAAATGGCGAACCCGATCAGCATGATAAACAGCCCTATCGTAAAAACATACCCTGACGGCCTATGGAGGGAGAAACTGATCAATGGCCCGAAGATCATTATGAACCCGATAAATAAGAAGTAAAAACGAACTCTGAATCGGGTGAGAACTCCCGTCTGGGGCCAGCCTTGAGTAGACGGGTTTGGATCAAGGGGATCGACTCCGAAAAACTCCTCTAGGAAATTGTCAACCTCATCGAGGCTGTCCAGCGGACCACTGATTATGGTTCCGTTTCCCCAGACTACAAAATATGTAGTGTTGAGGATCGTCCTGATAAACTCCTCTTCAATGTAGTTGCGGCGGCCTTGAACGTTACTGATTTTTGTTTTTCCCGGCGTGGGGGTGCTCCCGATAGTCCAATAATTACCCGCGACCCATAGATTCCAATCGTTATACCAAATAACTTGAATCGTCCCGTTGTCTGTCTCGATACCGATATCCGGGGCAAAATGTTTCTCTGCTCCCGGTGAGACTTGTACGTTTCCGCTCCACGCGGTTGAGTTTGTGATTGTTTTATCTTGAAAGTAGATTGTCGCGCCTCCTCCTCCCCCTGAGGACCAGACCATTAGGGCCTCATTATTCTGACGGTCCATAACCATTGAAGGGAATCGCCCGCTACTCGCGGTCCGATCAACATCGTCGGTGTTATTTGGATAAACAACGTCCCACAATACATTCGTCAAGTCATAATCCCAGACAACGAGAGCGACCCCGCTCTCTTTATTCGCGATTACATCTGGGTACTTGTTAGGATTAAACACCACATCGGTTTCTGAGACCCTGACAACTTCAAGCCATGTCCCGTTTGTGTGTCTCCTCCTATACCAGATTTGATCTGTGTTCGTTCCTTTTACCCCGAACCATACAACGTGAAGAGTACCGTTTTCTTGAACGTGGATTACTGGATCGTTTTGAGTTTCGCTCCACTGAGTTATATTTGTGAAAGTAGGCGCGAACGTTATGATCCCTGTCGTCATGTCGATAGTGAAATTTGTGTAAATTATGTTATAGACCCCGAGCTCCGCCGGAGTTACAGAGGTATAAACGAGATGGACGAGGTTTTCCGTCTGTCTATCGACAGCGATTGATCCGATGTCTGATCCGAAAGAATCCAGAGCCGTATATTCCAGATTTGGCGTGTATGATGTATTCGTGTTAAATTCATCATCTGAAACGAAAATCTGAACCGCGCTAGGGTCTCCGAGAATCAGCGTCCATTTTCCCATTCTCAGGATCGGGGATGTCGCGCCCCCTTCGGTGGGGTGGTTCCAATTCTCATCGATCTGAATGGCTCCGTCTACGCCTCGCGTGCTGTTGTGATAATATGGGTTATCCACTGTATCTAGGAAAAGATATTGAAATTCGGGAGGTCCGAAAGCGTCAACGCGCCAGATGTCGATTGTCTCGTTGTAGTCTCCATCCTCCTCGAATGGGACTGTCGAATCTTCGAGGGTCCATGTATAAACTGAGGTGTCGTTGAAACCCTCTGGGATCGGCTCCTCCGTCTCTGGGGGCGGTGTCGGGGGCACTCCCCAATAAATAACGATTTTAGCCTCAAGGCCGTTTCCCACGAACTTATCATAGAAATAACGCGTCGCGTGGCCCTCAGCTCCGAGAATTAGGAAACCGACTTTTTCCCCGCTCCCTGTTCCGTCCAAACCGTCTCCGGTCCAGCTGACATCCATCATAAGCTCTCTCAAGATACTGGTTACGTCAATCTCAAGTTTAGCTGAGCCATAGAAAAACGAGGTGTCCGCGGTTGTGCTCGTTCCCGTGAGAGAGACTGAGAAAACGTCGAACGCATCAATCGGGAGATACTGAGCCACCCGCCTTATCCCGTTGACGGTCACGGAAGATGTATCAAATTCAAGGGTTCCGGCTGAGCTGAGTATCAGCGTCGCGTTTTGTAGTCTTTCCCATCGGTTGATCTTGATTCCTCTGAAAACCACGAACGCCCGGATATCCTGATTCGGATCGAGGATCGTAGCGAGCGCGGTATCGAACAGAGTCCCGGTCTCTGTAACGAATCCATCATCGGAGGTTTGAGATATCCGTTTGGTTTGAACTTCCACCTCTCCGCTCGCGGTCATGGTAAAAATTACGCTAATGGTAAAAAATACCATCAAAAAGAGTCCGAGTTTCCTTTTCAATATCATCTAGTATTGTCTGGGGGTGGTGAATATAAAAAAAGTGGGGTGGTCCCGTATTGGCTACCTGAGCCAGACCACGATTGACGCGACACCGATCGCGAGGATCAGGATAACCCAAAAGAGCGGAATGAGGCCCGCAATAGCGAGAGCCGCCCCGGTCAGGTTATTCCCTCCGGTCCCCGTGATGTTCGTCACCTGTTCCGTGATCGTCGGGGTGAGCGCGAGCCCGATGAGCATGAACAGGAACGTCATGAGGATACCGGAGAGGTCCTTTTTCTCAGACATTGACTGTCAGGATTTGAGGGATCAGATCAGTATATAAAAAGATGGGTTTTCAGGTCTCGCTTATTTTATGGCTGTGATAACCGCGAGGCCGAGCCAGAGTAACCCGAGAACGATCCAGATGAGCCCGAAAATGGAGTTAAACATTACTACCCCGTTGTTTGTGAGCGTCGCATTATTGGCGATATACGAGAGCTCAAGTTTTATAGGCGAGTAGCTGAACAGGGTCAAAATGAACAGAATAATAAACCCAAAGGGTTTCGCGTCTGAGTTTCCCATGTGTACTCTGTTATTCTCGCATGTTTTTAATTCTATCTTTCGTTCTTTATGGATAGGCTCGTGAAATCTCCAAACTCGCAGATGTATTTTCTTCCGAGGTGACACTTTCCCCCGTTCTCGCGGGCCTCTTGACAGAGGATCACCATCGGGTGATTCATATTCCAGCCATAGAAGGCGTAGGCTCTGATAATTGTGTCCGGCTCAAGTGTACAGCGTTTATTCAGGATCATCGTTGTCAATCCTTCTTTTTGGGTGGGCGGCCCCGCCTCTTTTTCCCCTTCGCCTTCGCGAGAGCCTTCTCAGCCATAGCCTTCAACGCGGATCGCATCGCGAGCTTTGCGACTCTCGCGTATTTCTCCCTTGTGGGTTTGTACCATCTGTAAAATTCGTCGGGGAGTTTACATGAGAAATCGTCCATGAGAACCTTGTTGACTCCCTTGCTTTTCAGGTCCGGGCTGACCCACGGTTTATATCCGATTGCTCTCCGCGCGAACCTGATCGAGTCCGCGTCCGAGTTTCCTCCTCTCCGTTTAATGATTTTGACTCTGAGGGTTCCCGGCATGGTGGCGATTTTTGAGAGTATCCACGTTGGATCGGGTGTTGTCAATAACAGCGTGTTCATGTCTGTTCCGATTACGTTCATGTACTGCTGAATGGAGATCAACAGGGGGTCCGTCCAGTTGAGGGAGAACAGCCAATATCCCGCGTCGTCCCATGTGAAACAGGGGATGCGTTCAAAGATATCGAGCCATGTCTCGACGTTCTCCGTGGGGTCCCAGCCCAGATACTTTTGACAGATGGGGGCTCTCCGGTGTCCGGTGCTCCCCGTGATCTTATAGATGTCCTCTCCAAAGAAATAATCCACTACCTGACCCATGACCTTGACGCCATAGGCTGACTTCCCTATCCGTGGGGTTCCATGAAGTATCCCGAGAATAAAATCGTCGTAGCGGAATGACTTGACAATCCAGCGCGCCAATGCGAGGGATGGAAGATTAGGCACCTATACCCCGCCTCCCCGTGTTTCGTACACACTATTTGATAGGTGGGTTAATATAACAAGTTTAGGTTAATGGAAACGGCCCGTTTTTGAATCGAGCCTGTTAATTCATTTAATTGAGGTTATATTTAATTGGCTTTTCCCCGGGGCCATTGAAACACTGGGTTATGTTGCGTTTCTCTACTGATAACCCCAACATTACCGATAGTAAAAAAATGCGTTGACCTTGTACGCGTACCGTGGTACCATTTCCCTCTGGGTTTTACTGGGTTTTATTGCGCGGGCTCAGCGCGCGGTGTTCCGCGCGGTCCGCGCGGTGTTCCGCGCGGTAGCGGGTCAATATTCTAGCTTTAAACCTCATGTGGGGCTCTCTTTTTGAGTTCGCGCGGTGTTCCGCGCGGTGAGCATCTTTAATCGCGCGCAATAAAACCCAGTA
>SDBS01005641.1_pt1 | contig 12163 bp, 9 predicted proteins | sample 2277091 | NCBI WGS metagenome assembly SDBS01 (sample SAMN10404972, study PRJNA504765) | marine sediment metagenome | isolation source: marine sediment core GS10_PC15, 163 cmbsf | place: Arctic Ocean: Southern Knipovich Ridge | collected 2010 | reverse complement strand
CCGGCGGAGCCATGGTTCGTCGCGGTAGTGGCAGCACTCCAGTACGAGCCGTCCCTGATGACGGTAGCGTTGGCGCAGTCGTCATTGACGGGCACGGTCGCCGCCGCCGAACCGGCCAACAAAAACAGCATCAATAAAGAAACGATTCCAAAACGACGTGATTTCTTGTCAGTAAACATCACTCATCTCCTGTTTGAATACGGCTTTTTTTGTACACCCTCTTATAAATACTGCTAAGCCGCCTTGCCTGTATTCCTCCGAATTACTTCCATCACCGGTCCCGCCTATTGCTATTCTGACAGCAGGTCATTATAGGCTCATATTTGCACGTAGTCAAGGAGGAAGTGGGGCTTAATGGCATAAATTGTTGAAAAACCTGCTTTGAAAGAGTAAGTACTTGATTGTCCAAGATGGATTTGGTAAGATTATTGGTGTCGTATAGAGAAGAGCACGCTTTCTTATCGTGCAAATGGGAAATGTCAGATGAAGGAACTGAATAATGAATAGGAACCCAACAGTCTTGTTTTTGATCTTCGCGGCATTGATGTTGTCATCGTGCCAACTCAATCCAGCCGCGCGCGACAAGGTCGTTTCTCATCCGTTCTTGTGTGCCGACTACGGCGGTAACATGATCTACATCGTCTCTGCTCAAGGCGAGATTGTCTGGGAGCACAGCGCGAATCGGCCTCAGGATGTGTGGCAGTTAGCCAACGGCAATATTCTTTATACACATCTGCGCGGCGCCACGGAAATCACGCGCGGCAAGGAAGTCGTCTGGGAATTCAAGACCGAAAAACCGAATGAGGTTCACGCCTGTCAACCCCTGCCGAATGGTGTCGTCATGGTCGCGCTTTCCGGCCCATGCGAAATCCTCGAGATAGACCGCAGCGGCCAAATCCTCAAGAAGATCAAACTCGAGACCGGCCAGAAGAATGCACATGCCCAGATGCGCCAGGCAAGAAAACTGCACAATGGAAATTATCTTGTCGGGCATAATTCCGATCGCGTTGTCAGGGAATACGGTCCTAACGGCAATGTGGTCCGCACGTTTGCCGTCCAGGGCAATCCCTACGGAGGTCTCCGCCTGCCCAACGGTAATACTCTCATAGGCTGCGGAGACGGGCACAGCATCATCGAGGTCGATCCAGACGATAAGATCGTCTGGCGGATCGATGAAAATGATCTTGAAGGGAACCCTTTGCGGTTTGTCGCCGGCATCCAGAGACTTCCAAACGGCAACACGGTCGTCTGCAACTGGGGAGGCCACGGCCACGTCGGCGAACAACCCCAGATATTCGAGGTAACACCCGACAAAAAAGTCGTCTGGCAGGTTTACGATTACAAGAAGTTCAGCACAATCTCCAATATCCACGTCCTCGACATAAAAGGAGACGTAACAAAAGGCAAAATCCTGCGCTAAAAACCCCCCAGAGAGCGATTTTAACGAAACAATGTGGACACGCAAAGCCTTCACTATCCTGATTTTCCGGCAAATATTTTTATCTCTTGCTTCCTGATTGACGATAGAATAGAATAATAGCCGGTTATTTGCAATAAAATCGCAAATTCGCTCATATAATTAAGGTGCAAGTCCAATGTTAGCAGAATTTCGAGTAACAAATTACAAATCTTTCAAAGATGAGCAGGTTCTAAGCCTTATCGCAAGCACAGAGGAATCCAGGGGCTCAAACTCAATAAAAATCGGCAACCACTCCATCCTCAAGACCGCCGTCGTCTATGGGCCAAACGCATCCGGAAAGAGCAACCTCATCAAAGCAATGTCCTGCATGAACAAAATCGTATGTGATTCCGCAGGATACAAGCCAAGCGACAAACTACCAGTAACCCCATTCCTCTTCGATGAAGAAACAAAGGACCACCCAACAGCTTTTGAAGCAACCTTTTTCATAGAAGCAATACGATATCAGTACGGCTTTTCTGCAACAAAAGACAAAATACACAATGAGTGGCTCCTTGCCTGGCCAAAAGGAAAACCGCAGACCTGGTTCAAGAGAGATATCAACGAATCCGAACCTTACTTTGGACCATCCCTGAAAGGCCAGAACAAGTCCACATGGGACAAGGTAAAAGAAAACTCTCTTTTCCTTTCCGTCGCAGCCCAATGGAATCACAAGCAACTCTCGGACGTTTACGACTGGTTCAATGATAAACTAAGAGAACTGCCGGAGCAACCCTTGGCATGTCACGTCACAGATGAAACACTTCTTGAATCAAACAATGAAAAAGGAGCTTTGGTGTATCGTGACTTAGCTATCGCAATGCTGAAAGAGGCCGACTTCGGAATTGATGATTTTGAGATTGAACGTGTTAAAGTCGAAAATATTCAATTGCCAAAGAACATGCCCGATGAAGTAAAAAAGAAAATCTATGAGCAATTAGCTGAGCATCCACCTTGCAGAAAAAAGGTGTTTCATTCTGGGCGAAAGTATTCACTCAATCTTGAAGAAGAATCGGATGGCACTCAAAGATTCTATTCGCTCTTGGGCCCTTTGCTTGAATCAGCAGCATTTGGTTACACGATCTTCAAAGATGAATTAGAGCTAAACCTTCACCCATTGCTCACACGGGAAATTATTAACTCTATTCGTGACAGCGAACATGATAACTGTTCCGCTCAATTGATATTTACAACACATGACACGACATTACTTGACCCTGAGCTATTTGGTCGCGACCAAGTCTGGTTTACTGAAAAAGATAAGCAGGGAGCCACACAGTTATATTCCCTCGTCGATTACAAAGAAACTGTTCGCAAAGATGAAGCGATGCAGAAAAGATATCTTGCCGGCAGATACGGCGCCGTTCCTGTTCTTGAGAGGTTCGACCTGATTGGGACCAAGAAGCAATAAAAAAGGCAAACGAAGTAAGTTCGCCCCCAAAGCAAGGAGCCTGACAAGACGCCCGGCTTCACGCACAGTTCGCAAGTCAATCCTGATCGTTTGCGAAGACAGCAAAGCATCTTGCGATTATTTCGAGAACTTTCGCAAAGAGCTGCGCCTTCAATCAGTCAATGTAGAAGTCTGCGGCAAAGAGTGCGGCAGCGCGCCGATAAGCGTGGTTAATTTTGCAAAAGAAAAGAAAGAATCAATAACCAGCACAATACGCGATGAGTACGACGAAATTTTTTGCGTAGTCGATGTTGACGATCACCCCACACTTGCCAATGCTATCCAGAAAGCCAGGGATAATGATTTGGACCTGATAATCAGCAACCCCTGCTTCGAGTATTGGTACATCCTTCATTTCAACAAAACTGGACGACGTTACATTAGCAGGCCTCAACTTTTCAAGGATCTTTCGCAACACCTCGGTCAAAGATACGAAAAAAGCGGCTGCGATTTCTTTGACATCATCTGCCCACGGACAGATACCGCCATCAGGCATTCCAAAGAAATATTATCAAGCCAATGGCAACACGAACAAGACCCCTGCAAACGCAATCCTTCGACACACGTTCACCGCGTCATAGAAAGCATTAAGAGCATAGCAACATAACCACCCGTCGCGACACCGCAGTTTTGCACTTTGATATTTGACTTTTGATCTGAATATACGCCCCCTCCTCCCCCCTTCGAGATTCATTATTACTCGGTTCGACATTCGATATTCCTTTTGCGCCTCTTGTGCCTTCTCGCGGCAAATAATCCGTGTCAATCCGCAAAATCCGTGGTTAATCTCACTTAATATTTGACATCCACCAAACTTTCTGGTATAATGTCTCGCACAACTCAATATGGACTTTCAACTGACCACCCACCCAGGAGGCGAAAACAAATGTCGGAGCGACGTGTCGCGTCGAAGCGCAGCGAAGACGGAAGCGGAGATCCCGATTCATCGGGGGAGGCCCTTTTCAAGAACCACAAGGTCTTATTCACTATTCACCCGTACGGGCACGGTCCCGGCGCGCCGGGATGCCCCTGCCTCGCGAAACAAACCCAATCCACAGTACCGCCGCCATCTTCCCCGCCTTACCATCTCCCAATTGTGCAAAACAAACCCAATTCCACAAGGCCAACTGCCAACCGCCAAAAATGCGCAAAACAAACCCAATTCCGTCCCACCGCCATCCTGCCGCCCTCCCCAGCCTCCCATCGAAAGCGAAGCGGAGATCCGCCTGTGGAGGATTGCGCAAAACGAACCCAATCACCCTATAACCGGCCTAAATACTAAATACTAAATGCTAAATGCTGAAGAATCCAAAAACGAACCCAATCTTAACAAATCTTAACAAGCCAAATGGAACGCTAAGTCTTTGTAGCAAGGGAGATAGGGCGGTTTGGGCCCGGCAGAATGTTAAGAAAGCTTCATGTTTGGCTGGGATATTGTCGATTAGAGGGGCGCGTGAGTTTTGGGGGTCGCGGTGGCTGGGGTTGGTGGCGCGATGGCTTGTTTTTACTGACGAATTATAATGAGGGTATTTTCTACAGATTAAAAGGCAAATCGCAAAGTGCAAAACTGAGGCATCGGGAAAAGTGAATGTCGAATGTCGAACTGAGAAATTTCGAATTTCGAAGTGATTCGCTGCTTTGCAGCAAATTAGAATGGGGGTATTATTATGTGCCAGAAATGTGGATGTTCGCCTTGCGGTGTTTGCGGAGCGGAGATCGTTGAGGGCGTTTGCAGCGGCTGCGATATGCCCGCAGAAGAATGCGCCTGCGACCTCGAAGGAGAAGAAGAGCCGTTGGCAACAGCATCTGAAATCCTAACTCGAGACCTGTCGCTGTAACCGCTTGCCGTTATTCGGTGGATGCGTCTGATATTTCCGGTTTCGTCGTGGGTGTGTTCATTTGTCGGGGCAGGATTCGGACGTTTCCTGCTTTGTCGGCGAAGTACAGGCTGGATTGTGAGGGCTTGCGGCCGTGTCCGTCGGCCCATAATGCGTAGAATGCAGGGTGTGCGTTCAATGGGCTGCGGGCGTATGTATGATTTCGCTGGCTGTGGGCGGTCAACTGTTTGAGTTTTGTCCACGTTTGGCCGCGGTCGTCGCTTAGCCACATTGCGATTTCACCGCCCGGGTTATACGGCTGCGGCCCGGTCTCTGTCGGTGCGATGATGCGCCAGACGCCGTCGGGCTCTATATACAGCGAGCCCATGTCGTAATTGTTGTCCGAAGTCATCGCCTCTTTGATAAGCCACCGCCTGCCGTCCCATCGTGCCGTCGTCCATGTTCGCGGATCGTTCTTCGGCCCGGACTCGTAACCCTTGCTCGTAATGTAAAGGATCACCGGCCGCCCGTTGCCGTCATATCGAATGTCCTTCAAATAGACGTTTAGGCCGCGGGATTCATAGTCGCACACCAGGGCGTCATTATCCGGCTGTGTAAGGGGCAGTTTCAGCGTCTTGCCGTTGGCTGCCCGCCATGTACTGCCGGTGTCGGCCGTCTCGATATAGTACAGATTCGTCCGCCAGTTTCGGCCTTTGCCTTTGGGGTGATAGTTGAAGGCCGAGCCGGCTTTTTTGCCGTTGGTAGCGCTGATCTGGTAATGCCCCTGGTCGATTGTCGCCAATCGCCGCCACGCCGACCAGTTGATCCCGTCTGCGCTTGACATAAAGCAGATCGTTCGCTGGGCCGGATAATTGTATCGCGTAAAGAAGCAGACAAAACCTTTGCCCGGTATGTGCCATGGCTGCATATACGAGAAATTGGTCATGGGGACTTGTCGGCCGTCCTGGATCTTCGTCGGCTTGACGATGTCAAACTCATCAATATCATAAGGCCTGCTGCTTCGATGGATATAGCTGGGGCGACTGGTCCCGTGCGATGTCGAAAATATCCATATATGGCCGTCGTCATCGACGGAGATCACCGGGTTGTCATGGGCGTCGGAAGTGTTCTTGTCCAATAGGATCGTCGGCTGCGGCACGGTGCCGGTGGCGTGGTCGTAGCAGGAGACCATATGCACGAGATGCCTGTTACTGTCGGCTGTGGTTCCCCCGTAGCAAAAAAACGTCTTGTTCACTTCGGGCCGGTAAACGGCAAACGGCTTGTGCTTGGCGCAATACGTGCCCAAACCCCCGCTGTACTTGTAAACATATTCATCGCCGGAGGGCTGGTTCATATACCATATCCCGCGATAACCGGTGTCCTTGCGATTCAGCGTGATGCTGTCATCGGCAGAGACCGCTGGAGCCAGTGAAAGCACGGCCCCTAAACTGAGACTAAGAATTAGTTTTGCTGACATTTGTTTCATGGCGGCTTACCTTATCCAACGCTAATCTATTCGCCCTCACTGCAAGACCATCTTACACGGAAAAGGGCATGTTGGCAAATCATGGCGGATTCGCGAGGCGATTCTGAGTCTGTTTATCCGGTGTCGGTTTACTTGCCTCCATTGCCGGGAAGTGGTATTATGGACCTATCGGGAGGCTGACTATTATGAAGGAGTTGAGCTATGAACAGGCGGGAGTTTTTGCGAAATGCGGGACCGTTTGCGGGTGTGGGGTTTATTGCTGCGTCTTTAGTCAATGACTCAGGCGCTCGAGCAGCCAGTTTGGCTAAGCGTGTTGATGCCGGGGCGTCTGCGCTGAAGAAGCAGCGTATCACAGGTGAGTTGTCCCGTTCGGTCCAGATGCAGTTCATGCGGCCAGGTCAGTTGGAAGCGGCCGCTCGAAAGTTCCCGGTGGTATATGTGCCGTTTGGTCCGATCGAGTGGCATGGCAGACACCTGCCGCTGGGCACTGACGCACTCAAGGCGCACGGCATTGTCGTAAAGACTGCCGAACGATTCGGGGGCGTCGTGTATCCTTCCGTCTATTTCCACGAAGGCTTCGACCGCAAGACATTTGTTCCCGTGCTCACCCAGTTGTTTAAGCGCCTGAAGAGGTCGGGCTTTCGCGTTATCATCGGGGTATCCGGACATAACGTTCAGGGCCAGATCGATATGATAAACCAGGCGCTCGAACCGGTGGTGGCGGACGGGACTGTTGCCGGCGTGGGACTGTGGGAGATAAGCCTGAGCAAGGGTCCGGAGTCGGGCACCGACCACGCGGCAAAATGGGAAACGTCGGACATGATGTTTTTCTATCCCGACCGTGTCGATATGTCAGAGCTTGGCACGGGGCCGCTGGCTCCGCGGATGAAGCCGCCGGACGGTATTGGCGGCCTGGATCCTCGCGTGCACGCGTCCGCCGAGGTGGGCAGGCGAAACGTTGAACTTGCCGCCGAGGCTATCGGCGCCAAAGCCGGAGAACTTCTCGAGTCGCTGCCGAAGGACCAACGATCATTCAGTCTGCCGGGCATCAGACCCGGGCACTGGTGGATGATTTGACGGTGAAGGTCGCAATCCCGACTCATCGGGATGACAAAGGGTGACGGCCTTGCCTCAAGCGCCGAGAAAAGGTCTTATCGAATCGGCCACGCCTTTGGCAAACTCCGTGTGTCTGCCGATACCGAGGGACTCCAGCAAAGTACAGTCCAAGTGGGTGTTTTTCGGTCTTATCGCGCCGGGGGCCGGAGTGTCTTGTCCCACAGCGTTTTGCTTTGGGATGTTCATAATGTCGCAGACGACCTGGGCCATCATGAATTTTGAATAAGCTTCGTTACCCGACCAGTGACATATACCGCCAAATGTCGGGTTGTTTTTTTTGTGTTCGATTATCTGTCTCAGGACGAAAGCGACATCGGCGGTATGTGTGGGATAGCGTGTCGACCAGTTGTCAAATTTTTGCTCCCGGCCTGTCGACAATTGTTTGGCAATGACTGTTACGGGCGATTCTTCCAGGGACTCGATTTGGCCGTAGAGAATCGGCACTCGCAGAATACAGAAATCTTTGAGTATCTCGGGCAGGACCAGTTCGCTTTGGAGCTTGCTCTTTCCATAAGAATTCAGAGGATTTGGCTTCGAGTGCGGGTGGTATGGCGGTTCTGTTCCGTCAAAGACGTAATCGGTGGAAATGTGGATCATCCATGAGCCGATTTTCGATGCGCTGACAGCCACCCATTTGGTGGCGTCGACATTGAGGCGTGTGGTCAAGTCGGGGTCCTTTTCGCATATATCGGGCTTGCGTGTCGCGGCACAATGAATAATGCAGTCGGGCCTTACCTTCTCGATGCACGATTCAATTTCGTGCCTTTCGAGCACGTTTACCCTGACCAGGTCTTCGGTCGTTCGCGAATAAGCAGTCCCAACGGTCTCGAAACAACTGTACTTATGCAACTCACAGCATATTGCTCTTCCCAAAAGTCCCGACGCGCCTGTAACCAAGATTTTCAATTGACGTCTCCAGTTACGAAATTTCTAACGTCATCCATCAGGCGCGCCATTTGGCGTCGCCTGCATGGTATTGTTAGTTGCTCCGGTATTCTATAGTTCTGTCTCTTCTGCGAGCAAGCTCGCTTGTGTACCTCCTGCCGAGTGAGTCAGCATGCTCTCGAATCCAGTCCGTCAACCTTGTGGTCCCTGCGGGGGGAGAATCTACATGAAGAAGGTCTGCCATCAATCCCTTGATTTCTTCGCGGGTAATCATGACGTCGCCAACACACTTGCCGAGAATCCAGCCGGCAAGATATCCGACTGCCGGTGGAACTGAAATTACGGGTCGTTTCCTGCCGATCATCTCTCCAACAACTTTGACCAACTCTCTGTAAGTGAACGTTTCCGGGCCGATGGCATCGATAGTAACATTGTCTCGCCTGGCGCCTTGGTCTACGGCAAGGGCGGCAATATCGTCAACATAGATTGGTTGCAGACTGTACTCTCCTCTTCCGAACACGCCAAACACAGGAAGGCGTCGCAAGGCCCAGGCAATGTTGTTGATTAGTATATCCTCTTTGCCGAAGAGGACCGTCGGGCGAAGAATCGCGTGCGAAATGCCGGAGTCGGCCAGCGCTCGTTCGAGTCTCGCCTTTCCGCTGAAATACTCCAGCGGCGAATCCTCAGAGGGATTGGTGATGCTGACGTGGACGATTCTGTCGACATGGGCCTCTTTGGCCGCGGCAAACAGTCGCTCAGTGTTTCTGACTGCGTCGGCGTACTTGAACAGCTTGTGATTGAACCGAACCCAGTACGTGTTGTAGAGCACGGAGACGCCCCGAAGCGATCGCGTCAGTTCTTCGGGTTTGTCGAAGTTGAAAGGGTATGGCTTGACCCGATCTGCGAAGGGATTCGCTCGATCAGGCGAGTTGGTCAGGGTGATGACATCATGGCCTCGATCAAGCAGACGCCTGGCGATGTACTTCCCCGAGTACCCGAAAGCACCTGTCACCGCATGTAGAGTCTGTTTCATCTGACATTTCCCGTTACAATGCTCAAAACACACAATCGGCTCATTCCAACATCAAGATATTACCAATAATGCGTTACGCTGTCCACACTCCGAATATCCATGATCTCCGCAGGACGGTTAGGCACAGGGTCAGCAGGGAGATGTTGGAGAGGTGTTTGGCGAGGGGGGAGCGAGGATCACTGGTCGGCTATTCTGGCAAAGCTCAAACCCAGGTCTATCGGCAGATGAAATGGGAAATGTTAGTTAAAAGATAGAAAGGAAGAAACTTGAAGACGATAAGAATACTCATTCTGTTGGCCTTGGTTATTATTGCGGGTTGCTCTGGCAGCGATGTTACCTTTGTTGCAATTTCTGACTTGCATATCGGAAAAACCAGCGAGTGCACTGCGGCTAACTACTCCATGGTCAGCTTCCTGAATGACCTGCCGGGCAAAACATATCCTGCATCTGTTGGCGGCACAGTAGACAGTATCGACGGAGTGGTTATTTCGGGGGACCTGACTGAATCTCCGTGGGAACCCAACTGGAAGATTCTCAACGAGATATATAGTCCAACGGGAAACGGGAAGGTGAAATTTCCGGTCTATGAGGGGCTGGGGAACCATGATATATCGAACGGCACTACGTATCCACACAATCAAATTCGGGCACGCACCAAAGAACGCCCGAATATTGTTATGACCGATGCTGCGGGCCTGCATTATTCCTGGGATTGGGGTAATGTTCATTTTGTGCAAGTAAACCTGTATGTCGGTGAAGCCGGTCTACTTCATAAATATGACGATCCAATGGGAAGTTATTCTTTTCTTAAAGAGGACCTTGCCAGGAATGTCGGGGACAGCGGACGGCCGGTAATTGTGATTAATCACTATGGATGGCCCGAGCCGGGCAAAGGTTCTGTAGCGGATTCCGAGAAAGCTGCAGAACTTCTTAAGCAATATAATTGTATCGCTATTATACACGGCCACAGGCACGGCTTGAAGCATTACACGTACGAGGGTTTGGATGTATTCAATGACGGCTCGGTTGCTCATGGGAAAGGTATGCTTGTCTTCCGTATCACTGACGGACAAATGGTCGTATTGAGCCGCCAAAATGACGCATGGGGCAGTCTTATCTTTAAGAAGGACATCAAAGCCGGATTGTTCAAGTAGTCCGTGACAAATGCAATGGGAGGCTGTTGTTATGCTCGTTTCGTGAGAAGGGAGCTGAGTCCTTTAAGGCAAATTAACCTCCACGATTTCACTATAGTCTGAGTCGGAGAGGCTCATGTCAATTAGCACACCAAAGGTGGTCTGGCCGGAGGTTGTTTCCAACTCGGCCTTCTTGATCGATACGCTGTAACTGCATTTTACAAAATCGAACCTGGCTTTGAACTGGGGGGTTACTTTCTTGTCACTCTTGCAGCTTGCAGAGATAATCGCACCGCTTTTCTTGTCGACCTTGTAAGTAAATCTGTCACCTGGGATAACGAAAGCCTGACCTCCAAGCGATAATGTCATAGAAATAATCTCACCTGGTTCGTCCTTGAGTGAGAAACCTCCCTTAACTGCCAGCGAGTCGGTGAACTCCTTTTTCCCATTCTTGGCCTTTATTTTGATAACTCCAAGGCTGTTTTTGACTCCCACCATCAACTGTATAGGAATCGGTTTCTTGCTGTTAACGATGTCCTCACCAATCTGAACCTGGGCAATGCAGTCTCCAATCGCAATCTCCACTGACACGGGACAACTCAGGCCGGTAAGATCAATGTTCCTGGCCGAAAAGCTGAACTTGTGGCTCTTTGAATCAAGCTTAAACAGCCTCTTCGACCCGTTCTCCGTTTGGGCACAACTGTATTTACCTTTCTTGAGAGCTTTGTCGCTGACAGGAAAGCTGACAACGCAGGGCTCCGGTGTGTCTGATGAATGAATGGTAACGCGAACTTCTTTTGCATGCTCGATGACTTGAGTTCTGATATTTTCCACTATCCCTGAAATGTAAATGCTGTCTGACGGGACAAAACCCGACGTACCCCGGCCGGGCCCGCCTTTCCTGCTCTTGCCGGCTTTGACTTTGCATTTGTCAACCAGCAATGCCAAATCCGGCAAAAACTGAAAATCCCTGACAACAACTTCGGCATCCTGCCCGTTCGCCGGGGGCCACCCCCTAATCAGCCAGAAGTTTATTCGCGGGTTCTCAGCCCCATGCGGGGGATTGTCACTGCCGGTATAATCCCATGATGCAATCCGGTCTTCCACCGGCGGGTCCAAAGAGAAATCTCCAAAGAAACTGCTACAACTTATTCCATCGGCCTGCCAATTCTTCACGTGTGTGGTAGTGAGCGGCTTGCCCGAGTAGTCTATGGGAAACCTGTATCTGTTACCCGGCGTGTCCCAGGGCTGCACTACATACTGGCCGCAATCAGGATCATTGGGATCTATCCACCGGGAAAACTCAAAATCAATTTCTCGATAATTATACTGGCCGACATCATCTTCCCAGGTAAACAATCCCAGAACGGCATTTGGATCCAATAAATCCAGCCTGCTTTCAATAGTGTAAACATATGTGCCACGCCCCAGCGATTCACAGCCGACGATTTCGCTGCAGTACCAAGTGTCGCCCCTTTGGGCAATTCTCATGTGAAGATGACCGTTAGGGTCAACAACCACGTTTTGTTCACTATCGGAAAAGTTGTTCGGCCCGGGCCCAAGGCTGGCGCCCTGCTTCACCCACCAACTGTATCCTGCAAAATCTACCGTTCTGAGGCTTGGATCTCTAACTGCTTTTGCATATGGAAACTCATACATCCTGAGAGCGAAAGACTGCTGTCCTCTGCCCGGCTCTGCGTTATACCCTTTGGGGACGAGATAGGCGATAATCTCAGTAGCCTGATAATCATCAGGACTGGTGGTAATGTCGCACTTCCAGGTTC
>SDBS01005640.1_pt1 | contig 12163 bp, 9 predicted proteins | sample 2277091 | NCBI WGS metagenome assembly SDBS01 (sample SAMN10404972, study PRJNA504765) | marine sediment metagenome | isolation source: marine sediment core GS10_PC15, 163 cmbsf | place: Arctic Ocean: Southern Knipovich Ridge | collected 2010 | reverse complement strand
ACCAAACCCTCGTCGGTCATGAACGTGAGTGTCACAGTCGCGGTCTCGGTGCCCGGGTTCTGCACCAGCACCCAGGTCTCGAAGCCACCGTCGGTGCACCCCTCGGCCAGGTACCATGTGTAGTCGGGTGCCGTCACTCCCACAGAGTCGTGGGCGCAGGTCCGGTTGTTGTAGTACATGGCCCTCTCGGCGACCACCGGTTCGGTCGAATCCACCTTGGTGGATACGTTGTACGTCTGTACGGTAGAGGCCACGTTGACCGTCTCCCGGCTTCCCCCGTCTATCTCCAGGGTGGGGCCGGCTACCTCACCGGCATCGGTCATGAACGTGAGGTCGACGTAAGCGGTCTCGGTGCCCGGGTTCTGCACCAGCACCCAGGTTTCAAACCCTCCCAGGGTCTCACCCTCGGCCAGGTACCAGGTGTAGTCGGGTTCCGTCACTCCGATGGAGTCGTGGGCGCACTGACGGGTGGAAGGTGTGGGCGGCGGCGGCGGCGGTGTTGGGTCGGGATCCACCCCGGTGAACCGGTTGAAGGCCACGTTGAGTAGAGGGACGAACTCGGCGGTCCCCTTCTGGCCGCCCTCGGCGGTGGGATGGTCGTCGCCGTCAGGGTAGGCGGCGGTATTTCCCCCGCCGTCAGTCTTGTGCTGGACTGCGTCATTCCACCAGCGGTGGTGGTTTCCGGTTTCCTCGCCTATGTCGTTGATGTAGGGGCTGCCGCCGTTGCTGGTCAGGACGTTATAGAAATCGAACACGAAGACGTTGTTGTGCCCGTAGCCGTCCAGCCAGTCGTTGACCAGCCAGTTGTTGAAGGCGCGGGCGTTTGAGGCGTACGTTGGGTCCTGTACCGGTGGTGCGGTAACCGCGATGAACAGTTTGTCGGTCCGGGTCTTGAAGTACTCCAGGAGGTCGATGTAAATCCCTTTGGCATTGGCTACGGTAAGCGGGCCGGAGTTTCCCTTGAGCGGGTTGCTGGCTATCGGCGGCACCGGGTCGTTGGGGTTGCCCTCGAGATTGGAGTTCGGGTAGCAGGATTTGAACATGATCACCTTGTTCTCGCCCCCGGGGTCGCTTGCCAGGCGGGAGTAGTCACAGTTCTGGCCGCTTTCGTTGTAGAGGGCCGCGGTGTAGGTGGCGCTGTTCGGTCCGCGAAACCACGACCACCATTGGCCGATGTCGGTGTTGTCACCGATGCTGTCGGGACCCCACCCGTAGTTGGTGTCGCTTACGAAGTAGTTGGCCATCTGCAGTATACCGCCGAGCCCACCGCTGTAGTCGTTTAGCCAGTTTTCCCCTACGGAGTGGTGGATGAAGACGAGTTTGGTTGTGTTTGAGGGCGGATTGGGGTTGTCAGCGCCGTAAACCAAGCTGGACGCGCCGGATGTTCCGGCATTGGCCAGGGGGATGACAATCGCCACCAGGGCCACGCATAGGATCACCGACAGGAGCTTTCTACTCATTTGAAAACGCCTCCTTATTAGTATGTGGACGTATATTCTACTTTATCGGCAAGTGGCTGCCCTCAGTAAAACGCAAGATGGTGACAGGCACCAAACGCAAGATTTCTTCCAACTATTGGTAATGGATGATAGTAAAGGCCGAATTCAAGGTTGCGCTGGTGATATCATGGCAGGAGAGCGTGTCGGGTTGCGATCGAGAGTAACCAGGAGGGGCCGATGATGGGGCTGGCTTGTGGAGGGGCGAAATGAGAAGGCGTGCCTACTGCTCAGGCCCGCTTTTCTGTCCCGAGGAAGTGGCGGTTATGTCTGATATCGCCCGGGTCCTCGAGGAGAATGGTTTTGAAACATTCCTTCCTCAGCGGGACGGGGTGGAGGCATTTGTAATGAACGCGGTAAACAGCTCCCTGGCGAACAGCCTTATCTTGAGTCCCGTTACCCGCGTGATAAACAAGTCGATCTTTGCGGTGGATATATACCAGATACTCGAAAGATGTGATTGCCTGGTGTTCAACATGAATGGACGGGTCCCCGACGAGGGTGGCGTGGTGGAAGCCGCGGTGGCGTTCGCTTTCGGTAAGCCGGTGGTCATCTACATGAGCGAGCGCACGGACACCGGCGGCAACGACGGCCCGTTGCTCCACGGCGCATTCAGCGCGTTCCCGGTTGCCGATGAGATAGAGAGGATACCGGGACTACTCGTCGGTGAGATGAGGGATGCGGAACCGGGGCGGATACCGGATAGCGGCGGCATTCCGCCTCGGGTCAGGAAGACCGTGGCATTTGGAAGAATCGTCTGCAGGCTACTCGAATATATTCAATTTCTAAAGCCGAAGAACAAGCTTGTTTCATGACATGGCGGGTGTGAGATGAAAGAAACAGAGAAGACGCTTGTCCACGTCTCCGGCCCTTGCCGTTATCCCGAGGAGAGAAGGGTGGCTGGCGAGATCGCGGAGGCATTGGAGAAGGGTGGCTTCCAGGTCTACCTGCCTTCGAGAGACGGCATCGACAGTTGCTTCCCGGTGGTGGCGGGTGACCGGGGAGTTGGCGAGAGGGCGACACCCGTGGCAGCAAGGGCGCGTTTCGCGTTGGAGATGTTCCAGGTCCTGGAGAGGTGCGATTGCCTGGTGTTCAACATGAATGGACGGGTTCCAGACGAGGGTGGCCTGTTCGAGGCGGCCGGCGCCTTTTGCGCGGGAAAACCGTTGGTTATCTACAAGAGGGACCACCGGAGTGTATTCTGCGGGAAAGACAACTCGATGATAACCGGCCTGACCGTCGACTTTTCCACCGTAGAGGAAATAAGGCTTATCTGCAGTGAGCTCGCTGGTTTGATAAGGGATGTGGGGCCAGCCTCCGGGGGCTACGTGGCTCCGCCGTCCGTTCGCCGAGTCGTTCAACAGGGAGAAGGGATCTGGAGGTTGCTGCGCGACGCGACGTACCTGAAAGCCGGGGATGGGGAAAGAATCAGGTTGCTTAGCGAGCTGGTTGAGCCGTAGATGAAACCGCCGGGCTGGAAACGATGTCTATACTTTAAGGCATAGAGATATGACGGGCTATCTTGTTGTGAGGTGAGGAGCATGAACCGAAAGAAAAGGCTGGTCATCGTTACGCTGTTGGTCGCGTTGCTGGCGATTTCATTTGCAGCGGTGGGTTGTGGGGAGAAAGAAAACGGGAAAGATGCCAACGGCAAGAAGTCGGAGGTGGACGTAGAGAGAGCCGGAGAGTTTGGTAACGAGTTCGATTTCACGGTCTTCAGGCAGGTTGTGGGAGAGGATCGCGAGGATGACCGGTACACAAATGTCTTCCTGTCGCCGGAGAGCCTCAGGATAGCTTTGATGATGATCTATAACGGCGCGGAGGGGGAAACCCGTGAGGCCATGGCAAAACTGCTGGGTCTGGAGGGGATGACGCTACAGGAGGCGAACGAGGCGAGCGCCGCGTTGCTGTGGGCTCTAACCGACACCGGCGATGGGGCGCTGGTGGAGATAGCCAACTCACTGTGGTTCCGGGAGGACCTCACGTTTAGTAAAGAGTTCATCGAGCGTAACCAGGAGTACTACGATGCCCAGGTGGAGAAGATAAGCACCCCGAAGGCGATTAACAGTTGGGTAGACGAGAAGACCCACGGCAAGATAGATAAGATCGTAGACGGGATAGACCCGAAGACGGTGCTATTCCTTATTAACGCCATCTACTTCAAGGGGGAGTGGAGCGAGAAGTTCGACGGGAACATGACCAGGGAGAAGGATTTCACGCTTCAGGATGGTAGCAAGAAGCAGGTGCCGCTCATGAGCCAGTCCGGGGAGTACAAGTACCTGGCCAACGAATCGTTTCAAGCGGTGGAGTTGCCTTACAGCAATGACGGGAAGATGAGCATGTTTGTGTTCCTGCCAGTGGAGGGCCTGGGACTGGACGGGTTCGTGGAGATGCTCGGCAGCTCGAGCTGGGATGAGTGGATGAACGCGTTTGCCATGAAGGAAGGCGACATTGAGATTCCGCGCTTCAAGATGGAGTACGAGAAGCAATTAGGCGACACGCTCAAGGCCCTGGGGATCGAGGTGGCGTTCGACGGGCAGAGGGCGGACTTCACCGGGATGATACCGGCCGAGGAGATGACTGAGAACATCTTTATCAGCGACGTGCTGCAGAAGACATTCGTCGAGGTCAACGAGGAGGGGACCGAGGCGGCGGCGGTGACCAAGGGGGAGATGACCGAGACGGCTATGCCCGTAGAAGAGCCGGAGAGGTTCCAGATGCGGGTTGACCGCCCGTTCTTCCTCGTCATCCGCAACAACAGTACCGGGACGATCCTGTTCATGGGCCTGATAGTGGACCCGGCATGAGGCGGCCGTTCAACCACTTGCGCGGTGATATTTCACGGGGAAACAGCCACTCGATGTTTCGCCCACCTGATGCGTGCAAAACGCACCCCGGGGGCCTGGCCCCAAACGTGCAGGCCCCTTACGTGCATCTTATTCGATGTTCTGGTGCCGCGAGTGCTAATCGTGTATGTTTAGAAGGTGATTCAAGGCTTCGTTTGAAGGCTCTGCCCGGAGGGTTCCATGAGGAAATGCAAGAAGTGCGGGTTCCTGATGAAGTTCGCTCGGTTCTTTGAATGGAGGAGTGACGGGACTATCGTAAGCACCAATCTATCCAGGACGAAGGTGAGGATAATGTTCCTGGAGGTTGGTGAAATGATTAGTGTCTTTGATGAGCTTTCAAGAGTCATGGGGAAGCCAGTTAACCGTACCCTGATCGAAGCGGAGAGGAACATAGGGAAGGCGTTCCTGGCGGATACTCCAATCGGTTTTGTCAAACATATGCCCAGGAACCGATTCCTGAGGCCGCGGTTCCTGGCCAAGGCGATGATCCGCATAGTAAGAAAGGACATAGCGGGACTGGGCTGCGGGGTGGTGAGCGTCGAGGATTACAGGGCGGGAAAATACTTGACCCTGCGGTTTGCCAATCCCTATTTCGTGCCAGGAACGGTGGGAAACACGCTCGGGGTATTCGAGCTGATAGAGGGGATAAAGTCAGCAAACTACGAGTACGATGTTGAGGACAACGGAGACCTGGTGGTACGCTACAGCGACTCAGGGAAGCCGGGCAGGTCCCTCCTGGAGAGCCGCTTCTATATCGAAAGCGCAATGCGCAGTACAGGGCTGATATCCTACGATAGGTGCAAGAAATGCGGAACACCGCTGGATGTGGCCGGAGCACTTCGATGGAACATGCGGAAGGGTATCATAACCAACAGGTTCACCGGAGAGCGTGTGGCTGTGGGATCGCCACAGTCGGTCAACGCGATGTTGTGGAAACTGGCGGACGAGTTCGGGGAGGACGTCATCGGGATACTCTACGACGCACAGAAGGGGCGCTCCATCCGAGATCTGAAAGACCTTAGCGGTGAAGCCCCCGTGGAATTCTGGGAGCGTTACCTGTTGGAACTGGCATTGAAGGGATTGGGATATCCCGAGGTATTCAACTGGGATGAGGGCGGCATATCAGTGGAGATCCGCACGGCATACAACCAGACTCTCTACGCGGCGAGAATCGCGGCGGCGCTGGAGTCGATGTCCGGACTTTCATCTGAAATACTATGGGAGAAGAGGAAGCCGAACCTGGGGATCTACACCATTTCGGCAACGGGATAATAATCTGGTCGAGCCCACCGGTCGCGATCTTCTGGCATCTGGTGGCCATCCCCCGAGGTACTGGTACCGTGTTTGCCAATCGTGTATGTTTAGAAAGCGATTCGAGGCTTCGTTTACAGGCTCTACCGGGAGTGAGTCATGAGGGAGTGCAAGAGCTGCGGGTTTCCACTCAAATTCATTCGTTTCTTTGACTGGCGCAGCGACGGGACCATCGTAAGCACCGACCGGACCAGGACAAAGTCGCGGATAACGTTTCTGGAGGATGGCGAGATGGAGAGCATATTCGACAAGCTCTCCAGGGTCATCGGCAGGCCCGTGGATCGAATACTCATCGAGGCGGAAAAGAACGTGGGGAAAGAGTTCTACGCCAGTACACCGCTCAGGTTTCTCAAGTACGCGCCGCAAAACCGCTATCTACGGCCGCAGTTCGTGGCGAAACTCTCGGTGCGACTGGTACGGACTGATGTAGCCGGACTGGGATCCGGGGTAATAAAGGCGGAAAGCTATCGGGGAGGGGAATCGATGGTCATGCGAATCTCCAACCCCTGCTTCGTTCCCCTGATGGTGGGGAATACCCTGGGGATTTACGAATCTGTGGAGAAGGTGAAGTCGACCGACTACGAGTACCACGTTGAGGACAACGGTGACCTTGTCATACACATGAGCCACTCGGATAAACCGGGCAGGCCGCTATCGGAGAGCCGGCTGTACCTGGAGGAGGTCGTACCGGGTATAGGGCCGCTTACCTACGCGAGGTGCGCCCGCTGCGGCACCCCGGTAGCGGCGGCGGGGGCGCTACAGTGGAATATCAAGCGGGGGGCCGTTACAAACCGGTTTACCGGAACACGCGAGTCGGTGGGAGCGGTCCAGTCGATCAAGGCAATGGTGCGCGAGCTCGTGGATGAACTTGGTGAGGAGATCCTGGGGATACTGTACGAAGCCCAGAAGGAGTTTTCCAGGCGACGGCTGGAGGACAAAAGTGGGGAGGACCCCGAGAAGTTCTGGGAGCGGTACCTTTTCAACCTGGCGCTCAGGGGCCTCGGCTACCCCCACGTCTTTGAATCAGACGATAGAAGCGTGTCCGTCGAAATCAGGACCGCCTACGAACAGACCCTCTACGCGGCAAAGCTGGCGGCGGCGCTGGAGTCGATAACCGGACTCCCATCGGAGATACTGTGGGAGAGAACGGGGCAGAAACCGGGGGTCTACAGTATCTCGGTTAAGAGATAATCGACCAGCCCGGTACCCACGAGATCAGTCGCAGGTGAGACGCAGGTCATGTGCTTCCAGCAGTATGCGTGAAAGACACGGATTTCACTCTCCGTCACGCTTGAGCGAGCACAGGAGCCTGCAGGTGCGGTAACCAGTGCAGTTCTCGGGAAAGTGGATCATCATGGCGTTAACTCACCAGGAAACTTCGTCGGGAAAGACCTCTTCGGCGATAGCCATCGTGACCTGGAGATCGAGATTCTGCTCGGAGACGCTGTTGAGCAGGACTATGATTGTCGCATCCTTCTTTGGAAGATAGAACATGGAGCTCTGGTACCCCGGGGTCTGTCCGTTGTGGCCTGTCAGCCCGCCAATGTCGAAGATGCCAAGACCGTACTTGCTGATACCTTCCTCCCCGGGGATGTCCACCCAGGTCAACTGCTCCTTGTGCATGGCGTCGCTTATCAGTTCACCACCAGCGAGGGCTTTTGCCCACACCTTGAGATCGTCCAGGTTGGATACGATCGCACCCGCGGCCCAGTGGATAGAGGGGTCCAGGTACTCGGTGAAGTCTACCAATTCCTTGTCATCCTCCTCGTACGCGTACCCGTGGCTGTAATCACCGGTCATCTCGGAGGTGTCGGAAAAAGATGTGTTGTCAAGACCCAACTCGTCGAATATGCGGGTCTGGTACTCATCGGCAAGCTTCTTACCGGTGACTTTCTCGATTATCATCCCCAGGAGTATGAAGTTGGTGTTCGAGTAGTGCCACCCCTCACCGGGCGGGAAGTACGGCTCGTGGGATATGGCGACGTCAACCAGTTCCCGGGGAGTCCATTTTTTCTGGGGGTCGGTGGCGAGCGTGTTCACCAGGTCCTCGTCATCCCCGTACTCGAACAGGCCACTGGTATTGTTGCATAACTGTCGCACCGTTATCTTGTCGCCACCGGGAATCCCGCTTACATACTTCTCCAGCTTGTCGTCAAGCGAAAGCATTCCATCGTCGACCAGTTGCAGGATGAGGGTAGTGGTGAACGACTTGGTGATACTGCCGATGCGGAACTTGTCGCTCTGCTCCATTGGCCGCCCGGTCTGGATATCCGCTTCCCCCTTCGCCTTGACCCAGGTGCCCTCTCCGGGAACCCATACGCCGATGACCATCCCCGGGATGTCATGCTTATCCATTACTCTGGTGGTCAACTCGTCGAGGTTCTTCTCGACCGCCTCGGGGAAGGAAGCGTTGCCGCAGGATGAGCACGCCAGAAGCGTGAGGGAGATGAGGGCTGCCAGTACAAATGTTAGAAGGTGGCGCCGTCCATTGCCGGCCTTGGGACTGTACCTGGTAAACATCGTTTCCTTTCCAACAGAGGATTGGCGCTGATTGACAAACAGACCTTCCAGGGGTAGTTCTGAAAAAGCCAAACTTCCAGAATGACCCAGGTTCTCGAGTTAATTATAGTTGAATGAACGGCCATGGTGTTATCTGATAGCATTGACACAGGTATAGAGAGAGGAGTTATCAGTGGGTGATGAAGTGTATCAGAGGTTGCGAGCGTTCCTTGACGGGTTGCCCGGCGGGTTTCCCGAGACGGAGGGTGGGGTAGAGTTGAGAATACTCGAGAAGCTGTTCTCGCCTGAGGAAGCCGAGATGGAGCTGCACATGAGGCCGGTGCCTGAGCCGCCGGAGGCAATAGCGGCACACGCCGGGATGGATGAGAGTGAGGCCGCTGCGCTGCTGGAGTCGATGGCGAAGCAGGGACTCATCTACCGCATAAGGTTTGACGAAAACGTGTTGTACATGCCTATACAGTTCGTGGTAGGCATCTACGAGTTTCACTTGAACACGTTGGACAGGGAACTGGCGGAGATGTTCGAGGAGTACCTGCCGAGCCTGCAGAAGATATTGAACGCCACCGAGACCAAGCAACTGCGGGTGGTGCCGGTGGGAGCGTCCATCGAGGAAACGACGGCGGTGGCCACCTACGAATCGGTCCGCGAGCTGGTGGAAAACCAGGAGTTGATAGCGGTGGCTCCATGCATATGCCGCAAGGAACAGGGCTTGCTGGACAATCCATGTAAACGTCCCCACGAGGTCTGCTTCACGTTCGGGATGGCGGCCCAGTACTACATCGAGAACGGGCTGGGACGAGAGGTTAGCGTGGACGAAGCCAAAGAGATCCTCGTCACCGCTGAGGAATCCGCTCTGGTACTGGCCCCAACCAACGCGCGCGAAATAATGAACCTTTGCTGCTGCTGCAAGTGCTGCTGCGGCGTGCTCCGGGTGTTAGGCAAGATGGATCGCCCGGCTGACGTTATACAGTCGTCGTTCCAGGCCAGGATCGACCCGGACGCCTGCAACTCCTGCGGGGAGTGCTACGTGCGGTGCCAGATTGACGCCATAGTGGAAGGCGAGCGGGAGATGGAGATCGACGAGGCCAGGTGCATCGGGTGCGGGCTCTGCGTGACCACCTGTCCGGAGGATGCCATAGAGTTGGTGCGCCTGCCGGACGTTCCTGAGCCGCCGGCGAACATCGTCGAGATGAGCATGAGAATTGTCCAGGAAAAGTCCAGGGCTTGACCTTATCGATAACTGTCCGGAACCTTCGGTTGGAAACGCAGTGGTCCACCAGGAGTTTCGCGTCACTTCGAATATGATATCCGGCATGATAACTGGATTATGATATACGGTGATTGGTTTTCACCGTGCAGGGGGGAAGGCGCGGGCGGTGACATGTAAGGAGGGACCGTTATGCGAGTGACAGTGGTAAGTGGCAGCCCCAAGGGGCAGCTAAGCATCACCCTGAAGTATCTCGAGTTCATGGAGATGAACGCGCCGGGGTGCGAGTTCGATATCTTCCATGTGGGTCACGAGATAAAGAAGATAGAGAAGAAACCTGAACTCCTCGAGCGGATCATCGAGTCAGTGGAAGGTTCGGATGCGGTGCTGTGGTGCTTCCCGGTGTACGTGCTGCTGGTGCCGTCACAGCTCAAGCGTTTCATAGAACTGGTCTTCGAGGGAGGGCACCAAGGCGCGTTCGATGGCAAGTACGCCACCGCAATCACCACCTCCATTCACTTCTACGACGATACCGCCCACGATTACATCCGCGGGATATCCGAGGACCTTGGGATGAAGTACATCAGCGGCTACTCGGCGCACATGCGCGACCTTCTAAGGCCCCGGGGCAGGGAGAGCTTCACCAGGTTCATCGAGTGCTTCATGGATTACCTGGAGAACGAGAGGCCTGCCGCACGCCTGTACCGGCAGGTCTCATACGATGTGCCGGAGTATGTCCCGAAAAGGACGCGCAAGGTCTCCGGTGAGAAAGGCCAGAAGGTACTCCTGTTGACCGACACCGGTGATACCGACTCAAACCTGGACCGCATGATACAGGTCTTCACCAGGGCGGTCCCGGATGAAGTGGAGGTGGTGAACCTCAACGACGTAGATATCCGCGGTGGATGCCTGGGCTGCCTGAGGTGCGGGTACGATGGGGTCTGTTTCTACAAGGACGGCTTTATGGACCTGTTCAAGGAGAAGATAATGCCCGCCGACGCTATTGTCTATGCCGGCGACATCACCGACCGGTTCCTGTCCTCAAGGTGGAAGATGTTCATGGACCGCGCGTTCTTCAACGGACACCGCCCGGTACTGATGGAAAAGCAGATGGGCTTTCTCATATCGGGGCCGCTCCGGCAGCTCCCTGACCTCAGGCGGGTGCTGGAGGCGCACGCCCAGGTTGGAATGATGAGCTTGGCCGGTTTTGTGACCGATGAGTACGAGGATTCGGAGCACGTTACATCACTGGTACAGGACCTGGCCCGGCTGATGGTATGGGGTGCCCGGAAGAAGTACATAAGGCCAAGAACGTTCCTGGAGGTCGGCGGGCATAAGCTGTTCCGGGATTTCATATTCAACAGCAGGTTCGTCTTCAAGGCGGACCATGACTTCTACCGGGAGCACGGGCTATACGATTTCCCTCAGAAGAAGGTAGGTCAGAGAGCGGTAAACCTGGTTGTTCCCACCCTGCTGAAGATACCCAGGGTGCGGGAGAAGTTCGAGAGAGATTTGAAGGGGTACATGGTCAAACCGTATGAAAAAGTCCTTGAGAAGTAACCAATATCAGTGAAGGAGAGGGAATCATGGATTCAGCAGCGCTGTACGATGAACTGGCAAGGCACCTGGACAAGGCACCGGTAGGAGTCCCTGCGGCTCCTTCGCTGACGAAGATACTCATGATACTTTTCCCGCCCCAGGAGGCGCAAATAGCGCTCAAGCTCACGTTCGAGAGCCGTACGCTGGCAGAGTGGGAGGAGCTTATCCCCGAGGTGGGGGAGGGGCTGGGTGAGGTCCTGGAGCGGATGGCCCGGAAGGGGACTATCTTTAAGCAGCAGAAGCCGGGAGAGGAGGCAAAGTACCGCTTGCTGCCCAGTATCGTTGGCTTCACGGAGACACCGTTCTTCTCGGGGGAAGAGGACGAAAGGAATCGGGCACTTGCGCCTTTATGGATAAGCTACCTCGAGGAGGCGTACGGGGCGGAACTGGCCAGGGGTGTGCCCCTGGTTCGGGTCATACCGATATCCGAATCGCTGGAGGACGCCTCGGAGGTGCTCCCATTCGACGAACTCGAGAAAAGGGTGGAGGAGGCCTCCTTCGCCTCGGTCGCCCACTGCCCTTGCCGCCAGATGAAGCGCTACGTGGGGGAGGGGTGCGAGCACTCGCTTGAGAACTGCCTCCATTTCGGTGCGATGGGCCGGTACATAGTGGAGCAGGGGATGGCCAGGGAGATATCAAAGGAAGAGGTGCTCCGGATACTAAAGGAAGCCGACGAAGAAGGCCTGGTCCACGTTTGTGATAACTACCAGGGCAGCTTGTCGACAATCTGTAACTGTTGCTCTTGCTGTTGCGTATTCATACAGACAAAGCGGATCGGTGGGCTGGATAGCTTCTCACCTTCCAACTACGTCGCCCGCGTGGACGTTGATGAGTGCGTCGGGTGCGGCATCTGTGAGGAGAGGTGCCCGATGGACGCGATAGAGGTCGGTGATGATGGGATATCGGCGGTGGACGAGCGGCTGTGCATCGGTTGTGGCGTTTGCGTACCGGGATGCGATACAGGTGCGGTACTCCTGGTTCGCAGGAAAGAGACGAAACCGCCGCCGGAGTTGATGGAGTTCGTAACCGCACGCATGGAATGCAAGTAAAGCCCGGTCTTCAAGGTGACAGCAGCGCTCCCGTTGACCAGTGACTGTCAACCGGTTGGTGGGAGTGGGGGGACGTTCAACAGAAAAGCGGGTGATTGGAGATGGAATCGGATTTGTTCTAAGTTGAGGTAGCGG
>SDBS01005639.1_pt1 | contig 12166 bp, 10 predicted proteins | sample 2277091 | NCBI WGS metagenome assembly SDBS01 (sample SAMN10404972, study PRJNA504765) | marine sediment metagenome | isolation source: marine sediment core GS10_PC15, 163 cmbsf | place: Arctic Ocean: Southern Knipovich Ridge | collected 2010 | reverse complement strand
GATCCTGGTCGCAACCGTTCGAGAGGGGAACCTGGAAGCGAGCGACCTGGCTGGATCGCTGGGTCGTGTGATCGGTATCGCTGCCAACGTTGGGCTGACGTTCGACCAGGTGGGATCCTTCATCGCCACCTTCACCAGAGTTGGAGTCTCAGCTGAGGAGGCGGTCACATCCCTGCGGGGAGCCTTGGCGATCCTGGTCAAGCCGACCAAGGGAGTCGAGCAGGCCCTGGCATCTATCGGGACAACCGTCGAACAGCTGCGCAAGGATGTCGTGGAGAAGGGGATCGCCCAGGCGTTCGGCGATCTGATCGAAAGCCTGGAAGGTGCCGGCATCGCCGTCGCCGAGGTGTTCCCGAATATCAGGGCCTTGTCTGGAGTCCTGGCGACAGCCGGATCCCAGGGTGAGGAGTTCATCCGGATCAGCTTGGCGATTGCCAACAGCCAGGGGATTGTCCGCGAGGGGTTCGAGCAAACACGCAAGACCGCGGCCTTTGTTTTCGGCCAGGTGTTCACTGAGCTCAAGAGCATCACAGCAGAGCTGGGGCTGGCGCTGATCCCCTTGTTAAAGGACTCCCTGCTGCCTCTGCTGCGGGGTATGGTCAAGACCCTGGGTATCGCTGCCAAGGCGTTCCAGGCGCTGCCTGGTCCGCTCCAGGCAATCGTCGCGGGGTTCGTCACCATGCTGGCTGCTGCCGGTCCTCTGTTGTTCATCTTCGGAGGGATCGCCCGCGGCGCTGGTGCTGTTCTGCTGGTCCTCTCGAAGATGGGACTTTCCTTTGGCGGATCCTCTGCCGGTATGCTCACCTTCCGCACCATCGCCCAGACAATCGTCCGCATGCTTGTCGGCTCGCTGGGTCCAGCTCTCCAGGCCGTCATCACTTTCCTCTCCGGTCCAGTCGGCTGGGTCGTCGCCATCATCGCTGTCATCGCCATCGTCACCAAGTGGGCCGCGTCTGCTGAGGCTCTGACCGCTGCCTGGGGTGCCGTCAAAAATTTCTTCTCAGTCCTTGGCAGGTTCATCGCCGGGGTGTTCGGGATCATCGTCAAAAAGATCGGCCAGGACATCGGTGAAGTGGTCTCGTCTGTCGGCATTATTCTCTCCGGACTCAAGCGGATCCTCCAGCCCATTGTCGACTTTTTCCTCGGGGCCTTTACCGGTGCGCTCAATGCCGCCGCTGGTGCGATCCTCCTGGTCTCCGATGCCCTGGGTATCGCTCGGCCTGAGATCGAAGCAGCCAAGGATGTCGTCGGTGCCTTTGCCGAGGAAAGTCGATCGGCAGCAGAGGCCGGGGAGGACATGGCCGACAAGATGGAGAAGGCCGCAGCAGCGGGACAGATCCTAGTACCTGGGATGGAGCGAGTGGCTGGAGCGACAGGCGATGCCGCCACCGCTGCCCAGGATCTGGCAGACGCCGCCGAGGATCTGGCAAAGGCCCAGCAGACGGCAGCACAGGCGACCAGAGATGCGGTCCAGCCGTTCTCGGAGATCATCAAGCAGTGGAACCTGGCCTCAGCTGGTGGAGCCACGGCGACAGAGTTCACGGCCGCGTTCCGTGACCAGATCGTCAGCGCCGGACTGGAAGCCGAGAGGTCTGCCGATCTGTTCGAGGCTCTGGGGATCTCTATCGACGATCTTCCCAAGCCACTCCAGGAGGCGCTGGCTGGACTGAGCGCAACAGAGAAAGCGACCCGGGACATCAGCGCGCTGTTCACCGAGATCATCGACCTGCCGCTGGCTCGATCAACCGAGGACTTCGCCACCGCACTCAAGAACCTGCAAGGCCCACAATCCGAGTCGTTCAAGACGGCCCAGCGAACCAACGAGGCCCAGAAAGAACTCAACCGCGCCTACAATCTGTCAGCCATCGAGATCGATGACCTGGAGAAAGAGATACAGGCTTATATCGACGCCAATGCGACAGCCGCCCAGGTCCAGGACAAGTTCGGCGACCGCATCGCAGCAGCAGACAAGCGGGCGATGCTGTTCAACCAGACACTGGGCAAAGGAACCAAGGCGTTCCGGGACAACCAAAAGGCAGCAGACCGGAACGCGGACTCGGCCAAGAACTTCCAGAAAGCATGGAACACCGCCATCGGTTCTGTGCTGGGGAACTTTCTTGAGTCCATCCAAAAGATGGACTTCTCCTTCAAGGGTTTCTTCGACAGTATTGTCGACACGGCCAAGAACCTGGGGAGGACTCTGCTCTCTCTGTTCGCTGGTGCGATCTTCAAGCCGATCCTCAAGCTGGGGCAGAGGTTCGCCAGCAACCTGACCGACACGATATTCGCCAAGCTGAGCGGAGGCCAGGGACCAGCTGGTGGACTCCTGGGCGGGATCGACTTCGGCAGCACCTTCAAGGGGATCGGCTCGACAATCGGCGGAGCCTTCAAGGGTGCCATCCCGTTCCTGACCAACCCGATCACCGCGGCCATCGCCGGGATCGGCCTTGCGATTTTCGGAGCCTTCAAGCTGTTCACCCAGACACCCCTGGAAGCTGGGGTCAAGGAGGTCACGCGGGACTTTGGGGTTGAAGTTTCCCAGGATGCCCTGGAAGGTTTCACCAAAGGCCTGGGGCTGACCGAGGAACAGTTCAAGCCGATCAGAAAAGACATCCTCTCCAGTCCTCTGGCGTTCCGTGATCTGCTGCTGCCAGCGGCACAGGCCAGCGGCCAAGTCGATGCCCTGGTCGCATCCTTTGGGAACCTGACCGCGTTCGGCAAGACCTTCGACCTGAGTGGCGCAGCGGCCAAAGCTGCCGCGGGTGATTTCACAGAACTGAACGCCGCCTTTGCCGAGATCTTTGGGGAGGGTGGACTCAGATCAGTCGGCGGCGTCGAGCAGTTCCTGGTTCCGGATCCGGATGCAGCAGCAGAGGACGGGGAACCAGGTGTCAGGACCGGCGAACTGCTGGGAGACATCTTTGTCGATCGGCTGGACACTCTGATCGAGATCATGGGGATGGGGTTCGAGAACCTGGCCGAGAAGCTGGGAGAGATGGTGGACCGGCTGACCACTCTGGTCGAGGGACCAGGCCAGCTCTCGGCCGAGGCTGGTGCCCTTCCACCTGGATCCGTGATCGAGATCAACATCCAGGCGTTGGATGCTTCCAGTTTCCGAGAGTTCCTGGCTGGTGACGGCGGCGATGCCTTCATGGAGGAGTTGATGCTGAGACGCCAGGAGCAGATGGTCCAGGTCGTCAGCTCTGCCCAGAAAGGAGTCGAGGAATAATATGTCGCAGATCAATCCGGTCCTCTTGGACTTTCGAGAACTGGGCGGAGACGCTTCTTTTTTCGACACGAACTCCTACAGCCCAGCCGCGAACCAGACGGTGATCCTTGTCACCTCAGGGGTCGGACAAGTGTCGCCCGTTCCCATCATCCCAGGGGTCAGCGGGAACGGCCTGGACTGGTCGCTGGTCGCTTCTCAGCAGTTCGACTGGGCCGGAGTTAACCGAGGGCGGCTGACAGTCTACCGGGGACTCTCTGCTTCTCCGTCTGTCGGTGTGACGCGGGTCCAGTATGCCTCGACCCTATTCCAGCAAGCGATCACCGTCTTTCAGTTCACCCAGACAGACATCGGGAACCTGGGAGCCAATGCCATCGTCGGGACTCCTGTCCAGGTCAAGGAGCCGACCGGTTCCGGTCTCAACCCATCCCTGAGCGTCCCGGCTGGAGAGGATACCGAGAACGCCCAGATCGGCATCTTCGCTTATTCGGATCCCAGCATGCTGATCATCCCAGGGATCGGCTTCGTCACCCTCAAGAACAACCCGACGGGCGAGGGCGGCGGACACTATACAGAGATGAGCCAGATAGTTCTGGACCCTGTCGACTTCATCCTGAACAACGACACGGCAGTCCGCGCCATGATCGCCATCGAGCTGAGGAACGCCACCCCGGCAGCGGCAGCAGCAGCCGCCCAACTCCAGGGACGGCCGTCCTTTATCACCGGGAACCTGATCACGTAAAGGAGAGCCATGTCATTGATCACCGTGTCCAGCGAGGACGCCACCTTTCCCAAGGAGAACCTGATCGACCGGGACTACTCGGTGCCGTTCCGGTTCAACTCGCTCGTCGGCGGGACCATCGAGATCGACTTTCTGACGACGGTCACCTTCGACACTATCTTCATCGGCAACCACAACTTCGACCCGACCGCTGTCATCACCATCAAGGTGGGAGCGGTCTCGCCGCCGACCACGATTGTGGCTGTCCCAGCCTACCGCGTGAAGAACATCGTCGCGCTGCTGGCGAGCCAGAGTTTTCGATACCTGGAGGTCGGGATCGCTGACGCCAATCTTGCCCTCACTGAGATCGGGGAGCTGGTCGTCGGAGTCCGGACAGTTCTGCCACGCGGGATCCGGTTCGGCTTTACTCCAGGGATCCAGCAGGAGATCATCCGAGAGAGAACCAACAGAGGCAAGCGGTATGCTCTGGAGCTGTTCGAGCTGGAGCGGCGGCAGTATAGTTTCCGCTTCCCTGAGTCCGAGCGGTCTGAGTTCCTGGCGTTCTGGCAATCCGTCAACGGATCCATCGACCCGTTCGTCTGGATCGAGAACGACAGCCAGCTGGATCCAGTCGAGGCGCTGTTCGTCAGCATGGAGACCGAGGGTTTTAATCCCAGCGAACTGGACGAACCAGCTGGCGATCCTGTTTTTGACTGGGACGTCACCATGATCGAGGAGGGCCTGGGCGGGGAGATCGCCCTCTGAGGTTAAGCCATGCCTGACATCGTCCCCACTCAGCTGACCCAGGGTTCCAGCGAGAGCAATTTTTCATCCTACTCGACGGGTGGGATCTCACCCGCAGCCGACCACCTGGTCCTGGCGTTCGTCAACCAGGTCACCGCAACAGTCGCGTCCGGATCCAATGTCCCGACCTGCTCCGGCGCTGGGATGACCTGGGTCCAGGTGGCAACCCAAGCCTACGACAGCGAGAACCCCGACCGCGGCCGGTTCACCATGTTCCGAGCACTGGATGCCTCGCCTGGATCTGGTGCGCTCACCTTCGACTTTGGCGGCGAGACTCAGGCCAGGGCATCCTGGGGTGTTATCCAGTTCTCGAACGTCGACACAGGCGGAGCTGATGGAGCCGATGCGATTGTCCAGGTGGTCCAAGACGAGAAGTTCCCAGCCGACAGCGATGCCGATCTGCCGCTGCTGATCCTGGCAAGTTTCGAGGATCTGGACAATGCCACCTTCGGCGCCATCGGCGTCGGCTTCCCAGACCAGGCCGTCACGGTGGGCGAGGGTTTTGCCGAGCAGAACAACGTCACGGTCGGCAGCAACGGATCCAGAACGCAGTCGCAGTTCCGGCCAACGAACCACGTCGGGGTAGGCTGGTCTCTGGCTGGTCTGGGTACTGAGTCGGGGTTCATCGCCGTCGAGCTGAGAAACATCGCACCGCATGTCGATGTGGAGGCGGCACTCGTGACCAGCGGCCAGAACGAGGCTGACACGACCGTCTACTCGACCGCCTCGATCGCTCCCAACGCCGACCGCGTCCTGCTTGCTATTGTTCATGGGCTGCGCCTCTCGGTCGCTGCCAACTCTGCGCCGACCTGCGCTGGCCTTGGCCTGACCTGGGTGGAGGTTTTGACTAAGTCCTTCAGCCACGGCGTGGGTGGTCCAGACCGATCCCGCATGTCGATCTTTCGAGCCATCGGTCCAGGCCCGACAACCGGCTCCGTCACCTTCACCTTTCCAGAGACCCAGGCCCGAGCGACCCATGCCGTCATCGAACTGAGAGGGACAGAGACCGGCGGCGGAGACGGGGCCGATGCAATCGTCCAGGCGGTGGTCACCGCAGAACAGACGACGAGTCCAGTGATCGCAACACTGGCAGCAGGAGATCCAGGGAGCGGGACTTTTGGCGGCACATGCTGGTCGGTCGGTGATCCAACTGTGACAGAGGGAGCGGGGTTCACCGAGCTGTCAGAGAACCGACTCGCTCCCAACGGGACCGGACTCCAGACTCAGTTCCAAGCGGGGTTAGACACGACGGTCGATGTGACTTATGGCGGGTTGCCGATCACGGACTTCTTCACGGTGGCCTTTGGGATCGAGGTCGCAAACTTCACCCCCAGCCCGCCTGAGCTCAAGGTCGCCGCCGACACTCTGGACCTGGCGATCATCGACGAGGCCGGAGAGATCGACATCGACATCCCTGTCTCGGATACCCTGGGACTGGATGTGACCGAGTCCCCCAGCGATGTCGAGGTTACAGCACTCGACCAGGCCGACCAGTTCGTCCTCCAGGACTTCGCGGAGTTTGGTGCGACGATAGCCTTCGCCGTCATTGAGAGCCCGCCGGATCTGCTGACCCTGGCAGACGCTCCAGTCAGAGACTTCCCTGAGGATCCAGCGTTCACGTCCAAGACCCTGATGATCGCCGAGATCAAGCTGGACAGCGGGACTCTGTACCAGGCCAGCAAGGGGATCAGACACCCGACCAGGATGTACCGTGGAAGGATCAAGTCGTTCGGGTCGATCATCCGGTCCATCCAGGTCCCGGCTGGCTTCCCCCAGATAGGCGACGCGGAGCTGACAATCGTCGACACGGACGGCGAGCTGCGCCAGCTGCTGTCTGGTACTCCCCCGCAGAATCGTGAGGTGGTGGTCAAAATTGGCAGCGAGGGAGCAAGCGAGGCAATCTTCCAGATCGCCTATACCGGGATCATCGTCCATGCCACTTTCCCGCCTGGTCTGGCGAAGATCCAGCTGCAAGACACGACCCTGAAATTTCTCAATGAGCAGTTGCCGGATCTGTTGACCAGAGACAACTTTATCGCTGACCCTCTGTTCGCCAAGAACCTGAGGTCGAGAACCGATGGCCGGTTCGAGGAGACCGAGATCTTCGCGCCTATCGTTTTCGGGCGGGTCGAGTCGTCGGGGTTCGACGTCATTGGAGCGATCAATGCGGTGCGGCTGGACAGCACGACCTTCAACCTGTGCCAGCATCCCATCGACCATGACCTGGTGAGGATCTTCATCAAGGATCCGGACAACAAGCCAGAACCTGACCAGGAGTTCATCGAGCAGGTCGGCGGCTGGTCCATCGCCGAGGTCGCCAAGACGATCCAGGGCATCGACTACATATTCACCCAGGTCGTCTTTGGATCTGGCGAGGCTCCAGGGTTCGAGGTCCGCTGGGACGGCGAGGGGATGACCGACACAGGCGACCGGTTCGGGACAGCCATCAGGAACCCCGCCGAGGCGATCAAGCAGTACCTCATCAGAATCGCCAGACGGGATCCTGGGACGGAGATCGATCTGATCGGCTTCGATGAGACAGCCGAGAAGCTGGACGATGTACCGACCGGCGGTCCTGTCCCCGGCTTTTTCTGCGACGGGGCCATCGCAGAAAGGATGACACACCGGGAGGCGCTGGCTCGAATGGTCCGGTCGTTCGGTCTGTTCATGTTCACCAAGAAAGACGGCCGCATCACTCTGCGATATATCGCGGATGAGGATCCAGACCGACCGATCATCGACGACCTCCAAGACATCTACGTCCGCAGCGAGACCCACACTCTGGCGAGACCCATCGTCAACCAGGTGCTTCTCCAGTATGTCCGGATGACCTCGGAGCAGTCATGGGGAGAACGGCTGACGGTTGACGACGACGACAGCATCGCCGCACTCCAGCGAACCGAGGACCACGAACTCAAACTGTTCTTTGTGAGGGACGACTTTGTCGCAGACAAGGTGGCCCGGGATTTCCTGCAGTTCACGAACCCGACATCGTTCCGCATCGTGATGACCGTCCCAGGCCATCGCCGGACGGCGGACATAGAGCTGGCGCAGCTGATCGGGGTCACGAACTATTCCGGCCTGGATCCGTCAGGGTTCGGGTATGAAAACAAGGAGTTTCTGGTTCAAAAGACAGAGTTCCAGACGGACACTAAACAGCTCAAGATCTTCGCCATCGCGCGGGCCGCTGTCCTGCCGTTCGGATTGAACGAGGCGACCAGCTTGGAACTGTTCACGGTCGTCGCTGCCGATGGACTTTTAGAGAACGGTCCCTGGCTGGAGCTGACCGGACGACCGCCGCTTCTCAATGGACTGGCGAACCCTGTCGTCCTGCCGTTCAGCTCCAGGTGGGTGACCATCCAGGTCGCCCAGGGGTTCGGCGGCTTCCCAGGGATCCCGGTTCCCACCATTGGGATTCTGGACTTTGGGGTGGGCACGAACATCGGCAACGTGACGCCGATCCTTGAGGGGATCTCGATCCTGATCGATGCGACCGGAGTGGACGCTCACACGGGCCGGATGTACTCTTTCCCCTGGCAAGGTTTTAGAGCGGGCGAGCGGGTGTTCGTCAGGGCCAGAGACAACCAGGACGGCCCACCACTGGGAGCACCGCAGACTCACAACTGGAACGGCGACATCACGATCTGGAGATAAAGATGCCACCACTGGCAGAACTCAAAAGCAGCGGATCCTCAGACGTTACAGTCTCGACCGACACAGCCGAGGATGTGTTCGGACCCTGGACTGCGATGTTCATGGGGATCGACCAGGTCCTCCATCCGATCAGCTTCGACTCGACCTGGGCGATGCTGACAATGGGAGTGGCCTCGATCACGATCTCGCAGAACAACGGGATCAGACTCGACGTTGAGATCGGAGTCGGCCCGACCTCGCCGCCAGCCGAGATCGTGTGGGGACCTTTCCGGCACGCCACGCACCACACCGGCGGAGGCAGAGGGAACAACAACAACTACTCTTTCCCGCTGGTCGCGTCAGCTGGTGATCAGTTCTGGATGCGGATCAAGAAAGCGGTAGGTGGCGGCGGAGCAGGCGTGCAGGGCATCCAGTGTTTCCTGACAGTCTGGGACGGAGTCCAGCCAGTCCGACCGGCGACGGTGTTCTTCGATACCTCGGGGCATTTCACTACAGGGCTGATCGGTCCGGTCGGCAGCGGGACAGCAGAGAACCCGGAGGGTGGCGGCGTCATTTTCCCCGGCGACAATGTCCTCGGATTATGGCACGACATCACCGGCCTGGGTGGTCTTGGCTTTAACTCCAGCTGGGCGTCGGTCACGATCAATCTGCGCAATATCGGGACGACCACGGCAAGGTGGCAGCTGGCAGCGACCGATGGACCTGGGGACCCAGGACCGCCGGATCTGCCGGAGCTGATCGACGTCGGCTTCCAGTCGTTCGGCGGCGGGGGTCAACACGCCCAGGTCCTCGGCGATGTGATGAACTTCCCGATCCCCTGGAAAAAGAGCCAGGGCATCTGGGTCCGTGGCGCCACGTTCGGACAGGTCGACGCGAACCCCCTCTTGAACTTCCGGACCTTCGATATGGCGATGAGTTTCTGGGGGAACCCATGATCCAGACCAGCGGTGTGTTCAAGGTCGGCAGCGGCGGGAACTTCAACACGCTGGGAGCCTGGGTGGTTCTCATCCCGACAGTCGACGCGACTTCAAGATGGTGCTCCATATATATGAACTCTAGCATCGACCCGCTGTCGGGGAACTCCACGATCAACCTGGAGCTGGGGATCGGCAACCCAGGAACGGAACTGAGAAAGTGGAGATCAGTCGCCAACTTTGGCGGCGGCAGCAATCTGGAGTTCGACGACTCGTACTGGTCGAACTATCTCCCCTTCACCTTCAGGAGAGGGGACATTGTCTCGGGCAGGATCGCGGGCCTGATCTCGGTCGCGGTCGCCATCGAGCTACAGGTTCAACTACATTCTTGAGCGGAGGAAAAACATGAGAGACAACGCGAGGATCGGCTGGGGCTTCGAGGTCCAGCGGTTCAAGATCAGCACACCGAGACGGCACAAGGAGTTCACCCTGGAGCCTGGACAGTTATGGTCTCCGGAGGATGATCAGATATGGACACCCAACAGCAGACTGATCACCGGGAAGAACGTGGTGATCGACTTAGCCCAGGAGGAACTGCTCAAGATCTGGCGAGCACTCCAGGGATCCGTCCGGCAGATCGAGAACATCGCGGTCGGCGACGGACTGACCGAGGCACTCGACACAGATGTGACTCTGGAGAGCGAACTGGACAGCAAGAACATCCTCAGCTGGGACGACTCACTGATCAGTCCGGACTCCGGCGGACTGTCCGAGGTCAAGGCCCAGGTCGTCTGGCTGAGTCTGGAAGCCATCGGTCGGCTGTCGGAGATCGGTCTCAAGTTCGACAACGGTGACCTGGTGACTCGCGCCCTTTTCAAAAAGCTGACGGTCAGCGGAGCGACCCAGGCCAACCCTGTCCGGATCACCACAGACGCGAACCACGGCCTGGTCACTGGCGACGAGATCCACCTGGACAACCTGGGCGGGATGGTCGAGCTGAACGACCGAGACTTTGTCATCACCGTGATCGATGCCGACGAGTTCGACCTGGACGGCGAAGATGGAACGGGCCACACGGTCTACACGACCGGCGGCGATGCTTGGCTGGTGCTGACCAAGACGACCGGCGAAGTGGTCCAGACCAACTATGTGCTGACGATGCTGTCATGATCCTGAACATGGTCCGGTACTCGGAGACCAGAGAGGACACCGCTGGTCTGCTGTTCGAGATGGCCGAGCCGGTTGACCGGTTCCTCTGCCACACACTGGAGGACGAGGCCAGAGCCGTCAAAAAGTTCGGGGAGACGCGGATCCCTGCTGGCACTTACCAGCTCGCGCTGCGGGAAGCTGGTCGGCTTCACGGAAAATATACGGAGCGGTACCCGTTCCACCAGGGGATGATCTGGATCCGGAACGTCCCGAACTTCAAGTGGATCTACTTCCACACCGGCATCAACGACGACCACACTGCTGGCTGCATCCTGGTCGGGAACATGGGGATCGTCAACACCATCGACCCAGGCGGCGACAACCTGGGGCAGTCCAGGGCGGCATACCGGCGGATCTATCCACCCATCGCCAAGGCCATCAAGACGGTCGGCTGCATGCTGACAATCCACGACTCAATCGGCGGGATCTGAAAGGGGAACACGATGACATTCTTCAAGCAGCTCTGGGAGACCTCATGGATCCGGATCATCATCTATCTGTTGGTGGGCAGCGGCGGCGGCGGCGTGGCCTTTGCTTGGGGATCTGACATCTGGGGAACGGTCGGTCGCAGCCAGGAGAACTCTGCCAACATCGCGACGATGACCCTGGCGATGACGACCCACAACCTGGCAGAGGAGAAGCAACTCCAGCAGATCCAGGAGGACCTCCGTTATCTCAAGATGCTCACCGGGATCGCCCAGGTCAGATCGACCGGCGATGGGATGACGGCAGCGGTCAACACAAAGTCCCAGGCCCTGAGGTTCCGACCAGGCCAGGAGGTCTGGGTGACCAACTACACCGACCCGGGCGATGTCCGGATCAAGGTGATGATCGAGGAGCGGTCGTTCCGGGACGATGCCGACATCTTGATACGGCTGAGCAGAGAAGCAGGCGAGGCCCTGGAAGTCACGGAGAACGAGATCGACGTCAGCCTGGAGCCGGTGATGCCAGCAGCCAAGGAGGATGACGACTAAGCGGCTGATCGACTATCTGCCGGTCCACCATTATGATGGGCCGGCGTCCGACCTACCTTTCACGCAGGCATCCGATCTGCGCATCATCCCAGACAGAAACCACCCAGCCAAGGACCTCGGCCCCTGGTTCCTCTGCGATCGGTTCGCCTGGATCCTTGCCGAGTACGACGTCGAGGATCCCCTGGGGCCTGTCAATTATAATTGACAAAGGTGATCGAGACGGGGGAAGATCACAACCAGCACACCGAGAAGGTGATCAACCGGGAGGACAATCATCATGGCAAACTTTTGGAAACCTGTCGGCAAGTGGATGCGCGGTCTGGTCGGTGCCTTTGTCCAGGGAGGGGCGACCACGATCACCGTCATGCTGATCGAGCCGGAGACATTCAACATCGAGACCGGACTGGCGAAGGTCGGCCTGGTCGCTCTGGTCTCTGGCAGTCTGGGCGCAGCTCTGTTCTTGTCCAAGCACCCGCTTCCGATCTGGCTGGGAGGGAAGTGATGCACCGAGACTACATCCCGCCTCTCGAGTGGCGCCCGGCTCTGATCGGGCAGCTGCCGCCGTTCGCTGTTCTGGCTCTTCTTCTGGGTAGCGCCGGACCAAACCCTTTGAACCTCGAACCACCCAACGCGTGGTCAGTGCTGGAAGAAGGCGACCGCCATG
>SDBS01005638.1_pt1 | contig 12167 bp, 7 predicted proteins | sample 2277091 | NCBI WGS metagenome assembly SDBS01 (sample SAMN10404972, study PRJNA504765) | marine sediment metagenome | isolation source: marine sediment core GS10_PC15, 163 cmbsf | place: Arctic Ocean: Southern Knipovich Ridge | collected 2010 | reverse complement strand
TGATTTTGATTTTCTAAGTTTTCCCTCCATTTAAATATCTCCTTTTTAAATATTGAATCATTTATCAAACATTTTTCTAAAAGTGGAGGTTTTTCTTCTATGTTTTTTTCATCAATAGGTAAAAATGCTATTTTCTTTCCCAAAGTTAAGATTTCCCAACCCTTTTGAAAATAACTTCTTCTGAGTGATTTTAAAGGTATAATCAAATTATTTCTGCTTGTAAAATAAATATCGACTTTTTCCGGAAAAAATTTATCAGATTTAAGGATATTAAACATTATTCTTGTATTCTGCCCAATTTTCCTTCTTTTAATATAAAATTAAGAATTTTTATATTTAAGTATAATTATTAATTAAAGATAAAATCAAACTTATTTAATATCAAGCAGATTGATTTCAGAGAAAATAGAAGTCTATTAAAACTATTAACATATATTTTCTTGTTAAATATTTATATAAAACATCTTTAAGTACGGTTATTTCACGAAAAGCACTAAGATTATTTTTATTTAATGAACTACTTTATGATTACATAAAAAATATCCGTGCTTGATTGTATATAAGAAGGATTTGAGATAATCCTTTTTAAGAACTAAAAGCCGTGAAGAGGTGATACAGATATGGTAGATGAAAAAAATAGAAAATCTGAATGTAGGGATAATATTGAACGGTGTATTGCAGAGAATATTAATAAATTATCGAAAAGTAAAGCAGAAGAAGGAGAGAAACCGTCGGGGTATCAAGCGTTAGAGATGTTTGATGATCTTGTTGTAAGAGCAGAATATTTTGAGAGCCCTATATTACATAAATTAGCAATAGATTTGGTGTCAGAGGCGTCACTCCTTAAATTTGAAGAAGTTGTAAGTATAGATGAGGATGGTGGACACCATGAAGATAGGGAAAAAGCGAAGGCTTGGGATGATAAATATGGATTAGTATATTACAGAGTTATGCGGTGGATTTATGCTTTTGATGGAATATACAAAGAATGGGCAAACCCTACATATGATTTTTTTTAAAGTATGAATTTCTTCCTTCATTTTATTTTTATAAAAATTCTAAACTTTACTTCTTTTATTGTTTATTATTTCTTTTTCCAATTAAGTTTTAATTTAAAAGGGCTAATATATTCTATTAATGCAACCCTTATTTCGTTGTATTTCTAACGGTTATTTCGCGAAGTATCATCAATAGTCATTCTAATTTCATATAGGACTAATTCAGATTATAAAAACTAGTAGAAAATCTCTATTATCTTAATTCTTATAATTCTCTAGTAAGATTGGTATAAAAGTAGCTGAAGGAAAAATTTTCGTAAATAAAATGAAAATCGATTTAGTCTTCTAAACTTGGGTATGACGATCAATCCATTATTTTAATCGACTTACGACTTCCCTCTGAATTGAGTTACGCCACACCTTATAGTGCGAAGTTCTAACATTTCCGTTCCGTAATGCGGATTTATTGGTTAATTTTTCAAACTCTTTAAAAATCTCATTTTGAGAACGATAATGACCGTTACCATCGTAATTTTCAGGAAACCAATACGGAATTTTAAGTTGATTTAAGATTGGTTCTGCTTCTTCTCTTGGATAATAATTAGCAATGTCGATTAAGACATCTCTTACGTATTTGTTGAGAAAAGATCGTTCAATATCGTTGGAATAAAAACTGATTCTCGTTCTTACGCATATATTTTGGCGTCTGATGTGTTTTCTAAACAATCGAATTTTTTTGTCAGTCCAACCGGCAGTTCTGTGAATGTGATAATCTCTACCGTCCTGTCCTCGTCTATACAATTGACCGTTATACCTGTCGTGAGTCTGATTTAACGGTCTATATCTACAATCAGAGATTTGTACTTTCCACTCCCAGCATTTCAATCGTTTTTGTTCCATTTCTTCAAAAGGTATTTCCCAATTATATATCATAAATACGAATAAGTTTCGATGCAATTGAAAACCGGCTTTTTCAAGTAACTGAATTTGTCTTTCAATTTTTGGAGCATCGCTTAAGACACCATCCCAACTTATTCTTATTTCTCTAAACCCTGCAGCTTTTAATAATTGAGCTAAATCGGGATTTTTTAACAATAGCCTTCCGTCTATTCCACTTTGAACTTCGCACCAAGTAATTTTTTGCTTATATTTGAGATACGCGAGTTCTGAGAGTATATTCTCAATTGCAGGATTAGCTAATAAATTATTATCGTAAAAAATAATTTTTCTTTTTATGATCTCCTTTTTAATTGTCGTTTTATACTGAAATTCTGGTTCTATTGTATAAACACCACAAAAACCACATTTTCTAATACACCCTCTGCTGGTATGTAATATTTGATAATCAATTGGACCATAATGTTTTTCAAGATATTTATACGAAATCGGTACTGCTTCTGCTTCAGGATGAATTCCAACAAAAACTTCATCACAACCAGTATATTTTTTACAATGTTCAGGCATTAAAGAAGCATAAATTCCGCCCACTATTATCTTTTTTTTGGGGAATTGGTTCCTATAGAAACTAACCGATCTTTTAACATATAAAGACCAGTAGGTAAAATAAGAAGTTATTAAAATCTTATCAGGTTCAGAACATTTTGCTTGATTACCATTAGGATTCTCAAAAATTAGATCTTCTTTAGAAACCTCTCCTCTAACTAAACAGATTATATCCCCCTTCTTTCTATGATACGAAGCCAATTTTAGTAAACCTAATGGTAGAAAATCACTATGGTTTTTACTTTTACCCGGCTTTGGAAACGCAGGCTCAACTAACAATATTTTCATTATTGTTTCATATCTTTATTTGAATGTGTAATGGTATCTATTTTAAATATACAATTTTCTATTTCATCTAATAATCCTAATTCTTCAATACTGCACTCTTTCCTTTCAATTTTTCCTTTTAAAATTTTAACAATTAATTTTTTTAAAAGTTTACCAATTCTAATATGGAATTTTTGAATTTTTCTCCCTTCTTGGCAAATGAGCTCAAAATTTTCCAAAATAAAAGAGTCATTCATTACTTGTCCAAGATATTTAAGGTTCTCTGGATCTAAGGGAGCATTTACTTCTCCTTTTACCCATTTCTTGAATTCGGTATAACTTATTGTCGATTTACAAGAAGCTTTAAAATCATTGTAGAACTTAGAGTAATTTTTATAATTAATATAATAAAATGCTGAAAGATTTCCTTGCCATTTATAAACCATATCATGGTCAATATCATCCTCTAACCCAAAAGCATCTTTTATAAAATCTGTTGCTGATAATTTATCAAACTCCCCAAATAATATTAAAAAACTATCCTTTTGTAGCGAATAAGGAAAACCATATTCGATCTTAATATTATCTTTATCTTTAAAATACATATATGTTTTTTTTATATCTAAATTTACGGTAAGTATGTTGCCATTGATTTCGTTAGTAACTTTACAAGCACAATCATAACCTTCTTCTGATTCTACTAATTTTTGATATTTTTTTAAATTATCTTTTTTTACAAGACTTTTTATTTTCTGTTCGGCTATGATATGTTTAAATCGAGGATCAGATTTCATTAAATTCTGGTATATTTCCCTAATCGTAGTGGTTGTTAATTTAATTTCTTTATCAAATATTGAACCAATAGTTTCTGCAACGGTCTCATCACTTTCGATTTCTGTCTGTTCTGCTGATAATAACCGTTCTTTTTTTCTAAGAAAATTACTAAAAAGAGGATCTTGTTCTAGATCATAACTTTCGCCTTGAATTAATTCTCTAATTATATCTGCTAAATATTTGAGAGTAAGTTCTTCTTTAGAAATATCAATCCTATATACCAATTTAATCTGTTCCTTTACCCATTTATGGTTATTCCCTTTATATAAAAGAAAAAGTATTCTTTTCCAAGTCTTAAAAAGAATTTGGATATTGCTATCTAACAAACTTCCTGATAAGATCAACACATAATCAGAGAAGTCCGCTATGCTTCTTGAGAGCCTATGTAAAGATATTATCTTATACTGAGTTTTAGAATGAATATTTTGCATGATCCGAGATAACGCTTTCATTTCACCTTGCTGTACTCCAATTATAAAGCTATCATTACCGGTATAGTTTTCAAGAAACTCACAAATTGTATAGTTTTTGCCAATTCGCGAGTAAGAGAAATCTTCACCAAACCTTTTACATTCTGAGAGTTCATTTACCATGTTAACTAGATAAGTTAAAATGTTTTTTAGAGTAACTTTTGTTTGTGAAGAACTATAAACGTCAATTAATTTATTGGCTAAAGGAAGGAATCGATTTAGACTATAACGTTTAAATCCGAACTGATCGTCGTAATACTTAACAGTAAATTCCTTCGGAATACATAGAGTTCTATAGACGCTAAAGAAAAGCTTTTTTATCTTATATACAACACTGATAAGATCTTTATTGATTTGTCTCCAATCTAATTTAGAGAAAAGATACATTCCATTTCCAAAAAAATTATCTATATTTCCTTTTTTTAATTTCCATTGGATTTGAATCTTATCACTAAGAGAGGTTGAGTATATCTCAGCGCGCTCAAGATTAAATTCGTTAATCACTGAGATATCCGTTTTGTTTACTCGTTTTAATTGATTAAAATAATGTTTATTTTTCTTAGATAAATCTTCATTAGATTTGAGAAATGAATAAGGAAAATACAAAACATATGATTTAAAAAACTCTCTCATTTCCGTTAAATATTTATAATCTGGATTAGAAATATGAAGAATAAACTGATAGTTATTTGACTTTAAGGGGGCAATCCATTCCTTAAAAGTATTGAACAAAAAATCATTATAAATAATATTATCGAGATTTTCAAAAATTATAATATTAATACCAAGATTAGATTTATCTAAAGAAGAGACGACATTTTCGCTCTCCACAAATAAATCCTGAAACGAATTCGCAAATCTTATGTTTCTATCGTGATAGAATAATACTTTAGAGAAATCTTTTTGAAGAAATTTTTGTTTTAAAACTGGAATATATCTTTTTAACTGTGCTTTGAAATTACGACTTGCGTACGGTGGAACTTTTGGATTAATATAAATTGAACCCTTTTTTATTTCTCCTGCTGGAATATCATTCCAAATAAATTGATAATCCGTTTTTAATAAATGATATGAATTATAATGTTTTTTATTCCCACTAAATACCAGTACTGATCCATTTGATTTTTTTGCTAAAATATAAGAAATTATTGGTAAAGGTCGTAATATTGAAGATGGGATACATATTATAAAATTCGAAGCGTCATTCCGAATAGAAAGGGTGTTTAATACTATATTGGTCGTTGGACTAAGATTTGATTTATTAGTCGTATTAAAAAAATTTCCTTTTGAAAATAAAGGAATATCGCCTTTTCTTTCGAATCGTAGTGGATATGTTTCATACCACGCAATGCTACTCAAGATTAACCTCCTCAGCCCTAGCGAAAATCCCTTTAAAAATATTCTTTAACTCTGTTACTTTTTCTCCTGATACAATTAACCCAAGTTCAAAATTTTTTTCTAAACTATTTTTCCTAAGTTCCCCACTTCCTACATACGCCTTTATATTATCAATAATTATTATTTTTGCATGGATACTACTAGCAAGTTTCTTGTTTTCTGTTCTATAATAATAATTTCTAATGAATAGATTATTCTCAAGATTTTTTGATTTAAAACATTCATATATTTTTCTAAACTCCTCAAACCTTCGATTATTTTCGGAGCTGCTAATCTCTCTACTCAAAATCTCGATTTTTACATTTTGTTGAGCCTTAGATAACAAAACGTCTTGGAAGTATGTAAAACCATTCCATTCCAAAAAAGGAGAGCAAATCTTTATTGATTTTTTTGCTTCATTGAAAAGAGAATAGAATTGACTTTTTAGGGTTTTAGCATTTATGTTTTTATCCCTATAGAAATCTATCAAACCAAATTTATCAAAGGGAGGTAAGGATAGACATATTTCAGTCGTATCAAAATATAACTCCTTAATTTGTGGCAAATCTGCTATTTTTTTTAACGTGTTCCATTGTATGACATAATCCATAAATTTTTTGTTCTCTGAATCCAAAATATGAATTTTATCGTAGCTTATTAAAAGCTTAATTAATGCGATTACTTTTTCAGAATTAAAAACGTTAACTTCATTATAACTCAACAATTCTTGGATAGAGAGCTTTTGCCGACTAAGAAAGACCTGTTCTAAATTATCAAATATAATATTATATTCGTTCATTTATTACCAAAAGCCTTTTTTAAATCTATGTTTACCTAAAAATACATCTCTATCTAATAATTGGTTAAAATTATAACACACAAACTCAGGGATATACATGCAAGAAAAACACGCTCCTCTTTCATCTAAACACCGAGGATCCAGAGTACATTCTTTTATATCAAACTTAATATTTTCAAACCAATTTATTATTTCGTGCTCAAAAATAAACTGTAATCCCCCAATATTAATGCTAGATGTTGAATAAATAAAAATCGAAGCAGATCTAGGGAAGATTTTTTCTCCATAAGATTGAAGGCTTAATCCCGTATATACTGAAGAATTTCTCATCAAAAGATGAGATAATGTATGCAAAAGAACTTTTACTGCCTTATCCATATCCCCTTCTAACCTAATAAAAAAATCATCAATTTCAGAAGGACTAGGGATTTCTCCTAACAACCCACAATTAGAAAGCCACCTACAGATTTCTATTTTATTTAAAATGAGCATTATTCCTTCAGTCTTATATGTGTAAGAATACGCTTGAAATCCTTTATTCGGATCGGATTTGTTGATCCAAATAGGTTCGAAATGAGGAACAAAACCGGTTTCATAAAATTTATCAATCCCATGTACTAATCCATAGCATGTATTAACCAAAGTAACACTTGGTATATGTATTATTTCAGCAATATGGTAATTATTTTTAATATTGTTATAATCACTTTCAAGAATAGATTTTCTCACAGGATCTTTAAGTTTACTTATGAAATTTGTAAAGGGTGTTGATTTTAATTTATCTAAACCAACTACCCCCATTATTGCTGAAAAATCGTTGATATCCCTTAAAGAATCCAAATCAATATGTTCAAAGTCGGCTTTTACTTTGTCAATTACAGGTTCTATTTTATCAATTAAATAGCGTTTTTTCCATAATTCTTCTTTCTCCTCTTCAGATTTTCCAATGAATGACAGTTCCGATTTGAATGCAAGTTCCTTATTATTTTCATCGTCATAATATTTAAAATAACTTTGTATTTTTTCTAATGATACATCTATATCCATGCTTCTTAAAAACTGAAACCTATTAAGTGATATAGCAAGGAGTAAATATTCCAAATCGACCATGTCTTTTATTCCAGGTGTAGTGGGAATATCAATATTTGTTTCGACACGGGGAATAAAAATTGATCCTTCTGTAATTGTCAATTGTTTATATTTCTGTTCGGGAGCATTAGAAATTACGGAACGTTGCTTGAAAGGACCAAAATCATAAGGATCTTTATGATTACATTTTAATCTATAAAAGTCAAGTAATTCTTCCCCTTCTGCTTGGATTTTCCACGTTTTTAATGAATCCTTAACTTGTCTAAATAATCTTACTGGCTTATCACCTTTGGAAAAATAAAAAGGACGTACGTTCCCGCATTTTTCGCAAAACATTGCGACGCTTAATTGTTCATAACTTCCTTTACATCCCTTTCTTAAACATATATTCGGATTAAAATGTCTGATATTTTTTCTCGTTCGATATTGAACATCACCGCATTTTTTATTTTTGCAAACAAATGTTAAAGGAAATACTTCGTAACTTCCCCCATATTCAGAAACATCAAAATCATCGTCCATTCCGGCAGAGATATGGAAATATTGTATTTTAAATACATCTTTTTTCTCATTTTTTATTATCATCCTTTTGATAAATTCATCTTTAAATTGATAATTGGAAGGATCTGCCCTTGCATTTAATCGTCGATTAAAATTAAGTTGAATTTTTTCAAATATCCTTTCTTTCAAACGCTCTTCATTCTGAACCTTGATACTCCTATCGTTGTCATCTTTTCTCAAAAATCTAACCTGAAATGCAATATTTCTATTAAAGATTAATCCTTTAGTAACGTGATATACTGCATTATTTGCTGTAAAAGTTATTTTCGTTAAATCCATCTAGCTCCCACCTCTTTGATATTTATCTACAAAACCACCAAATTCGTCATTTAATCGCAAAATAATTTCGTCTTGAATTCCCCTCATTCCATATTGCGTCTTAAAATAAGGCTTTAGACTATCTCTTAAGGCATTTGGGAAGAAGTTTTTATGCACGCTTCCTGAGTATTTTTTTAAGTAATTAAGCCTTTTTTCAGTTTCAGAATTAATATTTGAATGAAACCAATCGGAACCTACCTTATTGCTTTTGGAATAATAGGCCTCTTTAATAAACGTAAAGAGATGATTTTTATTTTCATCATCTAGAAAATGATTATTTACCGCCTCAACAGTGTATAAAGGAGTCTCAATTTCATTTGAGATATAATTAAGGATTGCAGCGCAAAAAATTGAGGTAAAAGTCTGTTTAAAGCCTAATTTTGCCCATCGAGATATGGGAGTTTTTTCTACTTTTTGTTGCAAAATATCATGATATAATTTGAAATTCTTATAATAGCTTAAATCTCTCACCCTGTTGGGATAAAACCATATAAAAATAACTCCTAAGTAGCGTCTCCCTACGCGACTAAGTGCTTGAATATATTCAGAAGTATTTCTCGTCATCCCTTGAAAAATCATTAAATTCCAATTATTAATATCTACTCCATGAGAAACAACACTTGTTGCAAAGGTTACATGAACTTTGTTATCGTTTTCCTTTTGTTTAGAAAACGTTTCAATTTCCAAGATAGTCTTTTTTATATCGTCAAGAGTATTATCTCCTGTTAAAGTTTTCTTAGAAATATCGTAATTGTCGAGTTTGGAAGTTACCACAGTATGGATAAAATAATTCATCCCATAAACATCAGCTTTTTTATCATGATAAGTTAATAGACATTGATATTTTTCCAATTCGTCGCTCAATTCTTTATCTGAAATTTTGTATTTATCTGAATAGGTTTTTCGATTAACACTAACCATTTCCAAAAAACGAGTTATGTGAAAAATCGTTAACAACGATGCAAACTGATTATCTCTTAAATTCGGTTTTAATCCTATTAATATTCTCTGGGTTTTTGGTCTTCCATTATTATCTTTATCATATTCAAAGAAAAAATCATCATCTTCATTATAATCACGGGGTACTTTACCCGGAAATATAAAATATTCTTTACTGTAGAGATGATCGATTTGTTCTTTTGCTCCAGATACTGTTGCTGTCATTGACACATATTTAAATTCTTTACCAGACAATTTTTTAAGTAATGTATTTAACAAACTTTCAAAATGGGAATCTATTGTACCAAATCCTTCCCTTATCAAATGCATTTCATCTTGAATCATGAGAGTGGGACCTTCTATTATACCATTAAACGGTTCAGGAGTTCCTGGACATGTCCGTTTGTTTCCAATCTCAAAATCACATTTATCATTAATTGGAACAAATCCATGACCTTTAGAACATACCGATAATTTTCCACCCATTAAATTCTTAAACCTTCTATTCAAGGCGACGCTCGCCAGTTTATCGACGGTAGATACGATAAACGATGGTAATAATCGATAAATCTCAGAATTTGTAAAGTATAAATAAAAGTCTTTATTACACCCGCCACACACATGAAGTACTCGATAGGGTGTTTCTTTTTCAATGTCAATATCTAATGGTATTGTTTCTACTCTTAGAAATACATCTGAGCCACATAACGGACATTTTTCAAGGAGCATTCCTGGAATCCTTTCACCTTTTCTCTCCGCCTTCTCAATTTTTTCAATTATGGGTCGAGTGTGTCTAGGGAACTCATCTGAAACTCCAACGTAATACCCTACGGAGAAAGGATACCCTTCAATATTTTCATTTTTCCTTATTTCCTCGGCTATAACGATCATCTTAGCAATTCTTTGTAACTGTTGAATTGAAAGCATTCTTAGCGGAAATTTAGTAAACCCACTTACCCCTCGACTTTTTCCCCTTAACCGATCCCAAAAGAGTAAGAATAATACTAGTCCGAAATAGGCTTCTGATTTTCCCCCTCCTGTATTCACGTGAATAATATCTGCAATCTTTCGATTTCTCTTAACATCGACAATATCGGGTATTAACATAACGATGAAAATAATTTGAAACAGTCTCCAGCAATCGTACTCTCCTTTTACAGCCTTTTCAAACACTTGATTCATGAGAGAAAAGGCTTTTTTTGCATTAGAATCTGAATCAAGTAAAAGAATACCTGTTTCGTATCTTTCGATAAGAAATTTAAAATTTTCAGATTCGTTTACAAACTGATTGTGATGGTCATGGTCTTTATTCTTATGAATTTCATGATTGATATACTTAGAATGTTGATTTTTTAATTCGGTGAGTAATTGTTTTAAAATATCAATTGAATCTTTGAGAAAAACAAATTTTGGCTCAATTCGGTTGATGGATGTTCTCGGAACTTTCTTTTTTTGCTCAAATAAAGCATATGGTTTTGTAATTATTATGTTTGGCTCAAAATTATAGTCAGCATGACAATTAATTGTTCTTAGATTACCATCTTTGGTATAATCATAATCTTCATAATTATATTTATATTCAAAGGGAATCAATTTATTGGAATTCAATTCTACCTCCAACTTACAATTAAAAAAGAATTTTTCAAACTTTCCTTTTCCGGTTATGTTTCTAAACCATATTGTAACTAAAACCAAATCAGAATTATAATTTTCTTTCTCTACGATTATTTCTCCTTGCCAATTCAGTGTCTTTTTTGAAGGATTTTTTTTTAGCTCTACTATTATACCATTATATGCATCCTCTGTAGAAATCCATTCGGGATCAAATCCATTCCGTATTTTTTTTGCTTTTAATTCGTCAGATATTTTCTTGTTACTCCTAAAAAGCTCATCCTCACTTAGGATTTCTGTTTTAAAATTGCTAAAATCGATTGTTTCTATTTCTCTGTCCTTATCTAAACCAAACTCAGATGGATCAAACCCGCAATTCTTTCTAACATACACTTCATTAAAACCCGGATCTTTTTTTACACTTTGATCATCTTTAACTTCATCATAATAGTTTCGCTGCTCTTCATATGTAGGAAAAACTCTATAATAAACAGAACATGATGTTTTAACTTTAATTGATTCAAGCTCAGATTTCTCTAATAGGAAAATAATTCCCATGCTATTATGTCTTAATGCACTTTTTGCTTGGACCTTATTTTCCCCAATTCCTTCTCCTATGGCATAATCCTTACTACTATCCGCTAGTGAACCAATAATAAACTGTTTTGAAGGTTTTTGAAAAAGATGAATCCTTTTACAAGAATCGTGGTTTGCGCTAACCATATCTAAAACATACCGATATAAATCGTCAATAAGCATGATTTTACATCTCTTTAGTTATATTAATTTTTGATAAACACAGTCTTTTAACATGTTTTTGTCTTAATACTAATAATATTAATATTAATTTTCCCATATTTAAAGTTTTAAATTTTGAACAACCTTGTCAAAATTGTAAGAGATTACCAGTATCCCGAAACTCGATTTAATCCTAATTTTTCTTTTAAATATTCCTATTTTTAAATTTATTCATTATGGTAGTATTCGATTATTTCGAAGGTGTTTTAGAAGGGTTTGAATATTTAATAGCACTTGGTTCGATTGTGGGCTTATTTGGGCTCATGATTGGGTTTATTTTCCTAATTTGGGGAGGTCAGCGGTATCGAAATAAGATGATTGGCGTTATTATCGCGTCTCTCGTGCTCATAGCTGTGTGCGGGCTTGACACAGGGATTAAATACTTCAGGATTTTTTAATAAATTATGTCTATCTTTATTCGATTTGTATTTCGAAACTATTTGTCACATAAATCTTACTTGATGTGTTTATCTAAAAAACGTTCGACCCTCTTTACGAGAACATCTTTGCATTCTGGATAATAAAGCGATACGAAGAACTACAACCGCCAAAATGGAAAAAATATGGTTCAACGCTCCTTAAATTGGCTTCTGTTATAAATTA
>SDBS01005637.1_pt1 | contig 12168 bp, 10 predicted proteins | sample 2277091 | NCBI WGS metagenome assembly SDBS01 (sample SAMN10404972, study PRJNA504765) | marine sediment metagenome | isolation source: marine sediment core GS10_PC15, 163 cmbsf | place: Arctic Ocean: Southern Knipovich Ridge | collected 2010 | reverse complement strand
CTCTGCCAGGTGATTTCGAAGCCGCCCGTGTTGGGATTTCCTGTTTGTTGGATCTGGATTGCACGTCCGGGCCTCCAATCGACAGGATCCAGAGTACCTCTCGCAGTGGCGGCGATTTGAGGGGCTGAGCTAAAAAACAATTGGCCATAAGACATGGGCAGACAATCAGGGCACGGCTGCCGCTCGAGCGACTTGTGAGTATTCAGTTCTTCATATTCACAGTTGGCGTTTGTGTTGCAGGTGACCGGGGGATCCTTAACGGGTTTTTTTGCGACCTTGACTTGTGCCACTAGCCCAATGACACAGACAGAGATCAAAGTACAAACCAACGGCACGGACATAATGCTAAAGACCATTCTCTTTTTTGGTTTCATCGATGTCCTCCCAGACATGTTTTTATTCTATGAGATAGTTGAAAGCGCAGGGAGTCAAGGAAAAAACGACTTCTGTCATTTTATGTCACTACATGTCACTTTATGTCACGTTTTGACAGCAATACTCAACTTATTCAGGTTGCATAGCTTGACTTGGAATCGTGCTTTAATATACAACACTTAATGTCATGAAATCGGGGAACAACAAAGAAAGTCTGCTTAGTTCCTGGAAAGAAATCGCCACCTACCTGGAGTGCGACAAGCGAACTGCCATCCGGTGGGAAAAGAGCATGGGACTTCCTGTCCATCGCCTCGAAGGAGAGGGTGTTAAGAAGCCCCGTATCTACGCCTACAAAAAAGAGCTGGATCAATGGCTTGAAGAGCGACTCCACAATAATGATTCTCGTCACAAGTCCAAAACTAACCGCCCCTTTTTGCTCAAGGCCCTTTGGATTGGTCTTCCTATCACAATCCTTTGTGCTTTTCTAATCTTGATTCTTCCTTTGAATAACGACCAAAATTCCATTGGGACACATGATCCTGGTGTCCCACAGTCGACAGGCCCGTTAACTCTGCAAGAAGGAGATATTGTCTCTACGGAATTTAGTCTTTCAGGCACTCTTCGGGTTTGGCGGAAAGACACGGTGAATAGTTACAAGGAAGTATGGAAGATCCACCCGGTCAGACACGCCTCGGTTGCCGTTGCAGACATAGATGGCGATGGCCGGGATGAGATCATTGGAACGGCTATCTGTCGAGAGCTTGAACCCAAAGGGGATCGGACTGAGTCTTCATATAGATTCTTCTTGAATGTGTATAAAGATGGCGTGAAGGATTGGTGGAAAACCACGTTTTTCTCCAAGGCTGACTGTGTCTATGAAGGAAGTAACTTCGAAGTGGCTGAAATTACCTGCGGCGATGTCGATGGTCTTCCCGGAAACGAGATCATTATAATCACCAAACGAAACCTGGCTGTCTTTGGATATGATCCTGGTTTGGACGAAATCAAACTCATGCGATCAAGGGACTCATTCTTCGATGACAAGGAACTTTTTTTAAAGTCGGTCGCTCTGGTCAATGTGGATGCGGATCCAGCTAAGGAAATCATTGTGACAGCCGATGAGTGGAAAGATCAAGGCGCTGTTCCTAATAAAGGCTGGCTGATGATGTTCAAGGTTGAGGATAGTTGGCTAGTTCTAATTGAATCCATTCCGGTTGATGCCAACCTCGCTTATCAGTCCCTGCGAGCGGGAGACATTATCAAAGGCGAGGGGATGGAGATCGTTACTCCCGGTTATAGGAATAATCAAGGGAAGTTTAATTCATTTATATTGGTATATGGAGTTAATGGGGAAAGACTGGCTGACAGGAAGTTGTTCGAGCTGGATCATTCACCGCAACGTTATGTCCATTTGGATGTTGGCAATCTGGCAGAACATGAGGGCGAAGAAATTCTCGTTGGCCACCACGCTTTCGATGAACTGGTCTATTATTACTGGGATGGATCTGATTTGGTTGAGGGTTCACGCTACCCCTTAGGGAATAATCAGTATGTTGTCAGCCTCACTAACATTCTTATCAATGATACGACAAAGGCTCCAGACCAATTCAGCGAGGTCATCCTCTGTGGGGCGGGAGAAACAGATGATCAAGCCGGTCGAATGTTTTTGGAACTTCTGGGATTTCACAGAGGATTCTTCCCCAAATGGAGACGAGTAGGCGGAGAACAGGGCGATATCGAAGTATCTTATGTCGCAGTGGGAAGAGACCTGAGGAAATAGCGTTACTCATTATGCCGGGTTCCGCCTGCTTCGCAGGGACAGATTTTCAATTACTTTGGATGTGGTCAAGCTTACGCTTATACTCACAAAATCCCATTACACAAATATGACACAAAAAATGTCCCCGTGGGGACACGGTGGGGATAAACCGTGTCAAAATGGCTCAGTTTAAGTGATTCAGGCTAAAAACAAAACAGGTAATAAATTTTGGCTTTCTAGGGGAATAGGGGGATTAAGATGGTGGAGCTGAGGAGACTCGAACTCCCGACCTCTTGACTGCCAGTCAAGTGTTCTCTAGGCGGCGGCACTACGTAAAACACTCCCTGGATTTGTGCGGACCGTTTCCCAGAATTGTTTAAGTTGAATATAAAGCCCCTTGCATTGGCTGTTTCAATAACCAGAAGAAAAACTATAGAGAATATAGTGTGGACATGTCGATGATGGACATTCAATCTCGGTTAAACCAACAGAACGAATATATTTCAATACAGAGAGACAAAGTTCAATTGCCACCATAGTTAAAAACTGTTTTAAGAAATTTTGTTCTATAAGAGAGAAATAACTGTATTAGACTGTCCACATCAATTCTGTCTTTAATACATTCATTAACAATTCTTTCCATATAGACAAATATGAAATCAGGACTAAAACCCGTTTTTTGTGCAATTTTTGTAATATGCCCTCTATTCTTTTTCATTAACAGCAAATGCACTTCTTTGAACTCCCAATCATAAAATGAATAAATGGAATTAATGAACAAAACTCGATTAATAATCTTTTGTAGGTCCAGATTGCCAGCTTTCCCATCAATTATATTGCCTTCCAATTCTGAAACATTTTTAGTGTCTCCTTCTAAATACTCATTGATTCGTTCTTGAAATTGATCAGGATAATATTCATACATCCATTTTTCCGCTAGTATCTCATCGGGCAAAGACAATATATATCCAACATCCTTATTCGCAACCCGCTCAAACAGAAACTTATCCCTTGTATCATCCAGATCTACTCTAACATTGGATATGTTTCTTTCTCCTATTCTATTGTATAAATTTCGATTTATCCCCGAATCATAAATTGCTAAGTGAGCGATCTCATGTAGGAAAAATAATCTCTGAGTGTTCTCATCCTTCTCAAAGAAAGGATCAAAAAATAATATTCTCCTCGTTCCATCAGGAAAAGTTCTCGCTAGGGTACTGCCAAGTTGGGCTCTGTTTTTCAATAACAATTTTTCATCTTCTAATGCTTCTGGATAAAACTTAGCTGTAGTGGCTTTATGCTTAAATTTCACATGTCTGAAATACCCCTTTTCTTCCATCCTTTGAGCAATGTTAATTAATTCCATTAAATATTTTGAATTCGACACAAACAATACAGTGTCTGCGTTTGCTTGGATGGCCGCCTCAGGATAGGAAGTAAATGCAAAATAAAAACTGGAGATTACTCCAATGAGAAAGGAAAGGTCTCCCACAGCAACATCCCTATTAAACTTACCTTCTTCAAAGAATACTTTATCAAAGGACCTACTACAAGGATACAGCTAATTCAAAAGGTCCAAAATGAAAGCAGGTTTTGAGTTAATTGTACTCAATAAGGGAGAACAAATATTCTATAGAAAATATTATAGAGATATATCATAGAAGTACTCCATCTACTTCTGGGTGCAAAGGGGGGGTGAGGGGTCTTAGGGTTTTTGATATTTCTATCCAGACGTAAATCGAGTCCATCTTCCCACGCAATCTGTCCATCCAACGCGCCATTTGTCCTACCGGTGGGACTTTCTTTACATCCGGACATAAATGGGCAAAAAATGTTGGATGAATGGAGGGAATAGACCAATTCCCGTGTGCCATATATGTGCCAAAAAAAGTATAAACCTGCTGAAATTACTATAAAATAGTATAAAAGACCAAAACAAGGAAAGGGCTGATATTCCAGAGGTACGCCTGGTACGCCCAAACGATTGACATTGGAACTTTTTTAGCAGCTCCTGGAGAGAAGAATAAACTCAGACAGTTGCAGATCATCTTGGATAGTGTTTTCTGAGGCAGAGGAAGTCATTAATCAGGGGGCAGGTCAAGCGCTGCCACCCTCTCCCTCGCATCCGCCACTTCAGGGAGGCCGGGGGCGGCGTCCTTCCAGAGGGTGAGGGGCATGTAAACCATCGCTTAGGAAATCAGGGCGTGTGTCCGAATTTAGTAGAAAAGAAACATACAACAAACATTTGCCTGATTATGGAAACCTGGACAACGAGACGGGATCAGCGCCAGAGTATCTCTTTGGTATTAGGGAGAATGATGGGGGAGTAGGTATCCGACAATCCCAAAGAAACTACTCAGTACCTTATACCAATGCCGACGCCAACCTGGACACCACCCAGATTTATATCCTCCTTTAACGGAGCAACTTTCAGGAAACTGTATCTCCCGTTGAGATTCAGGTAAAAAGTGTTATTCAGGTACCAATAGTTACCCAGCTCGACACAGAGGGCCGTCGCCTTGTCCGAGTAGTCGTTGAACCGCTCCGGAACCTCCTCTGAATACGGGCAGTACTTGAAACCTGCGCCGAGATAAATACTCTGGGACTTCGTCTGCAGAAACCTGATCCGGAGACCGGCGCCGTACGAAGTGTACTTGAATATTGTCTCCTCATCGGTAACGCTGGTCCCGCCCTTGTCTTGGAAGTAGCTCACCTCGAACCGGATCTCGACTCTTTTAAACATATTGAACCCAAAGCCGAGGTTGAATTTGGGGTTTACTGTACCGTAGAGATCCCTGTAGAGAGCGCCACTCGGGAAGTTGCCGTCCAGACGGAAATCGGTCTTCATATACTTCTGCCCCATGACCGGCTGAACCGTGAGAGCTGCCATCAAAATGACGCAAGCCAAAATCAGTGTCTTTTTCATGTTTTTCTCCTTTGACTAAAGCCCGTTGCCTACTGGCTCAGACCGCCCACTCTCATTACCTTCAGCATCCACGGATGTGACTGCGTAGATGAAGAACTTGGTTGAATCCAGCTCCTCATCCTTAAACTCGAGAACATTGCCTGGAATAACGCCAACCAGTTCAAATACTGTGTGGCTTATCCCTGTCTCCTTCCGGTAGATTCGGTACTCCACAATGTTGTACCCGCTGTTTCCAGGGTTTGGGCTCCAGCCGACGGTGTGAATGGCTTCACCGCTGAAGAGGGTCCGGTTGCTCTCTCTAACAAATGTCACATTGGATGGCGGCTGATGAAGATTCCAAGTGATAAGGAAAGAGTCTGTTGCTACTTGAGTCTTGCTGATTGGCTCATAAAAGAACCTGCCTCCAGCTTTACGAGGCTCCTCTTGGGTGGGGACTGGTTGGACAGAAGTGTCCTGGACAACTGCATTGGTATTCTTTCTGAAACTGTTTCCCTCAACCAAGTCTCCATTTGGACCAAGCTTAACAACAACGAAATCAAGGCCCTTTCCTTCTTCTCCCGACATGTTACCAGTCACAACAAAGCCATTGTCATCTGTTGGTTCAATCCAGTGGCCCCAGCTATTCTTGGTATCCATGCCAAGACCGCATTCCCACACAATATCTCCGCTCTGCCCATTCACCTTGAATACCCACATTTGCAACTTATCCAGCGAGCTCAGGTTAAACGATCTAACGGTTCCGCATACTACACAGCCGCCATCATTTGTGGCTTGCAGAGACCCAAACCCATCGCCTTTTTCGCCACCATAGGTCCTCTGCCAGATCACCTTGCCCTTTGGAGACAACTTTAGAACCCAAGGGTCCTGAGGTCCCTGATAACCGAAAGTCAGAGTAGTTGCACCAACAAAATATCCACTGCTATCTGATGCTTCTGCAATACAAGGGCCGAAGTGAAGACTTTCAGAATGAATGCCGCCGTATGTGTACTGCCAGTCGATCTCTCCCTCAGTATTTGGTTTCAGCTTCAAAACCCAGAGATCAGTCCATCCTTGACCAAAGGATTCTGTTGTTCCGGCCAGAATATACCCGCCGTCACTGGCTTGGCGAATGGTTGGAGGTTCAGAGTCACTCATCCACTCACCTTCCTTGCCAGGGCCGCCGTACTTCTTCTCCCACTCGACAGTACCATCGGAGCGAATCTTAAGAGCCCACAAATCCTTGTTTTCCCCATCAATTACCTTGCCAATTAACCCTGCACATATAAACCCGCTGTCACTGGTCTCCTCGATAAAGGTTAACTTGTCGCCCGTTTCACCACCGTAGATATGGGTCCACTGAATGTTTCCATCAGGGAATAGCTTCACAATATAACTTTTGTTCGGGAACGCCCCACGGAAGGTCATCATGCCGGAGAAGATATAACCTCCATCACTCACACTTCTAACGCAGTACACCCTGATGAACATTCCTCCCTGATAAAGGTTCTCCCACTCAATAGTGCCAGTGGGTGAGAGCTTGAGAATCCACACCCAAAAACCAGCAGCTTCAACAAAGGAGCGTGTCTTGACCGCGACGATGTATCCCCCGTCAAGAGTTTGGTCAATGGAAAAAACCTCATCTTTATCTTCAGCACCGTAAATCCGCGCCCACCGGTACGAGACCTCCTCCTGGTTCATTTGATAATTAGAATTCCGGGACTCAAATGCCGGCCTCTTCCATTTTTGAATCTCAGGATCTGAAGACTTAACCTGCGAGGCGAATCCATAAAAGCACAAGCCCGCTGCCATTAAAGCGACCAGAAAAAAACTCATTTTTTTATTCATTTTATCCTTGACCAAATCCCAAGTACTTATCCATCTTGTAAGTAATCGAATTACACCAAAACCAATCTCATTTTTGAGGCTGCCTAATCCCATATAATATCTGAAAGGAAGTGTAGTCAATATAATAATGACCATGTCACATCATGTCACCATATGTCACGTTTTGACACCTATATTCAGCTAGTCATGGCTTGACTTGAAATACTACTTTAATATACAACACTTAATGTCATGAAATCGGGGAACAACAAAGAAAACCTGTTCAGCTCCTGGAAAGAAATCGCCGCCTACCTGGAGTGCGATAGGAGGACTGCCATCCGGTGGGAAAAGAGCATGGGGTTGCCTATCCACCGCATGGAGGGCACGTCCAAATCCAGGGTTTTTGCCTATAAAAACGAACTGGATGAATGGCTGAAAAACCAGCTGAACAACAATAAAGACAATAGCGGAACCAAACGCTTGAACGCTCTCCGCAAATTTTTGTTTATAGGCCTCCCGGTCTTGGCCATACTAATTGGAATATATTATATTTTCATTAAATCCCCCGACGCCTCAACGCCGGGGCTCCCGCCTCCCAAAGAAAATCCGAAAGGAGTGCCTGTATCTACGGGCCCTATGCTCATGGAAAGTGGGGACATTGTAACGACTGAGTGGCATTGGGGAGGCCGTTTGCGGGTTTGGCGAAAGAATAACGCCAAAGAATATGAAGAGATCTGGAGGATCGAACCCGTCCGTCACTCCTCGCTGGCCATTGGAGATCTGGACGGAGTTGAGGGATGCGAGATCGTAGCGCCCGGAGTTTGTAGAGAGGTGGAAAATGTGGGAGAACGGGTCGTAACCAAATGGCGATTCTTCTTGAATATCTACAAGCCCGGGAATAAAGAATGGTGGAAGACCACATTTTTCTCAAAACCGGATTGTCTCTATGTGGACACATTTCTTTCTAACACAGAGATCAGGATTGGAGATGTTGACCCTGACCCTGGAAATGAAGTCGTGCTGATCAACAAAGAAGGCTTGGGCATATTCAAGTACATGCCGGCAAAAGGCGAATTCAAACTTCTAAGCTCACGCTATTCATTCCTGGAAGACAAAGAGCTTGTTCTCAAGTCTATGGAAGTAGCCAATATCGACGAGGATCCTTATAAGGAGATCATTGTCGCAGCCGACGAATGGGAAGATGAGAGAAGGCCCCCGAATAAGGGATGGATACTGATCTTCAAGGTCCGGGAAGGCTGGCCGGAAATCGTGAAGGCAATCGCCGTTGATGCCAATCTCGCGTTTCAATCACTGCGCATCGGTGATGTGATCGCTGGCGATGGATTGGAAATCCTCAGCCCGGTCTACAGGAATAAGAACGATCTCTGGACTTCCCACATCATGGGATGGAGCGCGGACGGAGAAGAGCTGATCGACCGTCTAATCTACGAACAGGGAGATACCGAACTCGAGCTGGTCCACCTGGACATTGGTGACATAAGTCCAGAACCCGGCGAAGAGGTCATTATCGCATTACACAGCCCGAACGAACTGTTATGCCTCAAGTGGAATGGGCAAAATCTTGTAGAAAGCTGCCAGCGCTTCCCGCTTGATTACCGTGTTACCCCATTTAATGTCTTCGTCAGAGAAGCCCCTTCCGGAAGAGATTCCCCAAGTACAATAGTTGTCCTGGGAGGGAGTTCTATGGGAGATGGACAAGGGGAATTCTATCTTGAAATTCTGGATTACAGGAATGGATTTTTTTCCAAATGGAAACGTATGGGAGGCGCCAAGAGTGAATGGCGAGCATCATACGCAGTTTTCGGAAGATATCCATAGTCAATTGTAAAAACTTCTTTACGATAATCGTATTGTCTCACACAATTTGTGATTTGGGTGCTTCTGTGTAAAAGATTCATTCTACGATTCATACGTGTCATAAAGTGACATCTAGTGGCATGATGTGACATCCCGCAACTAATCATTGACATCACCCAACAGGTCCTTTCTGATGAAAGCATAGGAATTTAACCAATAGGAGGAAACAGATGGGATCTTTAAGAAGGATTACACTCATTGCAGGACTTACGGTGCTACTCATTGTTTCAGGGACAGTTCTCCTTGACGCCGAACGCAAGCCCAAAACGCCGTCTTATGCGTGGTCTATGACAGTGCCTATGGAATCTTTCAATGTCCTCGGCATGGTAGATCACATCTACAAGGATGGTGTCGATAAGACCCGCATTTACTATTCGGAGGACTTCGATAATCCATCCCAAACCATGAGAACTACATTTATGCTATTTATCGATGCTAGTTCGGACAAAGACGAGTGGGTGGCCATCCAGGGCGCTTCCGTACGTGATGCCGCGCCAACAGGAGAGGGAGATCCCTGTGGATTCCCGCTGGGCGGTGACACCGAAGGTGGATGCATGGAGGCGTTCCTGAACAGCGTACACCCTGACCCCGGCTATAATCACATAATGTTCAGGTTAGTTGTTCATGAAGCTCTCGAGAATTTTCAGCTGGGAGTTGAGGTCCCCTGGACGGGCGGTGGAGGGATTACGATCTATTTCTGGAACAGCTTTGACTGTGGCGATGGAGTCAATATCCATTATCATTCCGTCAGTGCCAGAGTGACAAGTTTGAATTGCGTGTTTCCTGCCGGATATTATATTACTCGGACCGGACCCGACACCTGGAAATTCAGAATCGAAAAGCAGGATTTCGAGTTGGATGAGCACTACTGCGTCACGGAGCAGGTCCAAGAGCCGGTAGGCAACAGCGGTAAATACAAAACCGTAACAAGAACTCAGACTTACCACCCTCAGACTGCTTGGACGACACTGTCGTATGCTTTCGAGTTAACGCGCGAGAAAAAGTAATAAGATCTTACGACGAGGCTCCGATCCCAAAAGTGGCATTTCCTATCTCTCTGTTCGTTCAATCTGTGTTAGTTCACTTTCTTTTGAAGGATGGATATCAACGAAGTCCTGTAAATGCGTCAAATTTTGTAGAGGAGTGGGCGGATTGCCATGGCAGGCCTAGCAAATATCGAGAGCGAAATATCAGCGCGGACTCGAACCGGCTCGCAGGATCACATATGTGCAATTATGGTCCTTTGCATCCTTCACAATTAGACTACCCCCAAAAATCTCGTGTGGACACGGTGTGGACAAATCGACTAAAAATGACTCAATTTAACTAACTATGGCTAAAAATGTTTCAGGAGTTAAGTGGTTAAAACTTGGGTATTTAGGTAGTACGCCCGGACAGATTCGAACTGCCGACCTTCTGATTCGTAGTCAGACGGTTGGGTTCTGTATAGAAAACGGGAAATACCCCCCCTTTTTTGGGCCAAAACGGGATGAAATATCCATCTGTAATATTCGTATGTTATTGTTAATACACTAGTTACAAGAGTTGACATAATGTACGTTATGCGACACAAACCGTCCTTTCTTACTGTCCTCTTATAAATTCCCTTAAAGTAGTTATCCCAACTCCCAAATCAGCAGCAACTTGCTTATGTCCTTTGCTATCGATTTCACGCCTCAAGTAGTCCAATTCGTAGACCCTCAGCTGAGACTTTCTTGTTTTGGATCTCAATTCAATCCCGTATTCTTTTAAGCTTCGATAAACCATATCCTTTGAGCATCTTAGAGCTTCAGCAACCTCACGAATCGACCTAGATTCCTTGATATATAGCCTTTTCAGCTCTGATTCGCTTGGCTTCTCCCCTTTCGAAGGTCTCCCTCTTGCGACTTCCAGGCCAGCTGCTTCTTTATATTTTATCCTTGCCATTTGAGAATATTATACAACTAATCCCCTCTATTTCAATGAGCCGGTTTTAGACTTGTTGCCGACAAATCATCTAATGGAAGGTAGATAGCAATACCATGAAAAATGTAGTCAGTAGCTAAAGTAACCGACAAAAAAATCTAGGACCGAATAACAGCACCCCCTGAAATATAGTCTTTTGATCAAAACAATCATCGTAATTTCAGTCGCTTAATCCCCATCGTTTCTTAAGTCGCTCGACTGTGTGATTCCATTTCTTGGCTCTAGGGCGAGCTGCACTATTCTGGTTCCCGAAGAATCCCTTTTCCTTAACTGCTTCATTAACAGTCACAGTTTTAATCCAATCAACTCGTACGTAATATTCAAGCTGATCCTCTGGTTTATTAGGATCAGGCGCAATTTCTACAATCTTTGTAATCGGTAATTGCCTACCTGTTGCGTCAGGCAAGGTAAACTCTTTAATGGACTTTACTTTTTCAAGAACCTTTCCCACACCGACATACCCATGGCCAGGAACATTTGCCCAAATCCGACCTCCAATCTCAAGAATATCTAGAGTTCTGCTGTACCAGGATCCACCTCCTGCTGCAATATAACCATGCTTTCGTGCATCTTTCCAACGGCGCTCATCGTATTCGCCGAATGAGACATAATACTCTCCATTCCATGGTTCTTGTCCACGTTTCTCTACAACTTTAACCTCAGCCTCGCCAGGATCTATGAGCCATACACGGCTTAGATACTCATTATTCTCATCTTTGAAAAATCGGAAGTAAACAACATTTATAGCAGCGCCATACTCGTCTGCAAGATAATTAATAATACGCTCGGTGCTATAATCTAATTCGCTCGCCACCGCTACCAATTCGTGACCATCATTCAACGATTCTGGCATTTCATTAACACCGAAACGATTGCAAAAAGCGTCATCCAAAGAGGTGCCTGCATTCTCTGGTTTGAATTTCTTTAAGTAATTTTCGAAGACAGCCGCAATATCTTCATCTTTGAGTTGACGTACCCAAGAGCCATAATCGAGAAGTTGAGCAACAATATCACGAGGTGTTTTATCACGCTTAAGTTCGATCACGATTAGTTTGCCGTCAGCGTCCATCGCCAAAAGATCAATAAATTTCCCAAATGATGTGGGCACCTGTCGACCGATAAGGAGTAAATTAGGATCGAGGATAGATATGTCCTCAGCAATAATATGTTCGAGTTGTTCCTCCGAAGGCAACGGTGTGAACTCCACGCGCTCCATGTTTTCCCCTAGCCGCCAAATTCCTACTTCTATTGGCATTTTCACAACCTCCTTAGCTCATGCTTATTCCGATTCATTCCGGACACCTTTCGGAGCGAAGCGACGCTGGCTTTTCATTATACTTCCAAGTGGCCGGAATGAGTCAAGGATGACTTACGTTTTCTCATAGATTCTCCCTTTAATTCCAACCTGTATGCATTGTGAACGATTCTGTCCATAATGGCATCGGCAAGAGTTGGACTGGCG
>SDBS01005636.1_pt1 | contig 12169 bp, 9 predicted proteins | sample 2277091 | NCBI WGS metagenome assembly SDBS01 (sample SAMN10404972, study PRJNA504765) | marine sediment metagenome | isolation source: marine sediment core GS10_PC15, 163 cmbsf | place: Arctic Ocean: Southern Knipovich Ridge | collected 2010 | reverse complement strand
AGCCACATTCAAAGATTAAAATGAATCAGGATAGCTTTTTAAAAGTCCTTGGAACAAATACGGAATCAGACCATAAACTACAGGTCTATTCCGATATAACCCAACTGATAGCCAGACCAGAAAATCCAACGCCATTAGTTAGGTTAAACAGAGTAAACCAAAATAAAGACTTTCAGATTTATCTTAAACTGGAAAGATATAACCCTTTTGGTTCGGTTAAAGACAGAATCGCTTATGAAATGCTTAAGGCGCTGGAAATAGGGGATAGGACGGTGGTTGAGCCATCATCGGGCAATACCGGAATTGCGTTAGCCTGTGTTGCCAATGCCTTGGGAATACCGGTAGAGATAGCTGTTCCAGAAAGAATTCCTGATGAAAAAAAGGTCATGTTAAAGTTTCTAGGGGCTAAAGTGCTAGAAGCTGATGATGCGCTATGTCCCTCATTTCCTGCCGAAGGAGCTAGGGGTTTAGTTAACGCCCTGATAAGGAGTCCGGCTACCAGAGACAGCTATGTTAGCCCAAATCAATACGAGAATGAACTGAATGTTCAGGCCCATTACCGGACAACCGGGCCCGAGATTTGGCAGCAAACGGACGGGAACGTCACGCATTTTTTTGCCGCTGCTGGTACCGGCGGCACGGTCAGTGGTGCGGGTAAATATCTGAAAGAGCGCAATCCCGCCATTCAAGTGATTGCATTCGATTCCGACGCCTCATTCCGCACAACCGGCGGACACCCACGACCGTACCAAGTTGAGGGCATGGGCATCGATTTTGACACCCCGGTGCTGGACATGAACGTCATCGATGAAATTATTGCCGTTTCAGACAAGAACGCACTGGCCATGCTCAAGCCACTGGCGCAACAGCACGGCTTGTTGGTCGGCCCAAGCAGTGGTGCCGTTGTGCATGGCGCGCTTGCATATGCCAAGCAGCACCAACTGGGCGCCGATGCACTGTGTGTGATGATTTGCGGTGATTCGGGGCGAGCATATTTGACCAAGAATTTTTATTCATGAAAAAGGGACGGCCTTAGCAACCCCGTTCTTCAAAGATTTCATCGACGAATCCCCGCCCGGTGCTGCTTGATTGTCCGGATACTACTACTCCACAGGCATCGAACAGCGCTTTCTGCCGTTCCTCACTGAGGACTGAGTCTGGCAACGAGGCTATTGAGTTCAAACTGGAAACTCCCAAGCCAGGCCGCAGATGGGCAATACAAGATAGAGTTCCGCGCACACGGCACGTGGCCAAATCAAGCGGTGCGGTTCCATAGTACGCGTCTTTTTCTTTTTTATACTTCGTATCAAACTTCTGTGCATTGAATTCCTGCCCCCTAAGAATCGCCTGCAGAATCTTAATAGCACACAAACGCGGATATGGTGGAAGATACATAAGAACCTCTTCCATGAAGAGAGGATGTCCCCACGGGCCTATATCACGGTGAAGCTCATTCACAATACGATCGGTCTTCTGACAGGCTTCCTCCCGCCATCTCATAACAGGATAAGAAACGCTATCGTGGACGTTCGACAAGTTTTTGCACCACTCAAATACGAAAGTAGCAACAACGGGAGTCCTCTTGTTCGGGGCATCATTGGGACCCCGAAGTCGCCCACGCACCGGATGATCCCCTGCAATGCGCGCAAAATAGAGGAAGTGATCCTTACGATACCCACCAAAACTGTCAGGCAGCGTAACACTCTTGTTTGCGTCAGATTTCCGCGTCTGCACCTGCCGTCTTAGTTTCTCAAGCGGTGCTTCCACTTTGCTTGGGTCCATAAGCTCAATCATTTTCACCCGCACCGAAGCCCACGCTGAACCTACCGGCAACTCATACCCCGTCTGTTCTTTGAACGCACGCCGGGCCGTTTCCCATGGGCCCTTATCTCCTGGAGCATAGTCAGTGCCAAATGCGCAACCACGCAGCAGTTTACGTTCGGCTGGCTCATTCGGCATCATGGACCCTGGCACAACCTGCCTAGTTTCATAAAAAGAACGGCCGAAGATCCGCGCATTATCTCCCTGGCCAATCACTGGAAACACACTTGCACTCCACAAAGAGCGCTCGACCATGGTAGGATTTTCGCCCCCGCTCGCATCACCTTCCTGCATCGCCAACACAGATTGGGCACCTGCAAGTGCCGCAACAACAACCACCGTACACAACGTTTTCACGATTTCTCCCTCTTGAAAAAAATGAACCCGCGGGGGGCGGCTTTGCGCCGCCCCGTTCTTCAAAGATCAAATCGCCAGGCTACTCAACACGCCCGATCTCCACTTTGAATATATTCACACTCTCTAAATCACTCTTCTTCCGTAAAAGCGACGACAGAACCATTAGAAATAGCTCGTCCTCTTGGACCTCGAGCTCCGGACGCAGGTCATGAACGCACGTGCAAGACCCTTTAACATAGCTAGTTTTCAGATCAAGTGCATTGGTTGAGTAATACGCTTCCTTTTGTGCGCGATGCTCCGCATCAAATGCCTCTTCGCTAAAGCCGTCTGACTTATTTTCTGCAAGCGCCTTCATGATTGCAATCGTACGCAGACGCGGATAAGCGGGGAGGGATATTAAAAATTCCCTGCTCACGAGGGGATATGCAGGATCTCCCACGCCATCGCGAGTTTCATTTGTAACTTTATAGATCTTCCAACACGTCTCCATGTCACCCGCACGGATCTTTGCCTCCACATCACTCACTCGCCTGAGACACTCACCAATCCCGCAGCACACAGCTGGATTATCGCCCTCTGCCCGTCCCGCACATGCGGCAGCCAACAAACTAGCACCATCAAGTTGCGCAAAAAAGAGATGGTGGTCCTCTCGCCGCACTTTAAAATCCTCCGGTAACAGGCCATCACCGTCCTCCTTCCGCGCCGCAGAGATGCCCTCTTTCAATAATGCGCTCACCCCACTGAAACGCTTGAACTCTTGCGCACTCCGCAGCCAGTTGCCTGCAGCGTTCTGAGCCGCAATCATTTTTACGTGCACCGAGTCATGGCGCGCATCGGACGGCAACACCATCCCCGTTTGCTCCTCGAATGCGCGGCACGCTGTTTGCCATGGAGTCTCTGTTTTCTCGCGGACCGCGTTGAACGAATCGTGGCAAAAGGATTTGCGCTTGAGCGCTTTTCTTGAGGGATCCGGCTTTTGGCCGCGCGGAACAACGTACGTAGATTGGCAAAATGGGCGTAACACGGCGATCATCTTACCCCGCTCAAACATGCCCCACACGTCGTGAAACACTGGGATCACCCCCGCGCTAAAATAGTCTGGAGCAGCTACCGCAGCGGCCTCACTGTCACTTGCGTTTCCGCAAACATCCATCGCCTGCATTGCCCACGTCACTTGCGCGGTGCAGGAGAGCGCCGCAACAACAATAATCAACGAGCGATTCAAAAATTTCACGGTTCTTCCTTCTTTTCAAAATCAAATTATCAACGATTCACAAAAACTGGCATCACGGAACCTACGCCTACTCGCCATCACCCATCGTGCTCATCCTTGCAAGCAAACTCCCTAGTGCAGTGGTCGCGGCCGAAGATCCTTGACCTGCAAGAGAAAAGATCTCCGCGAAGCCACTTGCGCCCAACGAGCTGGTACACTCTGGGCGTAGAAGCGGCACAAGCGTTTTGGTGGATCTTACGCGACTCGTTGCAAGATCAAGTGGTGCGGTCCCGTAGTATGCCGTTTTTGCAGCTTCATGTTTTGTACCAAATGCTGCCTCATCGAACGCTCGTTTGTTCTTGATTACTTTCAGAATCTTGAACGCACGCTGGCGCGGATAATCAGGTAAGTGCCAAAAAATTTCTTCCGCAACAAGAGGATAGGCTGGGTCTGCTATCCCGTCACGGGCCGTGTTGACAAGCCTCTCCGCCTTACAAGCTTTATCGGAATCTCCAGCCAAAATTGCGTCCTCCCGCTTGCGCAACATATTCCACCAGTCATCAACATCGCTCACCGCCAGCGATGAGTTATCTTGCCTAACTCGTTCGATGTACGCTGCAACGACTGCGCTGTCAACAACGCGCGCGAAGAAAAGATAGTGGTCAGCACGGCGGCCACCAAAGCTCTCGGGCAAGACACTGGGGCTATCCGTCCCTTTCCCTCGGGCTACTGACGCTTCTTTGATGAGATCCTTCATCTCCTTCTTCCTGCTGAAAACGTCAAACTCGCTTACGTGGTGCATCAACTGACCATTGTCCCCCGGAATCGCGATCATTTTCACGTGCACCGCATTGTGTGACACGTCTGACGGTAGCGCCATGCCCGTTTGCTCTTGGAACGCGCGTTGCGCTGTTTGCCACGGATCAGTCTCCGCTTCCTGCCGAACCGTGTTGAATTCACCTATGTGAAAATTCTTTTGCTTGAGCGGTCCACCTGCAAAATCCGGCTCCTGGCCACCCGGCGCAACGTATGAGACTTCACTGAAGCGGCGGCACATAAACTTCATTGCATCCTGCTTGTTGTGGTCTACAAACACCGGAACCACCCCCGCACTGAAATATCCTGGATCGGTCGCTGCAGTACTTTCACTCGTTTGCGCAGCGCAACTCGCATCACCTTCCTGCATCGCCAACATAGATTGGGCACCTGCAAGTGCCGCAACAACAACCAACGTACGGAACGTTTTCATGATTCTTCCTTCTTTAAAAAAATGAAACTTGTAACACCTGCCACCACTACGAAACGGCGGCATGTAGATTTGCACAGAATCAGGCGATTGACAAGCACTTCTGCTCAGCGACGTGCACAACTGTCGATAATGTGTCGATACGCGTCCACCATCGTACCTAACGTAAATGCCGCTTGCACACGCTGACGCGCACCGCAGCCAAGTTTGCGGCACAGTTGTTCATCACTGGCCATGCGTACCAATGCGTCAACCAACACCGCTTCATCATTTGGCACAACGAGCAATCCAGACTGGCCATGCGAGATCGCCTCGTGCTCACCGCGTGCATCGGTGGTGGCAACGGGCGGCACCCCAAAACTCATCGCCTCGAGTAGCGCCAGTGAAAGCCCTTCCTGCCAGGACGGCTGCACAAAACAGTCAAACAGTCGGTAGTAACCGACCGCTGGCTGGCCGATGACAAAGTTGACATGCTCTGCAATGCCAAGCGCTTGCGCCAACTCCCGCAACTGCTGTTCTTGCTCGCCGTAGCCAAGCAGCACCAAGCGCACCTGCGCATATTTTTTGCACAGCTGCGCAAACGCCCGCAACAAAAGTGGATAATTTTTGCACGGCACAAATCGGCCAACCGCGCCGATCAAGAATGCATCCGCACCCACACCCAATTCTGCTCGCGTGACGTCAGCCTGCCTTGCACGCTCTGCCAACGCCGGCACATCGATGCCATTGGGCACTACCTGCAGACGCCGTAACTGGCGCGCCGGGTGAAACGAACGCAATGAATGATGTGTGCGTTGCGAAACGGCAATCAGTGAGTTGGCCAACCAGAGCGTCGGCGTATCCAACATGCGTCTGATCGGACCGTCAAGTTCCGGACCCGAATGAATTGCACACACCACCGGAATCCCCAGCAATCGCGCGCACAAACGCCCCGCCCAGTTGGCCATCCACAGCAACGTGTGCATGCAGTCGGGTTTCAGACGATGCAATGTCCACACAAGACGCACAAAAAAGAAGGGATCATAGCGGAACAACCAACCACCGATTTGGTGTGTGGTGATGTGCAGATCGGCCAATGTTTGCACATGCGGTCCCCCATGCACGTACAAAACAACATGCTCCGTTTCTGGTTCAAGCACGCGCCACCGCGTCAGCAAATTGACGAGTACCTGTTCGGCACCACCGCGGGCCAGACTTGAGGTGAAGTGAACAATTTTACGTGGCTGAGCCATGGCGTGCGCGCAACTCTTTTTTGTCTACTTTGCCGGTTGCCGTCAGCGGCATGTCATCCAACACGGTAATCGCACGTGGCACTTTGTACGCAGCAAGATTGCGTCTGCACAGTTCCTGCAGCTCCTGACTCAGCACCTCAGGATCGTACTGCTCACCGTCGCGCAGTGCAACGAATGCAATGGGCACCTCATCAGCACCACCATCACGTATGCCAATGACCGCCGCTCGCATGACCGCTGCGTGTGAAATCAACATGTTTTCAATTTCTTGTGGGTAGACGTTCAGCCCCTTGTGAATGATCAGATCTTTGTGCCGTCCACAAATTGAAAGCCGCCCGCGTCTGTCGATACGTGCAAAATCACCGGTGCAAAACCAGCCATCTTGCAGAACATCTGCCGTTGCTTCCGGCGCCTGGTAGTAGCCCTGCATCACGTTGTCACCGCGCACCCACAAAATGCCGATTTCTCCCGTCGGTACCGCATTGCCTTCTTCGTCGCGAATCGCACACTCGATGCCGATCAACGGCTCGCCAACACACTCGGTTGCGGTAAAATCTTCTTCCATGTGCACCGCAACCACCGGCGCACACTCAGTCAGCCCGTAGCCGTTGCAGATCCTGCGCCGATAGAGCAACGCAAACGTGGTACGAATTTTGTCCGGCATCGCATCACCACCCGAAATGAAGTAGCGTACCTGCTCGAAGGGCAGCGTTTTCAGCAAACAAAAAAGTCCGTAGAGTGCTGGCACACCAAAAACAAGCGTTGGTTTCAATCGCAAGCCCTGCGAGATATGCCGCCGCTCAATTTTAGGCACCACAATGACCAGCGTGCCTACAAAGACCGGACCCCACACGCAGGTATTTTGCGCAAATGCATGGAACAGTGGCAGCACGGCAAGAATACGATCATCTGGCGTAGTATCAAACCGCGCAAGCCCCTGCGCAAGATTGACCAAGATATTTTTTGAACTGAGCATCACCCCCTTCGGCATACCGGTCGTGCCAGAGGTGTAGAGCAGCACCGCAAGGTCCGTGGTGTCACGCGCAGGAATCGTGAACTGCGGTGCGTCGGCAGAAGCATCCGCGTCGCACGCCAAATCAGTGATGACATGCGGAACTTGCACTTGTTTGAGTAGCTCCGGAACTACCGGCAAATCCGGCTGCGCAATCAACACTGCAGGCTGTGCTTCGTCAAAAATATTCTTGAGCTCACCAGCACGCAGGAAGGTGTTGAGCGGCATGACAACGGCACCCACCTGCCACAACGCGTAGTAACCGATGTAGAATTCAGCGCTGTTTCCAAAAAGAAGCGCCCCATGATCACCGGGCTTGACGCCGAGCTCCTGCAAGCGAACACTCAAGCGTACTGCCTGTGCAAAGAGTTGCGCGAAGGTCAACGTGCGATCACCACAGATGAGCGCCGTACGATTGGGGAATTTTTGCGCCGCACGCTCAAGCAAGCGACCGGCGAACATGATCTGCCCGTTGTCCTGAATCTGCTGTTGCAGCTGTTTGAACCGTTGCTGTTCGTCCATACCTACCCTACGTTCTATCGAGTATCCTACTGCAGACAAGCCAACCATACCACGCTATACTGCTTACGCAAAGATGATCGTGCCCTGTACCCGAAAAATCGCCTATGAAGAAATTATCCCGCGGTATTTTGATTGTCATTGAAGGTATTGACGGTTCCGGCAAATCAACACTCGCCGGTGCGCTCGACCAAAAACTGCAAGAGCATGGCCTCCCGGTACTCCTGACGCGCGAGCCCGGCGGCACACCGCTCGGCAAGCAGCTGCGTCAGCTGGTGCAAGAACGCACCGCCCCCATTGCGGATCGTGCTGAGTTTTTGCTCTTTGCGGCTGATCGTGCACAGCATGCAGACGAAGTGATTGCGCCGCAGCTGCAACAGAACAAACTGATCATTTCTGACCGCCTCGGTGATTCCTCGCTGGTCTACCAGGGATTTGGCCGCGGCCTTGATCGCGAATTCATTGCACGCGTCAACGACTGGGCGCTGGGCGGGATCAAGCCGGATCGCACCCTGTTTGTGCACATCGATGTTGATACGGCACTTGAACGAGTCAAAGAACGCTCAAAATTGCTTTCCGCGTTTGAGCAAGAACCGCGTGAATTCTTCACCACACTCACGAATGGCTTTGAACAGCTGTACGCCAACCGCACCGACGTCTGCCGGCTTGACGGCACGCAATCGCCTGCAGCTGTTGCTCAGCACGCGTTTGACGATGTGCTGCAATTCTTGGAACAAAGCAGTGCCTACCAGTAATCTGCCGCCCGCACAATTGTGGGTTGGTGACGCACAGACATTGCGCAGCCAAGCACACGCCTGGCTGCAAAAAATTTTCTGCACTGATCGCGGCTGTGGCACCTGCGGTACCTGCACGCGCATTGCTACCCATCAGCACCACGCACTCATGTGGCTTACTCCTGAAAAATCGTACACGGTTCAAGAACTTGAACCGATCTTTGCAACGCTGGCACTCGCACTCGAGGCAGAGCAGCACTTCTTTTTTGTGTTCGAGCATGCTGATTTTCTGCCACCGGCCTGTGCCAATCGCCTGCTCAAGCCAATCGAGGAACCGCCGCCGGGCTACCATTTTTTGCTGCTTGCCCAACGTAAAAATTTGGTTCTACCAACCATTCAATCACGCTGTGTGCTGAAAACATTTGCCACAACCGTTTCCAGTTCTGCACACAAAGAATTATTGCACCATTTCACCAAAACCGATCGGTACGTACCAGCAACGTTCGCTCGCGATTTGGATGCTGCTCAACTAGATGAACGCGCAAGCGCCGAACTGCTCGACGCACTTGTGTTCCATTGGCACGACCAACTGCAACAGTCGGTCAAATCTGCCGACACCATGCTGAACAAACAAGCACAACTCGCACTACGCACACTTAAAAAAGCTGCCGACCATCCTCCGATGCCCGGCAGCAGCAAATTATTCTGGCGTAATCTTTTTCTGCAGTTCATGCAGGGAGAATGATCGAACTGCTCGTGGTACACCTCACGGGGCCATCCAATCTTTCCTCATCAGAACCGCCATCTCCGTAACCATCATTTGCACAACCGCTGATGTCGACCAGATCTGTTGTCACCACTGGTTCACCCGAACGCCACACATTGGCACGTTCGGCAAATGCAAAGCTCTCTGTGGCAAATTCTTGCAGTGCCTCCTCACGCAATCGCAGCGCATCTTCCCCGCCGGAATTCACCCGCTGAGCCAAGGCTCGTAATTGCTTAGCCCGTTCCAAATCATCTGCCTGCTCGTTCCTCAGCGCAGCCCCCAGCAAGCGCTTGTACGTATAATTGCGCATGTTCCCATTGAACTCTGGGCAGGTGCACAGAAACCTACTTGTTTCACCCATGTACTGGGCGCACTTCTCGTGTTCTTTCACGACGATAGCCGTAAAACTTTCCCAATCATCACCCAGAACAAAATTCTGTAATTCTGTTTTTTTTGCGAGCTCAGAAAACCCCTGCAATCCCGCCGCGGAAAGGAATGTCAAACACTCGAAACGGCTAACGCCTTCGGCACCATCGTGCTTCGACGGATCAGCTGCTCCATCAACCACCTCCCACAACGCCCGACTCGTTCGATGCTCCAGGGATTTCTTTTGCTTCCATGCTTTGCCTTCTTCATCAGAATCAGGTTCATACGCTGCAAAGACATCTCCCGGTGCGCAAGGTAATTGCGGAATTGGATGTGTCGATGCGCAGCCCAGCTCACGCGCTCCAAAATCGTAGACTCGCTCACTGTTCATTTGCGGCTTCTGCCAGGATTCAATTTCTTCTTTTGTCCTGGTCACCCAGTTTTTGACCTCACCCCTGCACTTTTCCAAAGCAGTCTGGTTTTGTTGCCGCAATGGCAGAATAATATTCTTGTACGTTCGATCTGCCGCGTAGAGCATTGCGGCGTCACCACCTCCCTGCTGTACATGTGCCCGAAACATTGCTTGCGCCCAACACACGGTGCTCAAGAGACGTGCAGCATCTGCACAGTCACCCTCCGCGATGGCATCCATCATTTTTTCTGCCCATTCAACTCGCCGGTTAAAATATCGGCCGGCAATGGCACCGGCACAATCGCACGTTATCATGGGGTACCGATTTGTCCAAATATCCCAAATGATTAGGTCAGCACGGGCTTGCACCTGCTCTCCAAGAACTGGAGGAAGTGTGCCTAACAACGCGCAGCACTTATTAATCTCGGTGAAAGCAAATTTTGTTTGCGCAAGATTCAGCCCTATCTTGTTCTCGTCAGCAGTGGAGGTCAGTTTGTCAAGCCAGCCGGTCCTGCCCCGATCCTGCATTGCACAACAACTTGAAGCAGTGCCGAGAGCAATCAGGCACACGCCACGAACAAATCTCTTTTTCATATCTCGTTTCCCTTCATGTTCTGAAAAAATTAGCACCCTGATTGAATCAATTCCCCTACGCCGGCACCCTCCGCACCATAATTTTGGTGATCGCTAGCGCCAGGCGTGTTTGCCGCAACTGGCGACGTGCTCAGTTGCCACACAGCGGCACGGTCAGAGAACGCCGTGAAATCCTCGGCGAATTCTTGCAGCACCTGCTCACGTAACTGTCGCGCATCGCTCTCGTCAACGATGGAGCACACCTGCTGCGCCAAAACACGCAGATTTGTAGCTCGATCCAGATTGTCCGCCAATTCATTCTTTTCCGCCATCCCCATCAGGCGAGAGCGCGCCAAAACACGCGTGTCCTCATCAAACACTGGAGATCCACTAATCAGTTGGCCCGCCTGGCTCGCGCACTGGGCACGATCCCTGTACTTTTTCACAACTGCGGCCGTAACACTTCCCCACTCATCGTCCATAACAAAATTCTGCAACGCGCTTTTTTTCTCATCCTCAGAAAGCCCCAGCAGCTCCTCGCTGGAGAGATACTCCAGATACTCGTCATAGGTGTCACTGTACTCCCGTGGATCACCAACCAGATTGCTACGCCATGCCTCGGCTACCATCTTTGTCTTGGCCTCCCACTTTTCCAGCTCAAGTTCGCACTTCTGTAAAGCGGTTTTGTCACGTGATCGCAGCGGCAGAATAACGTTCTCATACGTCTGATTTGCTACGTAGCGTTTTCTGGCATCACCGCTATTCGCCTCACGCGCCAAACATATTACCCGTGACCAACACGCAGCACTCAGAAGACGCGCAGCATCTGCACAACTCCCACCTTCGATGGCACCCTTCATATCGTTTGCCCACGTAGACCGACATTCGAGATACCGCTTGGCCATAGCATCGAGACAATCGTGAGAGCTCGCAGACTCGTGTTTAAGCCAAATATCCCAGACGGCTTTGTCAACCCCGTCTTGCGCCTGTCCTCCGGAGGCAGAGGAAGAAATGTATAATTTTTTACCAGATACACACAAAATCTCGTCAATCCTAAAGAAAGCGTACCGTAGCTGCGCAAGATTCAGCCCTGCCATCTTCCCCTCGATGACCGCGGCCTCCTCAGACCCACCGGTTCCTTGCCAGCGCCACATCGCAGAACTATTTGAAGCAATGCCAAGCACAGCCAGGCACACGATACGCACAAATCCTCGTTTCATCGCTCGTTTCCCTTCCTGAAAAAAATTAGCATTCCGATTGAATCAATTCTTCCACTCCCGCATTTTCCATAAATGCGCTGAACCCGGGCACAGTTGCAAACGACACTTCCAGGTCCTTCCCAGTGATCGGACGCTCAAAACCAAGCCGTGCCCATCGTGCCGCGTTATCGCTAGCTGCATGCTGTTCGGGCCACTTTTCCCGTGCACGCTCCACCCCTGCGCTCATCCAATCGATAGCAAAGAACGTTTTCTTTACAAAATCATCTGACGGCTTGAGCAACAGTCGTGCAAGCGTACCAAATTGCCCCGGCGCAGTGACCGGTTCTTTATTCGCGCTAGGGAATAAAGAAAACTGTGCATACGCAATGCAACAAAATGCGTACGCCGCATCCTCATATCTCTGTTCGTAGTTCTTGTAATCAGGTTTTCTGCGCAACGCATCCCGCACCATCCGCAGTCGATCATCAAACAAATCAAAAAACCAGTACCCGATTACTTCCGAACAGTCAACGTTGACTTGCCCACTGTCCGCAATCTGCTTGCTCTGCACCCGCAATTCATCTGTTCGCCACTTCTTAATGCGCTGGCTTCCGCACACGGCGATCGCGGGAAGCGTTTTCGGCGTGTAGCCAAACGTAACAACGCAAATGCTATCGCCATTCTCGCCCCGCGCAGAGATTAGCCGTCTTCGCACGCCC
>SDBS01005635.1_pt1 | contig 12169 bp, 3 predicted proteins | sample 2277091 | NCBI WGS metagenome assembly SDBS01 (sample SAMN10404972, study PRJNA504765) | marine sediment metagenome | isolation source: marine sediment core GS10_PC15, 163 cmbsf | place: Arctic Ocean: Southern Knipovich Ridge | collected 2010 | reverse complement strand
ATTAGGACAGATTTTAAATAACTGTAACAATTATCTGATTCAGCGTCAGAACAATCCGAAAGATGCGGAGATCTTAGCGAATGTGATTGGTACCCATGATGGATTCCAAATTACCTCGCAAGTGTCTACGGTGGCCGGGGGCACAGGGCTGGGTTCGGTTCATGAGACCAAGGAATTTATCGTGCACCCCGATGAGATTAAGCGGTTGGGGCGAGGTCAGGCCGTTTTTGTGAATAAACAGGATTTTCGGGTGCAGCGGGTGATGCTGAGGAAGGGGAATATTTAGTATCCGTTAAATGTGAATATAGATAAATGCATAGACTTCAGGTGAATGAAAATGATCCCAACTGGATTAAGCCGCTTTTGCTAATTCAAAATCAGGAAATAATAATACTGCTGGATGTACATGAAGTACTTTTGCGATTACTAAGGCTCTTTCTCTACCTAATTGGCGTGAACCATTTTCAAGTGTTGAAATATTAGGTTGTGAAATACCCGTTAAATCAGCCAGATCATTTTGACTTAATTCTTGTAATTCACGCAGCATGCGTAATGCTTCTCCACTCCAGGCGTTACAGCAGCATGTACTTTGGCTTTTGTAAAATCTCTTTTATTAATTTTCACTTTATTTTCCCCTTTTATAGTTATGTGGATTGATATTGTAAAGATCCCATATTCACCTGCTAGCATGTGAATATACGTGGAGAATATGATTTCACAAAAGCGGTGAATAGCGCCAATTTTAATATGCCTGAAATTTTAGCGCTTAAGATTAAGGAAGCGGCCTGATGCTGTTTCCTAAACGTAACAATCCGTCCCTATATGTCCAGGAACCCTAAATGCTAACAACAGCATTTAGTCACCACCAATTGTCCATTTGGCTCGTTAATTTTTTGAAAAAACAAGAATTCGCTACAGACAGGATAGGTCACTAGGTTTATCCGAAATTACTGCTATACCTCCAACACTGGGAGCGTTTTGATTGGGCATGGTAAAAAATGCAGGTGATTGCCGGCCTTCCAGTCCGATATGAGCAGTAGCCAGACTTGCTGATTCTACGTTATCTTCATTTGAACTAGACGAATCGGTATCCCGTCGTAATAAAGCAGCGACGGAAATGTTTACATCTTCTTCACGTTCGGTTATCAAGTGTTTATCGAGATATACAACATCTAAGCTTGTCGCATGATCAATATCTAGTCTATATAAATGATCACATTTTACAGACAATTTCTCTAAACTTGCAACATGCCTAACAATTAATTCTTCTAACTTAGGCGTGGATATTACAATTTCTTTTAAATTATTACAATTAGTAATACGAAGATTCGTCAAATCAGCACATGCTTTACCAAATGTTTTATATAATTTTAATTTATTTAAAGTTAAGGAATCTAATGATACCTCTTCCAAAGAGGAATGATTCGAAATTACACTATTAAGACAATTTCCACTCAATTCATAACAGTAACTTAGCGATAAAGACACGATTTTATCCATCGAATTCATTATCATTTTAAATGATTTATCATCTAATGCAGGACAATGCGAAAAATCAAGCTCATTAATCGCTACTGAGTCTTTTTTTACTAAGTCGCATATTGTCTGAATAATATATTTTTGCTGTCCTACAGTTGTACCTCTAAAAATTCCATCTAGCGTGGCTACTCTTGCAATAGGTGTCTGAAAACTCATAAAGCGTTGTGAATTATCCTGTAACAATTCTAACCTCGCAAGTTGAATGCTAGTATAACTTTCATTAATCATTTCTAATTCTTTTCGCGCTTTTGAAAAATCCTCTACCCATTCATTATTTAAGGAATGTTGACTTTTCAATAATCTGCCAAATGCACTCCGTTCATAGTCCCTCTTACTAACTCGTGTTTGATAGACAATTCTTCCTTTAATTCCTGGTTGATAGTGAATGGAAATGCCATTTTTAAATGCCATATTGAATCGACTGATAGGATCTTTATGAGCATCAAAAGAACGTTTAAAATGCCCAATAAATTCCGGATAGAGCGTATTGAGTAATTTCATCGGAGTGATTGATGTATTTTTTCTAAATTCGTCTTGCATAATTTGCATTTTTTTATGGAGCTCTATAAAGAAATTCTTTCTAATTAAAAATACAGCTAACGTGTTATTGCCAATATTAGCAGAGCGATCCTTATTATAAAAATGATTAAGCCTATCTCCAAAAATTTCTGAAATTTTCTTGTTATATTGATTAAGTTTCTCTAACCAATTCGTTAAAACCTTTATTGGATTAAGATCAAGGAATCGTTGTATAAGATCCGGATGAAATGATTTATTCATCTCATCAAAACAATAAAAAACGGATTTCATTAGGCGATCTTCTACGAAATGGCGATCCCTGTCTATTATTAATAGGTGATATTTTTGACTTCCCTCATTTAATGTTACCTTAACATCACTTGGATGTGAATCTTCTGGACTTGAAAGCAATGTCATTAATAGCTGTCGACTATAACTGTAATGATCAATATGATTAATAACATCTGGATTACCTTTGAGTACATCTGCTAAATCATCTCCAAATATTGTCTCTGATACAAGGACCGGATATTCATGTTCGCCAACCTTCCAAATCCATAATTCAAAGTGTGGTAAATCTTCACCAATAATTAATTTATTAAGAAAACTGGAGGCTAACTCAACTCCAGGGTTTTCAGGAAATACTTTAAGATGCAAATTTTTATTATTGAGTGATAATGGTATCGTTAAATGATTCCCTGATAGTTTGTCCCGGTTGTTCATATTAAATGATCCTTGGTCATCTAACCACTTTTCTTCTGAATTATCTGGAGTGGTCTTTAGTAACATAATCACTTCAGTTGAAAGTTGTCGTTCACCTAAACTAGGACTTATAATTTTAATCGAAAAATCCGCATCAGGATCTATCTCTTCAGTGGTAATAGATCTTAATATATCCAACCATGCGACTTCCTGTTGGTCATGAAGAATTCGAGAACCATCTGGGTTTGGCCAAGTCGTTAATGGAGCTAATAGGGTAGGATCAGAAACTTTTTTTAGTAATAAATCATAGTAGGTTCGCTTTAGTTCTTCAGGGAGTTTACGATAATATGTGAGATAGGAGTTGGAATCTGATTCCTCTGTCACCATTATAACGATCATATTTAAAAGTGGTCCTGTATCAGCTGGAACGCGGTTTAGCAATCGAATATAATTTTGTATTTCATCTTCAAATAAAATTTGAGGTCTTGCCTGATATGATGCAACGAGTGCATTGAGAATTAACCCCCAATTGATATGTTGTTGTTTCATCTGGAGTAGGTATCCAATGGGATCTAAAGTATCAGGAAAGCTTGATTCCCGAATAATATTTTCAAACAAGTGGTAGAGTGGTTCCAATAATGCATTTTCGGCTGTTTCTAAGTTTTCTTTGTCTTCAGCACCTAAAACAAAAACAGCATCATCACTAGAATTAATAGCAACAGTATCATCATCTTGCGATCGATAGAAATCATGAACTCTATAGCACAGCATATGAAGATTGGTAAGGACTTTTTTAAAAATTCTACCAAAACTACTCTCCAGATGACCCTTCCTAATCAGGACTTGAACTATATCTATTATCTTTTTTTCTGGTATCTGATAGTAATATGCCAAATAAAACACGATTGAGCTAAGGGGATTATATATTCGTTTCTTTAAATCAATAGTTTTCATTGATTTTAAATCATGAGCAACATGTTCTTCATGAAAAGTTTTTAAAGTTTCAACAAGAAATTTTATAATAAAATGTTTCTTTTTTTGTCGGTTGTTAGAAATCTTCAGTTGAATATTAACATCCAATAATTCAATATCCTGGTCCTGAGGGTCAAAATGAGAATTAAATATCACAATACTATTAGATAAAGTAATTTCGAAATCATTCAAAGAAGTATCATTTAATCGCGCTATCAGTTCATCCAAACTATACTGCTCAATTATTAGATTTCTTGATCTTCTGCTGCCAATTAGTGACGACGATAATGTTAGGTGTGCATCCTCTACCTGAGGAAAAATACCAGCACCTAAAGTTTGAACTTTCAGTCTTAGCAGGGCCATGAATCGATCAAAATAGTCTTTATGCTGATCATCCTCGATCACCTTAGTCACAATAAGACATTCAAAATCATTATATTTATCCGCTTCTTTTCGACCAATATCACCTAATAGTCGAATGTCAAATTTGCATGGAGGTATGAGACAAGCAATTTCCTGCAAATCAGTGACGGTTTCTCTAGCAATTTGTTGAAAAAACCGTATAAGTGTCTCGCTGTAATATTCTTGGTAATGGCAGACACCATCAAGAGCAGTTGTCCTTATAGTTTCTTGTATCTGATGGTTTTCTTTTTGGGAAATTATCTGTTTCATAGATCGATCCACAAAAGTTCCAAAAACAAATTTGGCTGCAGTGTCTGCCGGTATCTGTTTAAATGAATGCTTATCTGGATCACTTGATGGAGGATTTTCTCTAAATTGTTGTAATAACTGTAAGCAAGGCTGCATGACACATTCAAATAAAACATGTAGCTTGTCCCTTTGTGCTTGACTCAACACAAAAGCACTATCAGGTGCTGTTGATTTATCAAAATAAACTATGTCATGCTCTTTCTTATAATACGCATGTGCTTCTGAACGTAATAACCAAATAAACTGTAATAGCACCTTCAATGCACTAGCCATTTCTGAAGTGATATGTTTTTCACGATTTAATGCAGTTAACCTATTGAGGCCATTACTGCTAGATATATTGTTTGATGTATTGTTGGGATCAACAGCTTTGATTCCAAAATAGAGAAATAGTGTCGATATAAAAAACATTGGCATACGTGAGAGTTCTTTTATATCAAATTCTTTTGTTCCTTTCGTTAATTGACAAAGATTACTGATATCTTTCGATAAGTAAAGAGCTAGTGGCTGGCGTAAAGGGTATTTTTTACCATTAATATGGCTATTTAATCGCGCTTCACGTAGCTCAAAAAATCTATTTGACAATTCGCGATCGCCATGCAAATGTTGTGCATCAAGTAAGGCAAATTTTGTGGGTGGATCGGGTAAAAATGCTTCAACTTGATGACTTGCTTCATAAGCAGTACCACCAGTAATAGCACTTTCAAATTGCGGTTTTAACATATTGGCAACCCGTTTAGGTGTACCATAAAAGCAAATGCCATTCGAACTAAAAGGAACTTGTCCAGCAGTATCAAACTGAAATCCCATCTTCCCATCGACGTGAAACGAGCTATTCGGACCAATAGTCACTTTTATAGTTTCGCCCAATGCAATGACCTTCAGTTCTAATAAATGTACTAAGGTTTTGAAATATTCCTCTACATCACCTTCAGTAAGATCTGACTGCATTGTTATTTCTGATCTTATAATGATAAATTCAGTATCCGAAAACAAACAATTCTCTTCCCGACCTAATGATCCCGTACTCAATACGCTATAATGGCAAGGCGGGGGACCTAACGCTTTTTCAGATTCTTGAATAAGTAGTGTAAAGAAATACTGCATAGATTTTGCTAATCTGCTTTGTTCACTTACTTCGTTCTCCTGAATTGTTTTCAGAGTTTCGGATACTGATTCTGGTATCGTATCCAATCTACCTTCCTTCGGATAACGGATAGTATGCAATATTTGACGATGGAGCGCACAACTCGTGCTTTGCCACAAAGCATTAACTTTTGTATTATCAAAAGAAGGTTCTTTGTTCGCTAATACATCTGAAAGCTTAGTAGCTGCAACTTGTAAAATTCCATCACAATTATCGGGAAGCCTATATTTATTAGAAAGGTCTTGCATAATTCGATAACATTCTGCCGACTTATCAAATTCCTTAGCCAACCATAATACATCACCTGCTGATGTTATTTTCTCCAAAAAATCAGGGATTTGTTCCTTAAATTTAAGCAATACTAAAAAAATAGCATCAAGAAATGTGTTATGTTGATTTAATGAAAAGTCTTTTATATGATCATAGAAAAAATCAGATTGTACTAAAGTATTAACATCATAAAAGCAGGTATCTTTTGAGAAAGGGATGGAATGTTGTATTCGAAGCAGGTTTGCATAATTAAAATAGAGCGCAGCCGCATTGTGACAAGAGCGCCTTAACCAGCTATTCGCATATTGTTCATTCAAATGTATTTCAAATTCGACATCATCAATTTTCGAAAGTAAAGGATGTACTTTTGTGTAATATTGATTAATACTATCGTAGTTTCCCGATTCCATACTTATTTCACAAGTTGTCTTTAAGGCATTTGTCAGGCATTTCATTCCCTCAAAATAATCGTTCTCTTTTAGTTGTCGAAATAATTGCAATTCAAAATCTAAACAAATATCGAATAATATCTCATCCATACCTTTTTTTAGTAACTCTAATAATTCATTAATAAATTGTTCTATAATAGGAAAACTAGTTTGAAATTGACGTCGGTAAGCACCAAATATTGTACTCACTAGACTAGTGCAGTTATTTTTTAATCGATTCGTCGCATTGGTTAGATCCACTTTATCTGATCTATTTTGAGCAGAATAATAGTCATGTAGTGCATCCTTAATATTTTTAAAAAAGGGAGAAAACGCTCCACCAGGATCATTTTTCATATTATTTTCCTTTTTCTGTATTACTTTGAGCAGCCTGTAATCACTGTCCAAAATCCATAGTCTCACTAGCAACTATCGATTTTCCTGTGTTCAAACTTTTCGTTTCTTTGTATTGGAAAAGGCCCGCCATATTTAATGCAGAAGTTGTTGGCTGTTCGCTTACCTGAGAATTGTTATTATTTGATTCGGGAGGTGTGAATGTCCAGTTTTTTAAGAATTTTATAGTAGCCTCATCTCCTTTTCGACTTGCCACATCTAACGGCATCTCTCCTTTTTGATTGCGAACTTGCATGTAGGCCGATATCAATATTTGCATCATAGTTGGTGAAGCATTGCTAGCTGCAATATGCCAAAGCGTATTCCCATACAGATCACAACAAGTAACATTTGCATGATGATGAATTAACAGTCCAGCGATGTCAGTAAAATCTTTTTGTACCGCTACCAGTAGGGGAGTTCTATTGTTATAAGAAACATTAACATCGAACTTTTTTTCTGATTGAAAGCAAGTCAATAATAATTTAAGCATATTAAAATACCCATTTTTTACTGCTAACCATAAAAGCGGTGGCCCACCGTCAATGTGAGTATTAACATTTCCTCCTGCATCAATAAGTATTTTAACTATATCAACATAATTTTTATCAACAGATATGGTCAGCGCGGGATCACCACGATAAGCAGGTTGATTAAGATCAACTCCTTGATTAATTAACCATTGAACGACCTCAAGTTTACCGAGCAAGCATGCTATACCCAGTGGTTTATCACCCTGTTGATCTCTGTCATTATATCGTTCACCAATCAAATTTCGGATGTCGGTAGTATGATTGAGTGCTATAGCCGTATAAATGTCTAGTTTTGCCCCTGCTTGGATCAATGTATTGGCAAGCTCAAAATGTTCCTTTTCTGTTGTTGTACGTAAGGCACTAACACCGTTTGCTTCAACATCAATATTGATTTTTTGAGAAATAAGCCATTTAGCAAGCTTTGTAAAACCATGTTCACAGGCAAGATGGAGTAGTGTTTTTCCATTAGTCATCTCGATCTCAATATCTGCACCGTGTTCTACTAGCCATTTTGAAAGCGCTTGATTATTTGCTATCACAGTAATCTGCAGTGGGTATTTATTTTGTTTATCAGTTTGATTAACGAGTTCTCCAATAGAAGAGTCATCCATATCCTTTATTAACGAGTTTAAGATATCAATCTGACCAAGATAAATAGCACTAAAAAAATCGATTGTTGCACCAGAGCCCATTAAAGTACGAACTACAGCAACGGGAGGCGATTTAATTCGACAAACAGACTCAATAAGTTTCCAACCTGATTCTGTTTCTGCATGGAGGTCAGCACCTTTCTTAATAAGATGTTGAATTATTGTCTTTACATTTCCATCATACTGGATAAAACAAGCTGTCATTAAAGCATTACGACCTGCTTCATCAAACATATTAATATCAATTCCAGTATCAAGAAGCACTTTTATTTTTTCGAGATCCGCTTCTTTAATCGTCTGAAAAAAGCGATGGCAGCGCTGTGTTTTCTGGTTCTGAGTGAGCATTTTTTCTTGCTCATAGGTAAATAAAATAAGTACATCCGTAAAATTCAATTGTTTAAATTCACTGGAATCTATACAAGTGAGGTCAATCCCAGTAAAATCAAGTAATATTAGTTTTCCACGTAATGCCTCTAAAACATTTTCCAAACGCTGAAGTGGTGTCAGCGGCATGTGCCTATCAGGATTCGCATAAAGATTAACAAGAGTAGTATTGATATAATTCTGCTCAAGCCTATTCTGCAATGAGTTTCCCTTAGATTTTAGTTCTTTTCGTTTTTCTTTGAGAAAGGTAAGTCTGTCTTGTATTAAGACTTTACTCGTTTTACTTAACTCATTCAAACGATCTTCAATAATACTGTCCCCTTCAGACACAGTACCACGAGCATTAATAAGAGAGGCTTTTTGTAATTGCACGTAGGTGACGATTTCAGCAGGCAAAATAAAGTCACGTGCTTCTAACATGGCCTTTAGTGCTGTTTCCTGAAACTCCCGTGTTTGCTCGTAAAAATTGTTCCTTTTAGACAGCTGTGTATATGAAATCGGGTGAGAATGCGACAAAGGGTTAATATAAACACTCATTAACGCAAAAAATATTACGCTAGCCAAAATATCATCAGATAAATCAGATAAATCAGGTATTTCACCTTGGCATATTAAACAAGAGAGGTGAGAAACTTCATTCAATGATACTTCACAGCATGCGATTTCTTTTAAATTTTCTTCAATCCTTTTCAATAAAATCTCTACTAAAGATTTTTCTAATTCGGAAATTGTTTTAGGATCTAAACCACGAATTCGACTAAAACCACGTACATATAAGAGTTGCTGAAACGTAATTCTTGTGTTTTCTAAACAAACACCAGTCATATTTTTAGCATCAGCAATGATATCTTGAGATGTTTCAAAAACAACTCGCCTAAGTTCTAATCCACTGAGGTCAACGTATTTAAGATCAAACATTTTTAAATCAATATGTCGATGCTTGTTGTCTAAGAATTGTGATTCCTCATCGATCAAACGGTTCATATCTAAAATATATTGTTTTAAAAAATAACTTCGATCACTCAAGTTGCGCCCATTGCTTTCATAAATCAAGCGTTGTCGATGAGTGTTTGCGTATTCATTAGTAATATTTTTCCTCGTTAAATATAAATCATCTCGCTCAGATTCTAACAATAGGGGGTTGGCAAGTAGTGATTTAATTAATTTAAGAATATACTGATATCTATCAATGTATAAAGCATAATATTGGTGAGCAGGAATATCAGTGATACGGTTAAAATGAGACTGAATGACAGCACTGTCAAGATTTGCTAGCTTAATATCCGCTTTTATGGTTGTCGCTATTCTAGCTAAATGAACAGGATCGTTTTCACGTAAAGTATATAAGCCAATCTGGGTAGCGTTGTAACACTCTGCAATCAGATAAAAAACAAGTTGCTTTGATTCAGGATCAACGAATTGACCTTCCTGAACCTTTTTAAGAATAGTGATCTGCTTATGAATCAAATATAACTGTTCCCATTCAACTTGTTTTTGAACTTTTTGTTTTAGAGTAGATAAATGATATTGTGCATTATTCGCCAGTAGTTTATCCTCCGATAACTGGGTTTCATCAAAACAACGACGCGCAGCTTCTAGATCTTCAGCAACCCCCAGTCCATACAATAAACGAATGCCTGTATTTAATTCATTAGCCGTTTTTTTCCGTTGCTTATTATTTTCTAGTAAAGTATTTATGCTATTCATTAGCTCGCCGGAACATCCCTCGATATTCCAGTCAATTTGTGTGATCGAATAATTGGTTGCAAGAACACCTTCCAGAATCGTTAAAGTTTCATCATTGATAATATTCCCAGTTAAATTAATTCTAGTGATGTTAATATTATTAGCTAATGCATGTACTAGATGCTTTAAGTTATCTGGAGTAAGATGGCACTGACTTAGATTTAAGCAACATACACCAACATTGATACGCAGTACATTTGCTAAGACCGCTATTGCTAAACGATCTAAATAACAACATGATAGATCAAGTAAATTAATCTGTGAAGGCAGATTTCGCAACAGCGTATCAAATCCATCTGCCATGATCGCGCAATGATTGATGTATAGTTCTTTAACAGATGTATTGCCTTGTAAGATATTGGAAAATTTCAACAAAAATGAGGAACTCACCTGAGTATTTTCAACTAGGAAAATTTTGTCAACTGCCTGATGAGCAACGTTCTCGAGTAAATTAGCATGTCGAACATCCTCTTTCAACGATGAACCTGTTAATTTTCTGCACCCGGTTAGCGCTAAGTTGTTAATATGTGGTAAACGTTTTAAAAGCTCTGTCCATTGTTGATCACTCATCTGGTCAGCATAACGAAGATCAAGAAAATCACTGTTAGTAAATACCTCTAAAGCTTTTATTCGGCTACAGCCTGAAAGACGTATGCAGTATAATCGTGGCGCTATGATCTTTATAGTACTTAACCTACTACAACCAACAAGCGATAAGGAGCGAAGTTCCTTGAATTTCCGAGATTTTTTTAAAGTACTTGTTTGTATTTCCGTTAATTGAGGTAGATTATTTGCTTGAAATGAAAGAAGTTTTGGGGCATATCGTTCTATATATTCAAAAACAATAGAAGTTAATGATTCACAGCCACTGATATCTAGAGCACGTAAATCTGCACCTCTCGATTTTAGTAATTGCTCTAATTGTTGATCGTTAAGTAGCGTAAACCCTCGCAAATCCAAACAAGTTATTCGTGTGTGTAAGAGCTTTTTAAATATTTGAAGTTGTATTGCTTCTTTTGTACGTTCTAAAACATCCAGCTCAGCCAGGAGAACTTCGAAACATTGCGCTGTAGGTAAATTCTGTAGTGAGTTTGCTGTATTTTCAATCAAGGCACAGCGCGCTTTATCAATGGTAGAGTGATGATCAGCCGACTGCATCCAAGCTTGTAATTGTAATTGTTGTTGAATATTAGGAATAATTAATTCAGCGGCCATCATATCATCACCTAACTCAACAACCTTGGCAATCGAACGCTTTTTAAACGTTTCCGTAATAATTTGACCTGCTAGTTTCACTATTTCATTAATTGGTTGTCCCGCACGGAGTGCTCGTTCGTTCAAACTAGTTCGCTTAATGACCAAGCCATCGCTATCACATAGTTCTACTGATTGGTGTGGGAGATGTTGGTAAACACCATCTGTTAGAAACAATAAGCGCTGACCTGGTAACACGCCAATGTCAATAATCTCCAAATGATCAACTGTTCGCTGAAGCGTTGCATGACCATGCTTAGGGGAAGGAAATGAAAGCGGTGGTGTACTATCTTTCTCAAGAACGTTACGCGCAGAAAGTATAGTAATAACAAACTCTCCGTTATCTAAGGCTACAATAGTATCACCGGTTCCAAAACACAGCGCTCGAATATCATCTCCTTTCTGATAAAGTGCAACTATAGAAAAAGAAGTATCAAACTCAATCTTGTGTTTTATTGCGCGATCGGCGGATTCATAAGTTCGTTGAATAAGTGTGTGTTTTTCACTAATCCCGATTCTCGAGTCGTCTATTTGTGGCATTAGCGATGCTAAATTATCTAACCAATAAGCCTGTCTACTCACCTAGATACATGCGTATCGATGGTGGTATATCTGTTACTGCCTCAGTTAGCGACCCTGGTGCTGGTATGCTGGCGGCTCAGAGAGTAAACATCTATGAGGGCGGAACACTCATAGGCGATTTCCAGGCTACGGATACTACTTGGCTTCGCATCAACCAGACTTCTGGCAAGAAAGTCTGGATACCTAATGACGCTTACATAGGTGGTCACTTCTCTGTAGGGACTTCTGGTCTTCAAGGGGCAGACGGCGACATCCTGTATACTGGAAACCTAAGACCCCGTAGAGCCGCAACTGAAACGGGCTACATCTTTGTTCCGCTAACTACACCCGTAACCATAC
>SDBS01005634.1_pt1 | contig 12170 bp, 13 predicted proteins | sample 2277091 | NCBI WGS metagenome assembly SDBS01 (sample SAMN10404972, study PRJNA504765) | marine sediment metagenome | isolation source: marine sediment core GS10_PC15, 163 cmbsf | place: Arctic Ocean: Southern Knipovich Ridge | collected 2010 | reverse complement strand
AGAAAGGGTTTTGTAGAAAAACTAATTCGTACTGGAATATGCATATGTGGAACCGATATCTCCGAAGAGACCGAACATCGCCGGAAGGTAGTGAGATTACTCGAGGCGTGCGATGCTATATCGAATATGAGTGGAGAGCTAATGGAAGATTATGGCAGAATAACAGGGATACTAGGTAGCCTTCAAGAATTTCGGAAAACGCAAACCAACTACGGAAAGATGATTAGAGAGTCAGAAGTAAATGTGGCCCAGAAGGGTAAACGCCTTGATCAAATTACGGACGAGATTGAACAGGTGGATGTAGAAAAGATTAGATTCTGGGAAGGGAAACGTCAAGAATATGAAACAATAGAAGATCGCTTAAGAGAGGATATTGGAAGAACGAAATACATAGTCGACCAAGATCGACAAAAACTTGGTGATCTCGACAGAAGACTAATGAGAGAATTAGAAAAAGAAGAGAAGTATGCCGTTCTTCGGCAAACATTGGACCTCTGTTATGAGACCATAAGAGAGGCGGAGAAAACTAGAGACAGCATTATGGAGGATGTTCGAACGGAAATTGAGGAAAGGACCAAGGAGCAGTTCTTCAGCCTGATGTGGAAGAAGAGAACCTACACGGACGTTGTCATTGACAAGGAATACAATATCTCCGTAAAAGATCAATCAGGGATGGAAGCCATTGGAACGTTATCTGCAGGTGAGAGACAGGTGCTTGCACTGTCTTTTATGGCTGCTTTGAACATCATTTCTGGATTCAATTCACCTATTGTGATTGATACACCTTTGGCTAGACTTTCGAAAAGTGTCAAGGAGAATCTGGCAGACAATCTATCGGGCTTTTTCAAAGACAAACAGGTATGCTTACTCGTAACCGACGAAGAATACTCGTCTGAAGTCAGGAAGAAGCTTCTTCCGGGCATCGGACGTGAGTATAAAATCCAATTTATGGAGGGTACCTCCGGAAGTGAAGCGAGGGTTATAAACTATGAATAGCACAGAACCACTGATACTAAACATTCGTGAGTCGGATAGAAAACACTATGATAGACTATTACAAGACGCTCCTTTTTCAGGACAAACAAATAAAGTTGTGTTTATGACGGCAATGATAATCGGATTCCTGAAGGGACAAAGAGTCAAATTAGACAAAAAAAAAGACTACACCCGAACTGAATATTTTAGCGAAGAAGAAAAACTCGTCATAAAAGCCATCGCCGTATGCGAATCAGGAGACCTGAAAGTACTGGCTGACCGAAAAGAGGTTTATTCAATCGCTGAAGAATTTGCTGCTGGTGGTATCGGAATTCTCATAGAGGATGTATGTGGACCTCAATACGGAACGTTTGTGAAGAGGTTTGAGTCAGATTTGGTCAAGGAGTTTACGAAAATGGACCAGGCAATAGCGGAGTAGATATGAGATCAGAAAAGCGTATTCTGCTGGTGGAGCCAAGCTTTCCAATCCCGCGCAAAAGCCTAAACCACAAGAACTTCCTGCCGATTGGTCTGCTGAAGATAGCATCCTACCTGAAATCAAATGGCCACCAAGTCCAGCTAGTCAGAGGAGAAAGGGCGGCAGAAGACCGAGGATTTGTGCCTGATGAGATATGGATCACTTCTCTTTTTACTTACTGGTCAAAGTACGTACGTGAATCTGTTAGATATTACAGAACCCTGTACCAGACTGCCAAGGTGACTGTCGGTGGAATTTATGCTTCTCTCATGCCTGAGCATTGCAAGAAATACACTGGATGTGACGAGGTATATATTGGAGTGATGAACGAGGCAGAAAGATTCTTACCTGAGTTCAATCTGATCGATGGGCTCAATTCTCACCCGATTGACTATCAAATAATCCACACTTCACGGGGGTGCATCCGCCGTTGTGCGTTCTGTGGAACTTGGAAAATAGAGCCCCAGTTCACAGCGAAAAAGACGATTAGGAGTGAGATCAAGTACAAAAGAATAGTCTTCTATGACAACAATTTACTGGCAAATCCAAACATTGAGAGTGTTCTCGGTGAACTAATAGAACTAAGACAGAAAAAGAAAATCTTATGGTGTGAATCACAAAGCGGATTCGACGGAAGAATACTACTGGAGAAACCACATCTCGGCAGTCTGCTAAAGAAGGCTGCTTTTCGATACCCTAGAATTGCATGGGATTGGACATATGAGAAACACGCAAGTGTCCAAGAACAACTAAGAATACTGACAGCCAGCGGATACAGTCTTAAAGATATTTTCGTTTTTGTCTTGTACAACTGGAAAATACCGTTCGAAGAAATGGAAAGAAAAAGAGTGAAATGCTGGAAATGGGGCGTCCAAATAGCTGATTGCAGGTATCGACCGCTAGACCAAACTTTTGACAGCTATCATTCGCACCGGAGAACCCAACCCGCGGGTGAATACTATATTCACAGATCCAGTGGATGGACTGACGCATCAATTCGTCAGTTCAGAAGGAACATAAGACGTCAAAACATATGTGTAAGGCATGGATTTCCATTCTACTCAAATCACTTTGAACATAAACAGACATCCAGAGGGGTAATGAGAAAAGTCAAGAGCATGGAAACGAAGAAGGAAAAAATTGGTTATTTGGAACAAAATCACGTGTCTTATTGGCTTCCAGATACAGTAAGTAGCATGGATACCTCAAACAATGGAAGCACAACCAAGGTATCTGTATCAAGGGTCATACCGTCTGTGAGATGGACAAAAGTGGAATTAGGAACTAAGGACGCTCAGATTGGATTGCATTAGGAAGAGCGGGCAACTAAAGTCAAACAATATGTATAGTTTTTTTCAAGAAAATAGGATGATTACGTAGATATATGAAGGGAAAAGAGGAACAAGAAAGAGAGAATACGGAGAATTGTTGAATCGAAACGATATCATGAGAGTTGCTGGGATTCTTTATAGGCTGGGCAAAGGGGATAGGTTCAAGAAGATGGAGATACAGTTTAGATGATTAGAAATGCTAAGTTTTGCTAATGTTTTAGGCAAAATTCGAGATACTGTGCTTTCCAGGGGATTGAGAGAAAATGGATAGATACTCTTGGTCAGATAGGAAAACAGTAGAAGAGTGCAAATCAATAGATGTCTTCTGGTTTAGTCGCCAGGACTGGTCCTGCGGTTTCATAGGGCGGACCATTTAATGGAGAAACAATTTTGGAGAAATCACAAGTAGCATAGGCATCAATGTATCTACAGATGAGTGGAAACCAGAGGACAACTATGTCAGGCTCTACTACACCCAAACGGACAGTTCTACCAAAAACAAAACAGAACTGGACTACAAAATAGAATTAGACACTACTCCCTGCAATTTCGGAGGCAAAAGATACTGGTTTGTCTGTCCCCTAGTGATTGATAAGAAGCCTTGCCAAAGAAGAGTTGCCAAACCCTACCTATCTCCGGGTAGACAGTATTTTGGCTGTCGCCATTGCCATAACCTTACCTATGAGAGCTGCCGAGAAAGCCATAAACGTGAGCGTCTATATAGAATCATAGGAGGAGATATTCCTGGAGGCCTGTCTAAGGCGGTCAGAAGAAGTCTTGGATTGCTTTAGCAGAATAGATAGGGAAAGAGCAGATTTGGCAACTAGGAACACGGAGGTCTTTTGGGAGTCCTTTTTCTTGGTGAGAAGGGTAGAATTGAAGCTCCTAAGAGAGTTTGTGTTCTCGGAAAGTATTGAAATCTTTTTTTCTGAGTGAGAGATCTCAATTCTCAAGAACTTCCACAATGTCTAATAGTCAAAAACAGACTTTCAAAGGGTAAAGTGACAAAAGACTATGATAAGGTAGTTACTTAAAGCCTTATGGATTCCACTTTTCTCAGAAGAGAGCTTAGAATAATATCATATTTCTACTAAAATATGACAAAAGACTTGACAAAGTATTTCCTTTTGATATAATTAGAAGTGGTTAGACAAATTATATACGGAAGGAAAAGAGGATGACTGAGACAAAGAAGAAAGTAAAGCAAAAGTTGCCTAAGTGGTTGGGTGAAGGAGAGATTGACAGAATAAAAGGGATCCCTGTTCAAGATGAGGCTGCTGCTAGGAGACAACTAAGAGAGAGAAGGAAAGCAGGGTCTCACTGGATTAAGAGACTGAGGAATAAGGTGTTTAACGCTAGGAGAGACCAGGCAATCCTTACTCTTTTCTACTCTTCCGGGATACGGCTGGCTGAGTTAGTCAATATAGATGTAGGGGATCTTGATTTAAAGAGAAGCATAGTTAAGATTCTATCTAAAGGTGGGAATGAGAGAGAAGGCGAACTAACCAGTTTGGCGGTCAAGATACTCAATAAGTATCTCAAAGCTAGACGATTCTGGAAAGGCAATAACAGCCAAGCGTTATTCCTCAATCGAACAGGTGACAGGATTCAGACAAGAGATCTTCAGAGAAGGATAGAAGGCTACGGCAGGCGAGCAGGGATTAAGGAGAGGGTTACACCTCATATGTTAAGACACTCAATAGCAACTCATATGCTGGATTCCGATATGGACATCAGAAGGATTCAAGCGTTCTTAGGTCATAAGAGCCTAGCAAGCACCCAAATTTATACGGGAATTAGAACCAAAAAGCAGAGAGAAGAGTTTGAAAGACATCATCCTGATTACAGAAGGAGAGATAGAGATGATTTGTGATATGAATAGCATATACAAACGGCGCACCAAGGAGGTAAGGTTTTACGATACTGACTCAGGAGCAGAGTTTAACAGGTATGCTGACCTAATCGGACTTGAGAAGGAAGACGTATCTATCAAACTAGGAGAGCAGATAGTTAGGTTATCACCATATCTGCAGGAAGTTCAGAAAGCAATCAGAGATAGCATTTTCTATCAGAAGAACGCTAAGGATTTTGCTCAAATGGAAGAAGAGTCCTTCACAAAGAAAGGATTCAAAAAGAAATCTCCTGGTGTATGGCAGCTAAAAGGTGGAGACGGAAAGATGTATGATGTAAAAGAGCTTTCAGACTATCCGGTGAATCTGGAAGAAGAGAAGAAGGAGAGGAAATGAAAAAAGTAACAGTAGTCATTTTGGTGGTATCAATGGTTTTGGCTCTTTCACTAGGGGCTTTTGCCTTTCAGAATGAGCCGGATGGGTTTAGGGGGTTGGTATGGGAGGACCCACCGGGTGAAGACATGAAGCTTTTCTCGGATACGGGTGATGGAACAACAATATATATACTTCCTGGTGACAAAATGTCTTTGGGGAACGTGTCGCTGTATGCAGTAGCTTATATGTTCTATGAAAATCGTTTCGTGGGGGCCGCAATGTATTTCAGGAGTGAAGATAACTACGATCTAATGGAGACAATATGTAAGCAGCGTTATGGAGAAGAAGAGGCTGACATTGGCTTCTATAAAATACAATGGGCGAGCCAAAAAGCACTTGTTTTACTGAAATATGATTATGTAGAGGAAGAAGGCTACCTATCCCTCAACAGTACCTCAATTGTGATGGAGAGAACCCAGGCTGAACAGAAAGAGGAAGCAGAGAAAGCAGAGGGGGATTGGTAGGAAAGAAAGACTCTCATTTACATACTATTTTAGAGCCTTTAATGAAGGAATGAGGGTTGTCTTATATTGAAGATTGAAGGGGCTATATCAGTCTAATTTTATTAAGCTAATTCTGTAATAGACCAATTTTGAAAGGAGAAAAGGGAAATGGCAAAAGAATCATGGCGGATATAAAAGTATTACAAAATGCCTGACGGCACTATCGTTCACTGTCGACGTGACAAAGCGTTTAGCAAGCTGAAAAGCGGCAAATATGGTGAGGGAAACTTCGAGGAAGTAGAGCCACCAACAGACAAACCCAAAGGAGCAAAAAAATGAACGCACCCCAAGGGGAATATGCCGAGATTGTCCGAAAGGTCAAGAATGGCCTAGCCGTTATCGTAGGAGAAGCAAATTTTTTGTTAAAGACAGAAACTTTAACTAAGCATGGGAACAGTCACTTAGAGGAAATCAAAAAGCAAGTGTCCAGGATTGACGAACTATTAAAAAAGATAAAATAAGCAGAAAAAGGGCTTCGCTAGAGGCTATATGAGAGGCTTTGACCAGGAAATAAGGGTTACAGTCATATTGAAGATTGAAGGAGCTATATCAAGCTAATGTATTCAGGCCAGTTGTGGGATAGAATAATTTCAAAAAAAATATGAGAGGAGGGCTCAATGAACAAAATACTTTTCTGCCACTTTTGCTGGTGTAAGTATAAAACGAAATTTCCGCTGAAATCCGAGGGTAGTTTGCTTAATACGCATTGCGAAAGGTGTCCTGCGGAAATAGTTATGGAGGAGGACAAAGATGGAAAGCCAACGGGAAAGAAATATCTTGTTGAGGATCCAAAGAAGTATTGTGAGGACCCAAATTCAGTAGAAAAAATACCTATTGAAGAATGTTTCTAAGGTGGGAGAATAATTCAAAAAGTAATAGTTAAGTTTTGACTGGTACACCAGGATTATTTTGAGAAGAAACTGATGGAGGAATAATAATGGGAAAGAAACGGTTTTTAGCTACTATTCTGTTGGTGATGATTTTTTGTTTTGTGTCTGGGGTAGGGTATGGGGAGATTCCAGAGTGGGTACATGAAAGAAAGGCGTCATATTTAGATTTCTATCTTCTAGGGGCCTTGATCGATTATATGATGTTCGAGAAAGACAGCTTTTTAAGAGTCGCCTATTACTATGACTCGATTGGTACACGTGCAGAAGGGTTTCCTGCAGGTGTTAAGACAAAAGGTAAAATTGTCATATCCGTTGCCGATAGTAGAGGTTTTTTTGCTGGGAAAACGGGACAATACTTGTTGTTTGAATTTGAAGAACGTTTTTTTTCTATAAAATATTTTCTTTCGTCTCTCTGTAGCGATTTTGATAATGACGTTGTGGCTGAGTTTATGACTGCTGATGGCGAACCTCTAGGCTACTTCTACCAGGGTGAATATTACCTGTGGGAGGAATAAAATAAAATAAAAGCCAGTTAAGGCTTAAAGGGGAAGGGGGGTATAATGAGAGAGAATAAAGAGAAGAAAAAAAAGCAAAAAACACTTAAAGAAAAAAGAAAGGAATCAAGAAAAAGAAAGGAAGAAAAGTAACCAAAATATAGGTCAATAGATACTTAGAGAGAAAGGGGGTGAGGAAAATGTCTGAGAAGAAAGAAAAAAAGAGCAAGAAGAAAGGTTGCCTAGTAGCTTTTGGGATTGTTTTTGTCATTATTGTTGTAGCGGTAGCAATTGCTTTGGTTAGTGAGGAAGAAGAGAAATCTACTGAAACAGGAAAAACTTCCGTAACTGAAGAAGCTCCTAAAGCTGAAATTTTGAAAGCAGAAATCCGCTTTGATGGTTCTCAATTTATTATTACTAATAATGACAACTTCGATTGGACAGATGTTAAGTTTCAATTAAACGAAGGGATTATAAGAGCTGGGTATAGATTGAATACAGATAGAGTTAAGGCAGGACATATTTATACTGTAGGAGTGTTACAATTTGCGAAACCAGACGGAACAAGATTTAATCCTATCACAACGAAGCCTCAAAGTATGTTTATTTTTTGTGATCAGGGAAGTTGGAATGGAGAATGGGAATAGAAAAGGCTAAAATTGACAGCCGAAGAATAGCATAAAAAGCGGAAAAAGGCTTTTATATTAGTATCTCTGGTTCACTATTTCTATTATCCAAAAAAAGACATTTGTCCGAAATTGGTAAAATCTTCAAATACTAGCTATACGACGTTTGGAACTACCAAAAGGCGGATAACCAAAAAAGTATCCTGGAAATATTCCGCAGGATATAGAAGAGGTGCAAGTGCAAAAAAATTGCCTAGTTACAAGCGATTTGAGCATGGTTTTGAGCACAGTTAATTGATAGGCAAGCAAAGTATCACCTGTATATAAAAGGACTATTGAAACATAGATTAGGAGCGGGTTACATGAAGAAACAAGGAAAGACAAATAAAGCAATTTTATGCAGTGCAAGCAAATGCACGTCAAAATAAAAATAGAATGAGGTGAAGTATGAAACATGAGTCCACAGATTTGGAGAGAAGAATAATCATATTATGAAAAACTAATTTCTTCTATTATATGAATTACCTGCTCTTCCTTACTGAAAGGTAACAGCAGAAGGTGGGATGTCACGTGCAAAGTTGGCAATCAAAAATGATTAGATTTGATTACATTTATGGAAGTGTCAAAATACTATAAAGCACTATCCATAGCCTTTTCAAAGAATACCAGATGATTACATTATCATATCAAAAAGAGTCTGAAAAAGCAGTTAGAAATAATGTAATCTACCCCAGTATGAAGAGGGGCGGTGACAGCTGTCCAAACATCAATAAGAATGTCAATTTTTGTCAAGGTTTGAAGAAACTCCAAATAGTGTAGCATTGTATTGATGGGCTTCACGAATAAAACGGTCAAATGAACTTGATATCGGTTTTGAGTGGGACAAAATAGGCAGGTTAGATTTCGAGCTTCAAAATTGACAATGAGAAATACTGAGTTTTGTTGACTTTTGTTAAGATTTATTAAGTTTTTCGGACTCAAGAAAAAGCCATTATCCTATATTGATAAGCCCTACGGGGAATTTTGTTCAATTGAGCTTAATATTTGACTTAATTGTATAGAAACGAGAGACTCTATTTTGTCTCAACTCTGTAGTTTCAGTTTTCAACCAGCTTCACCGCCTCAAAACTAGAATGAATTACATAGGAAAGCCCGCAATTACAAAGAATATGAAGAGAATAAGGATATTTGTACTCCTTATTCTGATTCACTGCGACAGAAACTTGTTCGTGCTCAAAGACTTTCTTATTTCTGCTGCTGAAGGAGGCTAACATGCGCCAATGGATTAAGGATTCTATTAGAAAAGAGGCCATAGGCTTGGGAAAATCGTACTCAATAAAGGATGTTAATCGAATAGAAACAATACTACGAAAGACTGCAAGAAGTAATAGTGGCACACGACTTGATACGGATGAGGGGGTTTCCGAAGCAAATGAATACGGCTTGTGTTTTAATCCATCCTTGGAAGAACTGCTTGTGCATCTTTCTCCTGAGGATGCGATGCAACTGCTTGAAAGTAATGAACCGAATGAACTCTGGTATGTGATAGACTTTCTAATTGACAGATGTGAGTCGGCACCGTTCCTTTACACCTACCAAGAGTTGGCTTCCCTGCTGGAAGAATTCATAGCACACCTCCAAGAAAACAAAGCGTCTCTGCTCGAGACTGGATATCCTTCGAAAGTGTTTGAAGTAAACCATTGGCTCTTCAGCAAACTTTCTACACTATATCCAGTGAAAATACCATACTCAATAACTGGTGTAGATTCTGGAGCCAAAAAGGATTCGGATGAAACCGCCCTACTCTATACATGGCACAAGGGAAGAACGGCGAAACGCAGTGGTTCCTCCTCGAATGAGTGTTCCTATATTGAAGCTTCCTTTATCGAGAAGCTTTCAGACAGGGAAATATTTGAAGTTGAGGAAAAGAGGGAAAGAGTGTTCCAGACAAAGATTGAGATACTTAAGATTCTACATGAGAGTCTAGCTGCAGAAACAGCGGCTGGTTTGTGGGACAAATGTCTACACAGTCTTTCCCGTAAATTATCACAAGAGGACTTTCACGCCTTAGTTGGCGTCGAGGAGAAGTTTTCTACTTTGTCACGTACAGATATATCACACAGACTTTCTTTTATACTGGTCAAAAACCGACCACTTAACCTTACCGCAAGCTTACTTAATTGCGGAGGCATCAAGAATATTCTGGGAATCATTGAGTTCATTGAAAGAGAATTGAAGATGGGTAGGATGCACAAGATGAAAACTAAACTACTGGCAATAAACGGGAACGAAAAGATACGCTCCTACTATCACTTGCTTCTGAGTGGAACGGTACCTCAATTAATAGATGCTGAAGAACAGTTCAAGACATATAACAAAGAAGAGGAAGAGCACTTCAAGAAGATTTTCAACGGCCGCCTTGAAAGAGATATATCCCGACATTCTAAAATTCCAATGCTAATCAAGCCCGAATACTATGATATCGCCAAAGCTTTTGCTGAATATGTACATGATAAAAACGTCCACGCTAATCTGGTAGACCGTCTCAGAAAGATAGAAAACGCCAAGGAAGGAATAACCCCAATTGAGCTTCCAATAGGAACTCGTTGGGAGGATATCACCATTAGGTTCCTGGATGGAGAATCGGTTCAAATCAAAGCCAAGGAGCTAAGTATCAAACGCACATACCAAAACATAGGGCTTGTAGACCACAAATCGAATTTGAAACCCAATAAGCAGTGGCAGTTTTTCAGCGACCTTTCTAAATTACACGGAAAGCTAACCTGGAAGGACCCTAAGGCAACTCTAAAAGTAAAGAAGAAGAAGTCTCTACTGTCAAAGGCACTCAGAGAATACTTTCAACTAAAAGAGGACCCCTTCTATCCCTATAAGGAAGTGAAAGCCTATAAGACCAAATTCAAGCTAATTCCAGAGTCTGGAGAAGAATATACTTTGAAGCCCGAAGACGACTTCGGTGAAATCACCGAGGACTCCCTCGACTACACTTACCAATAAACTAGCCTATTCATCACTATGCTAGCCAAAATAATCTTTCTTTAGGTGAATTTTCACCATTGCCTCTATGACAGGCAAGTGAAAATTAAAGATAGCTAAGGAGAGATAACAATATGTCTGTCCATCTAAAATTAATCTTTGGAAAAACCATTACAGCATGGCAATCATTTAGTTGCTCCGTTCTCTCAGGTGAAGATGTAGGAGACGAGCAGTTAAGAATGGAATCCTTTATTAATAATCATTATAGAAATCAATTCTTAGACCTTGAGGTTAAGGTAGGTGTTAACTTATGCAAGAACTAGAAATACTACAAGATTTTGAACAGACCAGAGGAGAATTTAGGCTCCCTCTGGATATGAAGCCTTGCATTTGTCAGCTCATGAAGGATTGTGAGCAAAGCAAGAGTGGGATTAACGCCTTCATCATAGCCTGTGAACTCCATAGAATTGGCAAGACAAAGGAAAAAGTAGAGAGTGTTTTGTTAAAGCTAGGGGTTGCATACTCTAAGGCCCAAGGTGCTGTCAAGAGTGCCTCCACTGGCAAATATGGCTATGGCTGCCCCACATTTGAACTGGAAGGACTGTGTCCGTACGAGAACCGAACTGATTGTTGGTGGTATGAAAGAATACCCAAGAAGAGCCATAAACAATACAAAGAAAGAGATTTCTGGCGTTTCGGATGGCCTTCAATATTGAGTTCTGCTTCTGGAATGGTTTATCTGGCTCTTAGGGAAGTTGAAGGCAGAAGAAAGTATCCAGCTGGTGCACACCTATATGTATCAAGGAAAGAGCTAGCTAAATTAGCAGGGGTAAGCCCTCCCTGGACCATTAAGTCCCTCCAGAAGTTGGAGGAATCAGGGCTTGTAAAGTTTAAGAAAGGTACACAACATCGTTGGTATGGCAAGGCAAGTGAAGTGCAAAGAATCATTCCTATTCCCAAGCCTAATATGCAATATTCTGATAATGATATAAGTAAGTTTTGAATTAATAATATAAACTGAGTTACCACCGAAAGTAAACTGAGTTACCTCATAAATAGGTCTATGGAATAGTAATAAGAAGAACATATCCAGGGGGTAGAGTAAGGGGTATGATAACTATTTATAGAGAATTAAAGGAATAGTATATACCAATGAACAAGAGACTAATAAATATTAATGAGCTTTCGCAATACATAGGCTTAAGTTTTAGTACTATCTATTCCTGGATATGTCATAGGATGATATCTTTTGTTAAGGATCTCTTTCTAATTGTCGAGACGAATAAGGCTATTTTATGAATAATAATAATAAAGGCTCCAAAAAAAATATGGACCTGACTTTGAACGTATGTCTGGAGTTTGTATCCTCAGAAAATTCGCACATGAGATTGCTTAAAGCTTTCGAAATGCTTATAGAGGATAACGGCTCTTCTAGATTGACAAAAGGGAGTTTGGGCAGTATAATTGGAGCGCAAGAGAAAGGAGGAGTGAGGAAATGAGAGTTGCCATTTATGCAAGAGTCTCTACTGAAAGACAACAAAAAGAGCAGACAATAAATTCCCAAATAAAAGAACTAGAACAGTATGCCAAGAAG
>SDBS01005633.1_pt1 | contig 12172 bp, 7 predicted proteins | sample 2277091 | NCBI WGS metagenome assembly SDBS01 (sample SAMN10404972, study PRJNA504765) | marine sediment metagenome | isolation source: marine sediment core GS10_PC15, 163 cmbsf | place: Arctic Ocean: Southern Knipovich Ridge | collected 2010 | reverse complement strand
ATGTTGGACATACAGGCAACTGCCTGTGCCTGTTTCTTTACCCTTTGCAGCGCGGGCATTAATATAGCCATCAATAATGCGATAATGGCAATGACGACCAAAAGCTCTATTAGTGTAAAGCCGTTTCTTTTGTGCATAATAGTTTTCTCTTTTTCTCCTCAAAAGGTTTTTCCAAATCCACATTCCAACTTAAATCTAATGAGCCTTGCTGCTGAGCTTGTCTGACATAATTATATCACACTTACTTTTTAATTTCAAATTTCAAATATTAGTTGCAAAGGACAAAAGTTTGCTTTGGGTATCATGGGGTGTGGCCGGTTTTTTTGGCAAGCGATTTTGGCCTTTGAAGAAATTGGCTTTGATTGGGTTTGTTTTTTTGGGCTGGTAGGCGGTTCATTTTCATAATCCTTTTGTAAAAAAGCGTTTACGTTCATTTTGGGCCTTTAATGAAATTGGGTTTGTTTATTCGGACTGTGAAATCATCTTTTTTTCTGTAATCCTTTGTTATAAGTGAGTTTATATTCATTTTGGCTTTTCGGAGATTGGCTTTGATTGGCTTTGAATTGGGTTTGTTTTTTCGGACTCTCCGCTGCCATTTATTTTCATAATCCGTTGTATTATAGATGTTTACGTTCATTTTAGAATCCACCTACGGCGGACAAGATTGGGTTTGTTTTGCATAAAAAGGGTTGATTTGTAGAGGATTCTCTACAGTTGTAGTGCCTTATAGGCACGTAAATAACTGCTACCTTATAGGCAGGTAAATAACTGGATTCTCGATGGTTGTGATGGTTCATTGGTTAATTTAGTTAATATGGTTAATTGGTTATTTGGCTGGGCCTTCTGGCTTGTATCTTCGCCTGCTGGCGGTTTATGTTAGCCTGCTGGCTAACATGCGCGTATTATACCATATTATCTAACAATAGTCAAATAATAAGGGTGAAAAATGCACTTTTTAAATTAACATTTTGTTAGTTTGGGAGAGATAGGGAAGCTACATTATTATCGGACGTTGCAGTTTTGGGGTGGTGGAAGTGTTTATGAGGTATGGGAGGGAGGTGGTTGGAGTGGTTATTTGGGTCCCCGCTACTCGCTTTGCGAGTAAAACGCGGTGATCTGAGCTGCGCTTCGAGGCGGCTCCCTTCGACAGGCTCAGGGCAGGTTATGTTAGCATGCAGGCCCCTAAGGGACAGGCCCCTATGGGGCAGGCGAACATAGGCGTAATATAACATATTACCAAACAAAAGTCAAAAATAAAAGTGCTTTATAAGCACATAAATAACTGGATCCCTGCATAATACATGCAGGGAGTCGGGCAGGCGAGGCAAGCATATTTCACGGATTTTGTTTTTGGTGGCAAGTGTGGGGGTGGGTAGTCGTTAGTTGAAAAAATTATGGCCGGACAGCTTTAATTACCCCCGGCTTGATCCTTTTGCGTCTCGCTAAGGAGTCTGTTGAACTCAATACGAAGCCATTCACCGCATTCTTGGGCATCTTTTGCGACACTCAAATACCTGGCACGATAAGATGAAAATGAGGAGCCCAATTTTTGGCCAAGTATCGTAGATATGACGGCGGCAAACCAAAACCAGAGAGATAAATGTTTTAAGCAGTAATCCGTTACCATGACAAGATCTGGCATTCCGATGGCTCCAAGAACGAATTCATTTCCTTCGCCAAGATATCTCTCGGGAATAAGATCACGATTGGGATGGGAAGCCTGGCTAAAGAATTTATATAATTCACGAAGATCATCCTCTTTTTCGCCTAACGGCTGTTTGGCTAATCCTTTTCTAACTGCACTGTTAGATATTTGCTTGCCAGCTTGCCATTTCTGGGCAATCTTCTTATCTAATGCACAAAGCGCGAGTAGAGAAAGTGACTCGTAGACTCGACGAACTACCGGATAAGCAACATTGAGTTGTCCGGTGAGAATTATGTTTCTGGATTCGTATAAATTGTCAAATACATCTGCCATCAAATCTCTGACGACTTTTTCCTGCTCATCTGATGGTGGAATGTTCCCAAGAGACGAGCAGATGTCACAAATAAGCTGACCATAAAGATCAGTGGCATCAATGTATGGCTTATAAAGCTTACCTAATTCATCGCGCCTGAAGTTGGCACACTTCTGAAGACCACTATACGAATTGTCATTCAACTCTGACATAGTCACTATTCAAATCTAACAATGATTATACAGTCTATATAAAAAGGGAAACACAGACTTCTTTATTCTGTATAAGAAGTTCCCGTTGCTTCTTCAATAATACTCCCCAAAATTAGTATTTTAGCTTTATTGTAAAGTTAGATATTTTTTCTTCAGGACAAGTAAATTTAACTGCCACACCATCGATTGCATTGTATACTATGTATTCATTTCTTGAGTTGTCAGGAAAAACTGATGCTGCGGAGGAATCTCCATATCTGCCATTAATAATATAAACAACGTTATCCTCCTTGTCCTTACTCTTGCTAATCTTCCAAGGAAAATTCTTGCTTTGTAAAATAGTTCCATCTTTAGACACATAAGCAAAAATGTTGGTACTTTCAGTTGGACTATAGTCTGTTTTATTACCTATAGAAAGCCATGCGGGAATTCCCAAAAAAAGTGCAACAACTAAAGGTATCACCACAAATTTAAATGTATTGGTTTGATGCCACTTATGCATTCCTCCCAGTTCCCTTTTTGTGTCCTGTTCTGTTTCCCTGTCAACTTCGTTTGCGTACCGTATACATTCATCTGCAAGCGACCGCTTTTCTCCACCCCAAAGATGGCTCTCGGTAAAATCACGGGTCCAAGCCCGACAATCTCCCAAGTCCTTTGTTTTCGTCCAGCTTGCCGCTTGCTCAATTGCCATATAACATTGTGTAAGAGGGTTAAAGCAGCCATATTTATTTCTGCATTCGTTAAGTAAAGCCAAATTATCCACGAGCAACGTCATTGCTTTCCGTATTATTTGTTTTGCGGTTGGTGTGCTCCATTCTGCCGCATTGGTAACTTTCTCTTTGTATTTACCCCATTCTTCCAAAGCGTCTGATATCTCTTGCAACTTTTTAGCCTTTTCCTTATTTCGTTCTGGTATGGTTGTATTATTATCTCCAATGTTTTTTGTCTCCTGCTTAAGGTTTGCTTTGATTGCCTGAAAAGCTGTCTTTATAGTATTCTTAACATCCCTAAAATTGTACAAATCTATCTTACTTTCTAAATGATGCCAAACTGCTCGACAAAGCCTATCGGACAAAGTCTTTTCTTCCATTGGATTAAAATATATCCTTTTACGTCCCGCCTGCCAGTTTTGCGCATCGTGGATTATAGCCAGTAAAACAAACTGATAATCCAAAAGTTCAAGTCCATCATAATCTTCACCCACAGAACCCCAAATCATACTGGATACATAACTCAGCGGGTCAGGCTTTGGCTTTCTTTCTATATAAAATTGAACATCCATTAATTCATCGTTGGCGAAATAGACACCTTTTTCTCTCCCAACCATGTCTTCCGTCCAAGCAGTCCACCAAAACCATTTTTCCTTGTCTTTGTTTTCATCGTGTTGTGTTAGTCCCGCTTTTTTTGCCCTTTGCCATTCAGTCCGCAGATACTGCCCATATTCCTCTGCTTTTTGTATTACTTTTTCGATATGCTTAATCATCGATGATTTTAATTGAGGATTATTTATAAGTGCCTCATCAATTTCATTGGCTGTTTCGGCCAGAAAATCTATGAATTCACCATTCATTAAACAAAACTCTCTATCTTTTCCTTGCAAATTCTTTCTGTAACTTCATGCATTTTTTGGACGTATTCGGCATATGTTCTAACTATTTTTTCATATCCCGACATTATACCCAAACACCGCAATTCCCGCCAAATATTTCGTATCTCGTGAAGCGTATCTCGTAGTAAACGTTCATTCAAAAGTGTGGCGTCTGTTGTCTGTCAAATGTTGATAGTAAAAGAATAGATACGCAATTTCGGTGAAGTTTTCCGCTCGTAGGTGCAGGCGACTATCTCACGGAGTAAAATAACAGAATAGAAATTAAAAGTCAAAAAGTAAATATCAAAATTACAAATCAAAATTGAAAGAGTCTGGATTCCTGCTTTCGCAGGAATGACAACGTCGCCGTGGCGGCGACCCCCGACAGAAAAGCAAGTAAGCTAACATTCCCCTGCTGCGAGTCAAGGGGGGGCTCTCGGGGATAAACTCTGGGTAAACTCAAAAGAATTTAGAATTTAGAATAGTGAAGGGAAGTGAACTAAAGTGCCTAAAGTGAGCTAAAGTGAACTAAAGTTATAAAAACAGAATATCGAATATCGTTTTCACGAGGACAGGTATAGAATTTAGAATGCATATTTCAGGTTGGAGAATTGGGGTAGGGGGGGAAGGTGATATTAGATTTGTGATTTGAGATTTCATATTGGGTGATGGGTGTGTCTCTGGTGTGGGAGAACCCCGGGTGGAACCCGGGGCTAAGCGAGGCGGAGGCCCTGGCGGGGCCAGGGCGGTTTTTTAATTGTTTAGATTATGGCGAGAATGATTGGGTGTATGTTGACGTATGACGCTTTCGAGACACGACCCCCCAACGCCCTTCGGGGTTGGGGGGCTAAACAGTATTGAGCTTGCTTTAGTGCCTTATAGGCACGTAAGCTCCCGGCGTTTTTTCAATTCGCGCCACGTAGTCAGGATGATTCCTTGATATTTAGCTTCAGAAATGTTATACTTTTTTGGTTCAATTATGATGTGAGATGCTATGGAAAGTTGCATAAACCTTCGGGGGAATCGAGAATACAATGTCAGTAAAGTTGAGCAGACGGGATAAACAGCTTTTAGATGGTCAACACGGCGAAGCAGCCCAGATGGCTATGCGAATTCTGATGAGGATGGCTGAAGTCGTTGATGCGCCGGAGATGATGGATGTCAGCCAGGCTCATATTGATGGTTGTGGGCTGCTCAGTGAAACCGGTTTGGAATTTGCTGAGACACTAACGGCAAAAGGAGCAAAAGTATCCATCCCTACGACCCTGAATATGGGGCCGCTCGACCTTCAGAATTGGAGACAATTTGGAATAAACGAAGATTTTGCCGCCAAAGCCATCAGACAGGCGAAGGCCTATACAGATATGGGATGTATCCCTACCTGGACGTGCGCACCTTATCAAAGCTACTTAACGCCTCGGTTTGGCCAACAAATTGCATGGGGTGAATCCAACGCTATCTGCTATGCGAATTCGGTTCTTGGGGCCAGAACCAACAGATACGGAGATTTTATTGATATCTGTGCCGCCATAACAGGCAGGGTCCCTAAGTGCGGCCTACATCTAAAAGAAAATCGCAAAGGGCAAATACTTTTGCGGTTGGTGGACATCAATCCAGCTATCATGAAAAGCAATGTTTTTTTCGCAACATTGGGGCATCTGGCAGGCTCTCTGTCTGAGGACGAAATTCCAGTCATCGAAGGACTTCCCGTCGAGGCTTCGAGCGACCAACTGAAGGCTTTGTGTGCGGCTGCAGCTTCCTCCGGCGCGGTGGCTCTTTTTCACGCTATCGGCGTGACGCCGGAAGCTAACACATTTGAGGAAGCATTTCAGGGCGGGGAGCCGAAACGAGTCATCGATATACGTCTTTCTGACTTGCGGAAATCCATCTCTGACTTGTCCACAGCCCAGAAAGGAACGAATCTTGATTTGGTCGTGTTAGGCTGTCCTCATTTTTCCTTTGACGAGTTTCGTGAATTGGCCGGGCTTATACGAGTACAAACCGAAAGAGGTCAAACACTTCATCTTAGCGTCAGGTTTATTGTTATTTCCTCCCAAACATCTTACTCCCTGCTGCAAAGAAGCGATTTTCTTGATGTGCTAACTGACTTTGGGATAGAAATTACCCTGGACACCTGTATTTTTCATACACCGATGGCCTCTGAGGATACAAAGGTAATTATGACCAACTCAGGAAAGTGCGCTTATTATGCGCCGGGTGAGCTTGGCGTTCAGGTTGCCTTTGGGAGCATGGCAGAGTGTGTTGATTCGGCCGTCAATGGGCATGTGTGTCTAAAGGAGGAATTATGGAAAGGTTGGTGACTGGAAGAGCTATAGTTCCGGGCAAGGCCTGCGGCGCAGCTTTAGTTTCCAAAGAGCCTCTTAGCTTCTGGGGAGGTATATGTCCAAGTACAGGTGAAATTATTGACCGGCGTCATGAGCGATCAGGAGTGATTGTTACCGGCCGGGTGTTCGTCTTTCCACAGGGCAGAGGCTCCAGCACATCCAGCGCTACATTTATGGAAAGCATCAAGGCAGGTGTCGCTCCTGCAGCTATTATTAACCTTAAGGTGGACCCAATTTTAGCGCTGGGTAGTATAGTCTCGGACGAATTGTACCATCAAGCTGTGCCCATCGTGGTCCTGGCAGAAAAAGACTTTTTCTCCATTCGAGAAGACGACCATCTCACTATTGAACCAGACGGGACAGTAAAGATTAGTACAAAATCCTAAAAAAAGATAGAAATGTTTAACAAACAGGAGTTGTTTGTTAGAACTATAAAAAGCCGAAGAACTAATACGAGAAAATAGAATGATCTATTTCGAAAATAAAACGGCAATCAAAAGTTTTTTAATTGAGTTTTATATCATCATTATCTTGCTTGTGGTATCGGCCGAGCCTGTTTGGGCGGAAAAGGTGTCAGAGCCCTCCCTTCTTACCTTAGAGAGGATTTTCAACTCCGATGAGTTTAAGGCCGAGAAATTTGGGCCTGTACGCTGGCTGGAAGACGGCACAGGATATACCTCGCTGGAAGATTCAAAGTCCCAGGAAAGCGGAAAGGATATTGTTCGGTACGATCCCGAGAGTGAAAATCGTGAAGTATTGGTATCAGCGGAGCGCCTTATACCTCCGGGACAATCCGAACCGCTGGATATTAATGATTACTCCTGGTCAGCGGACGGCAATAAGCTTCTTATTTTCACGAATACAAAGCGCCTCTGGCGGGAAAATACACGCGGTGACTACTGGGTGCTCGATCTGACAAGTCGGGAATTGCACAAGCTCGGTGGAGATGCCGAACCTTCGACGCTGATGTTCGCGAAGTTTTCACCGGATGGCCGTTACGTTGCGTATGTCTGCCAAAGAAACCTGTACGTTCAGTATCTTAAGAACTATCACATCAAACAATTGACAAGGGATGGCTCAACCACCATTATCAACGGCACGTCCGATTGGGTCTATGAGGAAGAGTTCCGTCTGCGGGATGGTTTTCGCTGGAGTCCTGACAGCAAATTAATTGCCTATTGGCAGTTCGATACTTCGGGGGTGAAAGAATTTTCCATGATCAATAATACGGACTCTCTTTATCCTCAACTAACGACTTTCAAATACCCTAAGGTGGGCCAGGTGAATTCGGCGTGCCGCGTTGGGGTGGTGAGTATCTATGGAGGAAAACCGCAATGGTTCAAAGTTCCCGGTGACTCCCGCGATAACTATATTCCAAAGATGCAATGGGCTGCCAACTCGAAAGAGGTAGTTCTTCAGCAGCTAAACCGTTTGCAAAATACCAACAAGGTTATGCTCGGCCAGGTTCGTACCGGATGGTTGGGTGAAATTCAAACAGATCGCGTCAGGACAGTTCTAACTGAAAAAGATGAAGCCTGGGTTTACAGCAACGACCTGAAGTGGCTGGATGACGGCAGCAGCTTTACCTGGGTAAGTGAGCGTGACGGCTGGCGGCATCTGTATATAGTTTCACGTTCAGGCCAGATGGTAACTCTCCTGACGCCGGGCCAATTCGATGTGATAAGCGTTCAGAGTATCGATGAAAAAAGAGGCTGGGTGTACTATATTGCCTCGCCGGATAATCCGACTCAACGCTATCTATACCGGTCTCCTCTGGACGGCAGCGGTAAGGTCGAACGCGTAACTCCAATAAACCAAAAGGGCACCCATAAATACCAGATATCGCCTGATGCAAAATGGGCCTTTCACACTTACTCGTCTTTCGATACTCCACCAATTATTGAACTAGTCCGTTTACCAGAGCATAAGGCCATAAGGACACTGGCAGACAACTCGGAGCTGCGGGCTAAGTTGAGCGAACTTAAGAAGCACCCGACTGAATTTTTCCGCATCGATATTGGTGACCCCCGTTTTCACGGGGGCAAGCTTGACCCTGCAACAGCAGGGGTACTTCTGGACGGCTGGTGTATGAAACCGCCTGATTTTGATCCTGAGAAACAATATCCATTATTTTTCTATGTCTATGGCGAGCCTGCCGGTCAAACGGTTGTGGACAGATGGTCAGAGAAAAGGTATCTGTGGCATCTTATGCTTGCCCAGCAGGGATACTTAGTAATGAGCGTGGACAACCGAGGCACTTCGGCGCCCCGGGGTCGTGCGTGGCGTAAGTGCATCTACCGGCAGATTGGCATTCTTGCCTCTGCCGACCAGGCCGCTGCGACGCGAGCTATCATTAAAAGTCGGCCTTATGTCGATCCAGACAGAATAGGTATATGGGGCTGGAGCGGCGGCGGCTCTATGAGTCTCAATGCTATCTTCAGGTATCCCGAACTTTATCATACCGCCATGGCAATTGCGTTTATCAGCAACCAGCGGTTTTATGATACAATTTACCAGGAGAGATATATGGGGCTTCCCGGTGACAATGAGCAGGGTTACAAAAACGGTTCACCAATAACATATGCGCACCAGCTCAAGGGAAATCTTCTTATCGTCCACGGCACCGGCGATGATAACTGTCACTATCAGAATTGCGAAGCCCTTATTAATGAGCTGATTAAGCACAACAAACAATTTTCAATGATGTCGTATCCGAACCGCACACACTCGATAAAAGAGGGTGAAAATACAAGGCGCCACCTCTATGAATTACTTACCGGATACTTAAAGGAGAACCTGCCAGTTAGGCCTAAACCAACCGAAAATGTAAATTAGAATGTTGTGATTAGTAAGGGCGGTTCGCGAACCGCCCCTACAAAATGATTTCCTGTCCGAGGCCCTTCTGAATCGCCTTGTCATAAATTAACTTAGATGCACATACATCAAACAAAGCCATACCCACTGACTTGAACAATGTAGTTTCACCTTTAACTTCATCCTGCGATTTGTTCTCGATTAGAAATCGCCCCAGAGTCATAACTTGCTCTTGCCTGATCCAATTATTTTGCAGTGGAACTATGAGATCTCCTGATTCGTGCAAAGCATGTTCTGTGTCAATAAAGACGTTCTTTAGCAGATTGAATAATGCATGGGGAAACTCTCTCATATTTGGCTTGTAGGAACCAATGCCGACAAAATGTTTGCCGGCTAACAATTCTTCTTTGTCCGGTAATACAGGTTCCAATGAGTTTGTTGCCGTAATGACGACCTGGCTATTTTCGAGCAGGTCCTCGACACAGGTGCACTTGTGAAGCTTAACGTCAGGAATCATCTCTGACAATTTGTCTCTCATCGACAAAGCCTTTTCCAAATACAGGTCATAAATAAAAATGTCCGTCAGATGCCTGGTCGTACAGGCAGCCAAGGCCTGGTAAAGACCCTGAACGCCTGCTCCGATTATCCCGACGGTTTGAGTATTGTCCGGAGCCAGATGGCGGATACTCACAGCTCCAACTGCTGCTGTTCTCAAGGCTGTCAGAGCAGCACCATTAAGCAAAGCAAGGGGCACGCCTGTTTGTGCATCATTGAGAACCATTATTCCATTCAAGACGGGAATATGCTTTTCGGGATTCCCCGGGAACAGAGTTACGAGTTTGGTTCCAAAGCAGTCTTTGGTGAAACAAGGCATGAGTAGTAAAGTGTTTTCTTCGTGATCTATGTGGAGCCTTTGCGGCATGTGGAATTCTTTCTTTTCGTATAGGTACATCGATGCCTCGATTGCATCCAATATCTCATCGATTGATACTGCTTTGGAAATATCCTTTTCCGTTAAATTTATCATTTTGTCGATTTTCTCCAAACGAATTCCTCTGTTCCAGCCCGTCTTGGCCCGCTTGGCGGGGGCAAGAAGCGGCAGGCCAAGAAGTTTTATGATGATTATGACACTGCAGTAAGCAATTCTCAAGGCGAAAAATACAGCCGTCCAAAGTTGACAGGTATTAGCTGAAGTGTTATACTCTTCAGTGGTGCTTAGCGACCGAAAGCAACCGCAGGAATTGTGCAGTAACTTGCCTGGCGGAACCAAGTGAGCCAGGATGGGAAAGATTTCGGGTGATCTTATGGCCAAGCCGGCTGATCAGAAAACTGGTGAACAAGTGGCGGCCTCGCAGAATACAACCAATGTGGACATGCCGACGGGCAAGATTAGACATATCAAGATTAGCCGTTTGATCTGCGGTGGTAATCTCGTTATCGGCAGTGCCCACGATCGTGACCTGATTTACGTTGCCTCGCTGATGAGGCATTACTTCACTGACAGGAAGATCATGGAGACATGGCAGTTATGCGAAGAATGTGGTATCAACACGATGATAGGGCCTGTCAACAGTCCCTATGCGTTCGGTGATGATCCAACCATTCGAGTGTATAACCGTTATCGCAATGAATTTGGCGGACAGATTCAGTGGATTGCCCAGACTTATCCCAAAACTTTTGACCTTACCGGCTCGATTCAAACCGCAATTGATAACGGTGCCGTCGGCGCTTTTGTACATGGTGGTATAGGCGACAATTGGGTCAGGAATAACCGCGTGGATCTGTTGGCTAAAGTCATTGAGTTCATTAAGAAAAACGGACTGATTGCCGGTTGTGCGTGCCATTCCATTGAAGTGCCGATGGCCCTGGAAAAGGCGGGTGTCGAGGTTGACTTCTATATGAAGACGCTGCACAGCGGTGAATATTGGTCGGCCACTCCAAAAGACGAGCGTCCCGAGCGTGGACTGCCCTCCGGCGATAGCATGTGGTGTACTAAGCCTGAGGAGACAATCAAGTTCATGAGAAGCGTCAAGAAACCGTGGATTGCCTTCAAAGTTTTGGCTGCCGGAGCCATCCATCCGCGAGAGGGCTTCAGATTCGCGTTTGAAAACGGAGCGGATTTTGCCAATGTGGGCATGTTTGACTTTCAGATCCGGGAAGATGCAATTATTGCGAAGAATATATTGTCGGGGAAAATGAACAGGAAACGCCCCTGGAGAGCGTGACGAGAACAGAGGACAGAAAACAGAGGACAGAGGACAGAGTTTCTGACTTCCGACTTCTGATGAACTATCCGGGGAAAAAGATGGGTGTGGATGCCCCGAAAATGCGCTTGCGAAATGTTGTTATAAGACTATAATAGGGGGTTAATTGTGCCCGAACGACGTTTGGGCCGAGGAGAAATCCCGACAAGTCGGGACTTCCTGAACAAAAGTAATATTTGGACGAGACACCATCTATTAGGAGAAGACCTATTATGAGTGAAATTACACAAAAAAGCACTTCGCGTCGCGATTTTTTGAAAAGTACCGGCAGGGTCGCCGCGGCATCGGCCCTTGCGGTGGGGATCGCTCCGAGCATCTACGCCGGAGAAAACAATACCATCAAGGTAGCCCTCGTTGGCTGCGGCGGCAGGGGCACAGGCGCTGCGTCGGATGCCCTGTCCGTCAAGAATGGGCCCATTAAGCTGGTGGCATTGGCAGATGTTTTCCAGAGTCGTCTTGACAACAGCTACAAAAATCTCGTAAAAGAACACGCAAGACAAGTGGACGTGCCCAGGGACCGCCAGTTCTTAGGCTTCGACGGTTACAAAAAAGCGATGGACTGTCTTGACAAAGGCGATGTGGTGATTCTTGGCACGCCTCCGGCATTCCGCTGGGTGCATTTCACCTACGCCATCAGGAAGGGCCTTAACGTGTTCATGGAAAAACCGGTCACGGTTGACGGCCCGACTACACGCAGGATGATCAAGCTCGCCAAACAGTCCGTGAGGAAAAACCTCAAGGTTGGCGTAGGCCTGATGTCCCGTCACAGCCGGCCGCTTGAAGAGCTGGCCAAGCGAGTTCACGATGGCGAAATCGGGGACATCGTCCTGCAGCGCGGCTACCGGATGGCCGACCGGTCAGCCACCGTCGGACCCAAACCGGACGGCGTCAGCGAGCTGCTCTATCAGATCCGGAAGTTTCACAGCTTCCTGTGGGCAAGCGGCGGTATGTATAGTGACTACTACATTCACATCATCGATCATCTCGGCTG
>SDBS01005632.1_pt1 | contig 12172 bp, 22 predicted proteins | sample 2277091 | NCBI WGS metagenome assembly SDBS01 (sample SAMN10404972, study PRJNA504765) | marine sediment metagenome | isolation source: marine sediment core GS10_PC15, 163 cmbsf | place: Arctic Ocean: Southern Knipovich Ridge | collected 2010 | reverse complement strand
ACATGGGTCGCTATGGCGGTGAGCGGGAGATCCGACTTCAGCGGGGAACCAAGGTGAAGGTGGTCGGAGCGTATATCGAAGGCAAGCTTCACAAGCTCAACAAGAACGCGAACGTGGGGACGAAAGACTTTGCCGAAGCTGCTCCAGACGCAGACCTGAAGATGACGACTGTGACGGAGAAGGACCCGGACGGCGGCCGGTGGACCTTCAAGACCGGGAAGGCGGTGAAGTTCCGGTTCATGCGTAACATGGAGGCGTCACAGCACTTCGGTGGGGGCTTCGATCAGGAGTATGAGCCCTACGGAACCTTCCTATTGTCGGACAGTTCCGGGGCGTGGAAGCACCCGGTTGGTAAATGGATATACGGATGGGCTCAGTTCCGCAAACCGCTGGTTATCGAGCATGTCACCACCCGTGGGGCTGGCGGCTGGAAGCAACGGCTGGCCATGCACTTTAACGCCGGGGGCAAGGCGCTCACCAAGGCGCTGCTCAAGGCCGGGTACGATGCCGTGGTGACGATCAACAAGTCCTACGGGGAAGCGTCTGAGATGGTGGCCCTGAAGAAATCCTGGAGGATTGAATGAGAGATCTGGCTACAGAACTCCGGTGCATGATCGGGGAATCCGTGAAGGTGAAGGATTATCCCAAGGCCGGAAGCAAGGTCAGTGGGTTGAGCGTGGATAGCAAAGTGCCCAACACATCCAGCATCAGCGCGTCGCTTACTGACTATACCGTGCTGAAAGGCATCCGCCGTGTGCCCATGAAGGACTTCGATCACACCGATCCGAAGAAACTGTTCTATGCCGTAGATGATTTCAGGAAGGTGGAGAAGCTGGCTGCGGCTATCAAACACAACAAGAGAATCACACCGCTTATCGTTGTGGTTGATGATGAGGGAATCTACGTCCTGGAGGGTGGTCACCGGCTTGGAGCCCTGCATCTGGTTGGGGTCAAGGAGCTTCCCGCGTTGATAGTCCACGACGATGAGGCGCTCGGTACGACAGAGGCCATAACCAGATATCACGCGATTGTCCAGAGCCACTTGGATATCGTCCGGCAGCACAAGGGTTGGGCTCAGAAGGCCAAGGACCGGGAGGAACGGCAGGCACACCTGGACGCGGCTCAGTTACATCAGAAGGCGGCAGACGCCTACGACAAACTCCAGGACAACAACAAAGGTATCCGGGCGGCCAAGAAGCTGCGGATTACGGCACTGAAGGCTACCAGGGCGCTCAAAGAGGAAGCTTTGACAGAAGCCTTCCAGAAGATGACCATGGCTACCTTCGATCCCGAGTTATTCATCGGCCAGTGGTTCCTGTCCAAGAAACCGGCCGACCCGAAGCTGTACAAGATGCTGGCCAAGAAGTATCCATTCAAGGGCCGGGCTTGGAGGTTGGATGACAGCCCATACGACAAGCCATATGCGTCCTGGTGCGGGACGCTGGACGGAATCAGTAAGTGGAAGGATACCCAGGACCCATCCGGGCTCGGACGGACGGCTGAGAACTTCCACGTCTACTCAGGGCAGATCGGCAAGGGAATCGACCTGACGAAACTGGTGAAGGGTGAGAAGCTGACCGGGGATTATGCCGGGAAACGCATCATGGATGTGGCCGAAGTAATCCCGATCGAGAAGGTCAAGAACGTGACTCAGGTGTATGGAACATGATTGATTTAGCCGTACAACTACGTGACCTGGTTGAAACCAGGGCAATTCGGTTAAACAAGGGGTGGACTCGTAGGGTCGCACGGGATTTGGCCAAGAAGCTCTCTTCTCTTGGGGGCCGTGGCGAAGTCAGGGACAGGCTGGATTATCCAGGCAAGACCAACGGCGAGAAGATTCCACCCATAGACATTGACATGAGCTGGTCTGATGGCAAGAAAGTCCGGGGGAAACTGTGGACTACCGTAGTCAAGGAAGGCAATACGGTTAGGTATCTTCCTTCTATCGACATCTTCATCCCCATCGGAACCAAGCCAGGCGAGATTGAGGGATTGGTCCATGATGTGCTGATTCATGAACTCACTCATTACCTGGACTGGCTGTACCGCAAGAGGAAAGACAAGGGTGGTGAGTACGCGGCGCAAATCAAGACGCGGGCTGGCTACTATAATAGCCCATCTGAGTTGAAAGCATTTATGCAGATGGTGGTCAATGAGGTTGTTTCGGCGCTGGTGATTGGTGCGAAGAACATAGACCAGGCGCTCAAGAAATCGAAGACCTGGAGGCAGATTTCAAAACACCTAACCCCCCGTAACCGGAAGACCGTTTTAAAGGCAGTAGCCACCGAGATTCGGAATGCAGGGCTGTAGGAATGTATGGCATTTTTTCTTGAACAGAATCAAAGATTATGGTCTAACCTGACACATGGTTAAAAACCTGGATCTGCAATGGAGGAAAGACATGAAACGGTTCATAGCATTACTGGTTGCAACAATGTTTTTCGGTGTAGGTGCATGTTGTGAGGACAAGGGTTCCATCAAGAAAGACGACACCAAGGTCGAGGAACCTAAAGCCGATGATGAAGTAAAAGCCGAAGAGAAGAAAGAACCCACGGTTGAGGTCGGAGACGTGAAGGTAGAACCCGTGAAGAAAGAAGAGAAGAAAGACGCTAAGGCCAAAGAGAAGCCAAAGGGAGCAAAGGACAAGGGTGACAAAACAAAGTGAAATAAACCTGGATAATCTTCCCCTGGACGAAGTAGAGCGGAAAACCCACAATGCGCTATTTAGCGACTGTAACCCGCCGCCAAAACTTTGTTCAGATGAGGGAAGATTTTTGGTGACAATGGCAGCCCAGCATCCTACAAGCTGGGATAGGAACCCGGATGTCAGATATCAGTAAGGTAAAATGCACGCATCCTGGATGCACGGAAGTCATGGAGGTTGACGTGTCGGAATTTCCGAATGATAACGGACGGTGGATGTTTCACTCGGACGCCGGGAAGTTGTTTTGGGTCAGGGATCATGAAACTGGGGACGTGGATAGGTTGATGTTCAGATGCAAGGAACATCTCAGGAAGTAATATGGCGATACAACAGACAGAGAGCTACCAGGACATGGTAGCAAGGAAGCCAATGAGCAAGCTCCGGGAGTCGGTCTGTAAAGCCTGCGGAAAGTTATTCACCCTGAGAGGGCAGGGGCCACGGAAGTACTGTCGTCGGCCGGAATGCGAGGATGCAAGAGATAGTGAGCGGCGACGATACCAGCGTGAGCGTTACAGGAAGCGTGTGCAATCATGTGCGCAGGATGAAGGACGTGAAAGTGTTCAGATTGAAGCTCGGAATAGTGTGGGTGGACGGACAGATTAAGAATCACCGATCACTGCTAAAGGTGGTGTGTAACCCGGTTTTGAGGATATTCGGGTGGCAGATAACTACCGTCTTCCAACCGCCGTACTCGGAACCCTCTACATGGAAGGTGAAGTTGAGTCGGACTGAACCACGGAATAATTTACTGGCTAATTTTCGAGATTCGTGGGTGTATGATGGACGATACGATTTTATCCAGAAGGAACGGCGCTTATGGTAAGGCCCATAGAAATATGTTGAAATTCGAGTGCATAGTCTGTTATTCTTTGGTACAATTCAATGGTAGTTTGGTACCCTAAAACTGGTGACACAACATGGGTGAAGTGGCGAAGAAGCGCAAGTCTGTAGTGAGAGGGAAAGTTCGTAGAGCAGATGAGTTGAACGAGTTGCCACCTGGTCCAGATGTTGGACCTAAATTTTTATGGTGGCGTGGTCAGTGGTGGCGAGTAGCCGAAGTTTTCAATGAGATGGAGAGTGGAGAGGGACATTCTCTCCACCCATGTCCTGGTAAGAAAACTATACGGCTGGAGGCCATCGATGAAAAACCTGGCTGAATCTCTACGGACGGTAATTGAATGCACTGAGTGTCATAACGAAAAAGAAGATATAGAAATTGACTTCACTGAAGCCAAGAGTAACGAGAATGCGCCTCCCGGCTTCGCGGTGAAGAAAGCCACGTCCAAGGTCAAGGTGATTGATCGGAATGGCACGGATCTCTGCTTCGTTATCGACGGGAAAGTGTACGATCAATATCTGCAAGATTACATTTCTTCCATCTGCCCGTCTGATCCAGAAGATATCGTCAGCATCTTCCGCAAGTCCGGCTACACCGACGATGAAATCAAGAACGTGTTCGATGAGTTCTGGCGAGCGAAGAACTACCAGGCCATTCCGCTCAAGAAACCCGTGAAGGTGACCTTCACTGTGTTTGTACGCAAGTCACTTAGTATGCCGAAAAACTGGACACCGTAAAGGGGATTACAAATGGCAAATGAATTCGAGAAACGTGATCAATTTGAGGATGTGTTGGTTGAACAGATTGCACAATGCCGCCCAGAGTTCGTAGAAGAATTGCGGCCAACGCCGCAGAAAAAGATTGAGGATACAGAACTCGATGAGACGTATATGGCGACATACCAGATCAAGCAACTGCAATCGATTACCGGTGGCTCCAAGTCGATCAATAAGCTTACGACTGCTACAGAGAAAGCCGTCAACGCACTGACTGACGAACTCCAGGGTGGTGTGAGCGACGACAATTTCAGGAGCTTTGAAAGGCTGCTTAGGATAGCCTTGGATGCCCAACTTGATCTCGGAGAACAGGTTGATAACCTGGAAAATTCCCTGAAAGCCCTGAAGCGCGACGTTTCGAAACAGAGCTAACAGTAGTAGTGACGAAGGGGAATAAAATGGATGAGTTTGAAAAAGGAATACTTGCTGAGCTGGGGGGCGACACGTCACCCGTAGAAGATCCGAACGGCAGGCCGATGGACTTGAAGGTGGACTACGATCTGCCGAAGGTAGAAGACGGAAAACGTAGTCAGTTCGAGGAAGGTTTGGTACAAAACCTGGTGGCTAGGGATGCCAGTCTGATGGAGGAACCCCTGGTAGAATCCGCGCCGCCACCCGCACCGAAGCCGACGAATCTACCGAAGGGCGTACCGTTGGTACGCTTCAAGCACAGGCTCCCGACCGGGGACAGTGACTCCGCAATCAATATTGCTACGCGCAAGAGCGATGCGAAAGTCAGGGTGCTTGATTCAGACCACGGCCGCTTCTATCAGTTCGAATCCAACGAGGAAGCAGAGCATGCTATTGAAATACTAGAAGCCTATGGTATTGGAGTTGAGTTACTGACAAATTCCTAAGAGGTGCCAAGTGGTAGTGAGAGCAAAGTCCGTAGATGAGGACAAGCAGATTGCTGATTTAATACCAGGAGAGGATGTAATTCCGTTGATGTTGTTGATACCCAAGAGGGTATGGGAAGACATGAAGCGGATTGCGGAAGAGGACGGCGTAGACGGAATGACTTTGGTATCCAGGGCAATCGCGGAATATATTGAGGGAAGATAGAGTGTTGGCAGACCTTACAAAAGAGTTAACCGAGGTTATTACCGAGGTGTCCGATCCTGTTCTTAACAGACTTCAGAAGATCGATAGCGCGGTTAAGAAGAAAGACCTATCGAGTGCAGTGTTTGGTGTGGCACTTGCGCTGGATGTGTTGGCGAAGCGATTCAAGCCGCTGAAGCGGGCAATTGATCTCACGAAAGATAGAATTAATCGTGCCGACCTGGATGGAGATCCGCAGGAACCGAATTGGAAGCCTATGAATGTGGCAAGTAGCGACGCGGTGAAACTGTGGAAAACCGCGAAGCACAACACCGAAGCAGCCACGGCTCGCGGAGTGGGTGAGGTAATCGCGGCACTTTCTGATATGTTGCGGGCAGCAGGTAAGAGAGATCCATGGATTGCCGGACGTGACTTGAGGCGTCTTGCTGCGGAACTGGAAACCTACGCACTCAAGTTAGCCAAGAACAAGTAGAAAATGGTGGAAACAGTTTTAGATAAAAAGGACTTTGAAATGACACTCGCTGCGCAACTGAATGAAGTGATCGACAAATCTTCCAATGTTAGTGAAGCTGGCTCAATCGCGGATAAGAGTTGGGACAAGATGGACATGATCGCGGCTGTGTTTGCAGATGAAAGCAAGAAGTTGCGAATGAACATTAAGAAGAAAGACTACGCTGGAATCTACCGGTCGATTGGCTGGTTGATCGGCATGGGTGGGGATTTGGCTAAGGTCGCGGTACCACCGAACCGAAGAGGGAACGTGGAGGCGGAAACGAAGGCGATTAATCAGGACATGAAGCGTCTTCACAAGGAACGTGGCGACAAGATGTGGTTTGAGGAAGATTGATGCCAATCCTAAGCGAAAAAGCTGTACAGGAAATCCAAGAGCAGATCGAATCTGAGAAGAGATCGTTAGCAGAAGCCTCTGGCAAATTGTATACGCATTGGCTGTACTTCGACCAAGGTTATATGAAGGATGTACGCAAGGTACTTTCACAGGGATCTAATTTTGAGATAGTTCGGTTCTACAATCATCCAACTGACATGATTAAGACTGTGATCCAGATCCAGTCACCAGATAATTATGATGATTTGGATTTGGTGTTTGATAGTGGTTTTTCACCGCTCAGATATTATCGAAGGAAACCTAAGAATCTAGGGAAAGGTTTGAGCGTAAAACAATTCACTGGAATTTATGGTCCGTTGAAATAGGGAGACTGCAATGACAATCCTAAGCGAGAAGGCAGTACAGGAGATAGAAGAACAGATCGAAGCTGAAAATACGGAAGAGAAAAAGGTCACCGAGAAGATAAGCGGTGCCGAAACATTCAACACCCAAGGTGCCGCGCACGCCGACAGCAGTCTAAGTGGGATGATCGGGAAAGTTGCCGATTGGTGGAAGACAATTCGCGGTGACATGCTTTACTACTCCGGTGGACATGGTGCCGAAGGAACACACCCAGATGCAAAGGCAAAGATCGGGAAGTTGGTGTCGGAGCTAGACAAGTTTTTTGACAAAGAAATGAACTGGCGCGGTAAGGGTGTGGTCCCATCGGCAATCAAGGAACTAGAAAAGCTCCAGGATAAGAAGTACGGCGTCAAACTGTAACAACGGAGGCGACAATGCCAATCGTAAATGATGCAGCAATCATAGAAATAGAGAAGCAGATTCAGAAGGACGCCAAAGAGGCTGGCGTGAAGACCGAAGCCAAGGCGTTGTCCTCCGGCGACAAGGATCGGCTGGAGCAGATGATTGACGGGTCGAGTCCGCAGGCAATCGTGGATGCGCTCGCTGAAATCTGCGGCGATAAAGCTGATCACGTGCGTTCCAACTGGCAGGATGAACCACTGGCGAAAGTGTGGGAGAAAGTTGGTTCCGTACTCGACCGAGTGAAGCTCCCCAAGATTCCTGGTTTCTAATGGAGTAGCGCGTGCACATGATTGCACGATGGAGGTAGTGATGCCAATTCTAAGCGAGAAAGCAGTAGAAGAAATCCAGGAACAGATTCGGGAAGAGAAAGAAAGTGGCGCTCTTGATGAAAGGACCGCCAGCATGAAGCTGAGTGAAGGCAAGTTCACTTCGCAGTCTTCATCCGTCAAGAAGCTGTTTTCTGACGCACAGAAGACGTTGAAGTTGGCGCAGAAACGGCTCAACGAGGCGGAGTCTTCGTTCTCGAAATACTTCAAGGTGATCGAGAAGTTTGCCGATCCAGAGATATATGATGTCGATGGAGTAGTTAAATTAGCCGAAGAGGATTTGAGGTTGGTCCTCGGAAGCATTGATAAGGTGCGTGAGCGTGCAGGTTTTGTAGATACGCTGTTCCTGGACTCTGCTGACACCATCGACAAAGAAGCTGGATATTGATAATGGATGTCTATACAACGCAATCTGGACTTTACCTAAACGGAGGCCACCATGCCAATCGTAAGTGATCAAGCTGTTAGGCAAATCGAAGAACAAATCAAGGAAGAGCACAAACCCCTAGACGAAGCTGCCATCGTGAAGAAACTTGCTCAGGACATCAACGTTGAAGAGAAGATTGTAATGGCTGTTCTGAAGACACTAGACGAAACACACCAGGAACTCACTAAAGTTTTTGGAACGGACATGCGAATTACCGTCACAGGGCACGGCATAAAGATGTACGATAAGTAGGGAGGTAGCTATGACAATCTTAAGCGAGAAAGCAATCAGGGAAATAGAGGCGCAGATCCAGTCGGAAACCAAGGAACAGGATGGTACCCAGGAAGGAACCGGAGGGACTTCCCGTCGTGTGTGCTCGTCATGTGGTCACGAGGTTGCACGGGGTTCCGCGTTCGCGTGCAACCAATCGGGGTGTCCGAAATGTGGTACTGCCGTGGTGGGCCGGAGGCCATAGGTTCCAAGGTCAAGTAACAGGGAGATAAGTCATGCCAATCGTGAGCGACAAAGCAGTTCAGGAGATCGAGGAACAGATTCAGGAAGAGAAAGAATCAGAGTTTCTTGACACTGGACAGACCTGGAGAGCTTCTACTGGCGCTGGTAATTTTGCCAACGAGGTAAAGCGTTTTAGGCAGTTGCTTAAGAAAGGCACAGCCATTCAGGTTTTGACTCAACTTGTGTATATGATAGGCAGCATATACTGGATTATGAAATCCTTAAGCAAAGATATGGATGGACCAATTGGCAAAGTAATCAATGATGCCACGTGGGAGTTGGGTAAGCTCAAGGGGAAGTTTGAGGATGAGTTGCATAAAGTCGAGAAAAAAATCCGTGGTGAGAAATAGCTGGAGGCTCAATGCCGCTCGTAAAAACATGCACTCAGGATGCGTTCAAGCGCAACATTAAGATTTCATTGCAGGACGGAAAACCGCAGAATCAGGCGATTGCAATTTCGTTCTCGACACTGAAGAAAGCGTGCGGCGTGACGGATAAGCGGAAAATGAAGGTCGATACAATTCTGGCGAAAGGTGGAAAGTCGGAAGCCGTAGAGAAATGTATGTGTGGTAAGTGCGGAGAGATGGTGGACAACGATACAGGCCAGCCGTGTGTTCTGTTGACGTGTCCAAAGTGTGGAGAAAAGATGGGACGCGGAGCAACATGGGGGCCGTCGCGGTCTACCAAGAACGAACCTGGCAGACTCGGACATTCGTTGATCCAGAGTCTTGAGACTGAGGCGCAGAAAGACGATCAAGATGACCCGGACTTTACGAAACAATGTGAGTGTCCGGCCTGTCACTTCCGAATGGACAGGCAGCACAACAAGCCATGCAAAGTCCTGGAGTGTCCGAAGTGCGGGGCCGCAATGGGTCCGGCCAAGGACAGTGACGGGCAGCCGATGCAACCAGACCAGACGCTTCCCCTCGACCGGAGGGCGGGCGGATCATACACGAACCTGATGGGACAGATCGGAACCATCATCGGGGAATCAAACGGGCAACCGGAATCGGGAGTCCAGGAAGGCATACTCAGTAAGCTCGGTGGTATCGTCCGGGGTGGTATTGGAAAGGTATTTAGGAAGGGCGAGCGGGCTTACGATTACAAGGTAATCAAGTCCGGGCTCAAGGGCCTGGCTGACAACGTATATAAGCTTGAGGGAACAGTGAACTTTCTCACCGGCCGCGTAAACAGGAAGAAAGCAGTAAAGTTCCTCTTCGAGATTCTGAAGCGATTGGATCGAGTCGTCTACGGTGCGTGGCAGTCTGAAGCCTTTGAAGCCCAGAAGCTCATACGCCGGGCGGCACGGGCAGTGCAGGGTATGCCCACCGTGGCTAGGTCCAAGGGCGAAGAAATAGAAGCACCGCTGGAGGACGCTATGCTGGACCACGAGGGAAACGATATGCGAGAGGAACTGGCACCGCTGGCAGAAGAACTGCGGAGCGAGGTGGATGCCACCACGGAGGCAAAGAAGCCAGAGCGGTTGAAACCGGCTCTGCGATCCAAGATCATCAAAGCGTTCAATGAGGCTGGTCTGGACGGCAACGGTAGATTCCAGAAGCCGGAGGATGGCTACGCTAAGGCAGTGGACATCATGAGCGATTTTGGTATCGAGATCGATGGTATCCCGAACTCAAGCATCTTTGATGTAGAGGAAGGTATGTTCTCGGTGGATATCACATGGACGAACAACGGGGATCTGCTCTCACAGGAATCGATCCCGAATTCCATGCTGGTAGAAACGTTCTTCAAGCACAGTGAGAATCAGTACGAGGTACTTTGCTACCTTTCGTGACCGCGCACATGATTGCGCGTGGAGAAAAACAATGTTTGTAGTTAGTTTGAGGAATATTTTACGTCCGCAGTCAGGGAACGACGAGTCGAAGATTCCGCCGCAGTTTTTATCCAAGCTCGACTACAAGGGCGCGAAGAACAAGAGGGATAAGAATAAAGAGGATGAAGGCGGTGCTGAAGAAGGGATGCTCGGGAAGCTCGGAGCAAAGGTGTTACTATTGGCTGTGTTGGCAGGACTTTTTGGTGGCAAGATTCCCGCTGATATCAAACAGGTTAGTGGCGGACAGCGGCAGGCTACGACTCAGGTTGTCAAAAACGGCCAGAAATACGAAATTACGATCAAATCCGTTTAATGGAGGATTACATGTCACTCGACAGAATCAAGTTGATTCAGAATCTTAATGAAGTCATTGCCAATAACATTGTAACCGAGGGAAACATTCCTAAGTCGATGAGAGAACTTATCGACCGGAAATACAACAAGCTCGTGTCCAACACAGGGAAGGTTCTGGATTGGGATATTCACGAAGCTGAACTATTTTGTGTCTTGCTTCTGGATGACGTGAGTGCCCATAGGGTTTCCGCTGCTGTTGACAAGCTTCTGGCGAAGATGGGAGAAGGCAACATTAAGTCGCTGCGCCCATTTGACAGCGGTAAGCTGGATTCCATGGTTCGCAACGTAGCTCAGCAACTAGATCATGACATATTAGCGGTTGGTGCTTTCTGCGTGTTGTTGCTGGAGGATGTCAATGCACGCGAAGAATCAAGCAAAGTAGACAAACTCTTGATCAAGTTATTCAAGGCCGAAGGGTTATTCGAGGACGTGGAATATCTTGGGGAAGCCAAGGGTACAAAGAGCGCGGTGCAGCATGCAAATGATCGAGAGAAGTTGATTATCGACGGGATCAACAAGCTTGCTAAGAAGTATGGCTTGAAGCTGGAGCCGATTCATTACATCGACGCCAATGGAGAAATCAGCTTCGCCACAAAGAAAGGTCGTCACGGCGAATCAGCACTGTGGCCACAACCCTTGGTAGACCTGTTGGCGAAGCACAAGTTCACGTACCGAACCGGCACTGTGTCCATTAAGGTTCCCAAGGGCGGCAGTGTTTCATGGGGACGCGCCAACCACTTCGAGTGGGAGCGGGTACTGAAGGCCATCGGCATCAACAAGAAGGAATTCATCAAGAACGATGAGGCTTTCTGGGGCAAGGGAAATACAGTGAAGGAATCCCTGGATGAATCCACCGGCAACCTATGGATGCGTGTCGGGGACCGTGGCGATTACGATAACTACGGTATCGACTTCGCGGCAGCGGCCGATTACCTGGCAATGCTGGAGATCGATGAGGTATCCCGTTGGGTAAAGGGCGGCTTCGAGGCCGACGAATTCAAGGGCCGGAACTACGTCAGTCTGTATTGGGGCGACAAGGACGGCAACTTGGTGAAGGATCTCTCCACGTCGGAGCGCAAGAAGTTCGAGAAAGCTCTGGGGGAAGACATCAACGAAGCGGCGGGTAGTGGCACCGGGAAGTACAAGCCAGGTAAAGTCGTTATCAAGATGAAGGACATCAAAAAAGGCGACCTACTAATCAAGAAGAGCAAGGAGTTCAAGTCTACCAATCTGGTGAGAGTCACCGAGGTTGGCAGGGCTGGCTTCAAGGCTGTCTATGCCGACCCGAAAAACCCACTCAAAAAGTCTGGCGCGGGGTTCACCGTCTGGGACTATGAGCTAGGGAACGGCGAGTATTACGAGGTCAAGGGTGGTGCGTCAGTTGCCGCCGACGAAATGACGCCCGACGAAGTGATTTCGAAAGTGGAAAAGGAACTCAAGCGAATCAGGGGCGTTGACTACGCGGGCGAGATTGATCGCTGGTGGGAAGGTAGTGGAAGCCCGTCTACTCTATGGCTGCACTTCGAGGTCGGAATAACCGGCAAGGAAGGCGACTACGAGACAAGTGCAGGAAGGACGAGCAAGGGCTGGACACTGGCTGAGAAGCCAGTCAAGGTCAAGAACGGTATCCTCAAAGCGCTAAAAAAGCTCGGGGCTGCTCGGATTGAGATCACCGATCAACCGGCGA
>SDBS01005631.1_pt1 | contig 12173 bp, 13 predicted proteins | sample 2277091 | NCBI WGS metagenome assembly SDBS01 (sample SAMN10404972, study PRJNA504765) | marine sediment metagenome | isolation source: marine sediment core GS10_PC15, 163 cmbsf | place: Arctic Ocean: Southern Knipovich Ridge | collected 2010 | reverse complement strand
TTTAAGAGAACCTTGGATCTTGAAGAAGTCCACAACACAACACTCGAAAATTTGATGACGGCTCTGGATATAAGAGATGTGGAGACCTTTGGCCATTCGAGAACTGTGTCCAAATACAGCCAGGTTCTGTCTCAGATTTTAGGGATTAAGGACAAAGTGCATCTCGATCATATCCGAAAAGGTGCTCTTCTTCACGATGTCGGCAAGATTGCCATTCCGGATTCCATCCTGAAAAAACCGAGCTCTCTATCCATCAATGAATGGGAAAAAATCAAGCTTCATCCTGCTCTTGGATTTGGATTGATCAAAGAAATTAAACTGGTCAAGGAAGTCGGCGACATCATCCTCTACCATCACGAAAAATATGATGGAACGGGCTACCCCTACTGCCTGAAAAAAGAAAAGATACCTTTAGAAGCAAGGATATTCTCTCTTGCCGATGCTCTCGACGCCATCACATCAAAGCGCCCTTACAGAGAACAAAGAAACTTTATATATGCAAAAGAAGAAATACAGCAGCACTCAGGAACACATTTCGATCCTGAAGTTGTAGAAGCCTTCTGCTCTCTCAGCATGGAGAAATGGGCAAAAATCCGATTTGAAACAACAAAACTTTTGCCAATTTTCGAAGAAATCCTTCAAATTTCCAAATAGACTTTTTATTCTGGATTATTTACGCTTTTTAATTATCATTTTTTGTGAGCCACCACAACACGGGGAATCCCATATAAATCACTATAACTGCACACATCTATCCACTCGTGTCCAAATATATTAAGGACCTTTTCTTTTTGTCCGGCTCCAAATTCAAAAATGAGAAAACCCCCGGATCTCAAATAGGTCGGAGCCTGGTTGACGAGTCCCTCAATACGTTCCAATCCTGTTTGTCCTGCAACAAGAGCTTTTTTGGGTTCATGTTCAGTTATCTCCGGAGAAAGCTTTTCCCACTCGTCTTCAGAAACATAGGGAGGATTGGATACGATGATATCACAGTTGTCTTCAAGCTTGAGCTTTCTCAAGGGGGCCAATAGGCTTCCCTGATAAAATTCGATCCTGTCAAGTTCATATGTTTTGGCATTGAACTGTGCTGTTTCCAAGGCTTTTTTTGAGATATCCGTGGCCACAATCCGAGTCTTTGGAAGTTCTTTGGCTAGGCTCACAGCAATAGTTCCACATCCCGTTCCAACATCTACGATGGTTCCGGTTTGAGGAGACAGTGAAATGGACAATTCCACAACCAGCTCTGTTTCAGGCCTTGGTATAAGAACCTCAGAGCTTACTGCAAACTCAAGAGACCAGAACTCTTTTTTCCCCGTCAAATACGCAAGAGGGAAGCTCTGCAGTCTCTTTTCTATAAGGCGGAAAAAATGATCCGCCTGGTTATTTGTGACTTTTATTTCCGGCGATGCATGAAACTGCTCAAGAGAAATAGAGGCACTCTCACACAGAAGTATTTTTGCGTCCAACTCGGGATGCAGAAGACGAGAGAGTTGAGTTTTTCCCTGATTAAAGATGTTCTCGAGTGTTCTCACGAATCTCCGGTTTAACTGCTGGATTCGGCCAACTTGGCAATCTGTTCAGACTGAATTTTTAAGGCTAAAGCTTCAATAATTTCATCCAGATCACCATCCAGAATATTCTCCAGTCTGTGAAGAGTCAGGTTCAACCGGTGATCGGTGACGCGGGATTGAGGGAAGTTATATGTTCTAATCTTCTCGCTCCTCTCCCCTGTTCCCACCTGTGCCCTCCGATCTTTGGCTATCAACTGCTGCTGCTCCCTTTGGGCTATATCCAGTATACGAGACCGCAGTATCCGCATGGCCTTTTCTTTGTTACGGTGTTGAGATTTTTCATCCTGGCAGGAGACCACCATGCCTGTGGGATGATGAGTAATACGGATAGCAGAGTAATTGCGATTGACACTCTGTCCTCCTGGACCGGAAGCCCCAAAAGCTTCTATTTTCAAATCTTTGGGATCAATCCGGATATCGACTTCATCCGCTTCAGGAAGAACCGCTACAGTGGCTGTAGATGTATGAATCCGTCCGCTGGCCTCAGTCTGCGGCACCCTCTGGACTCGATGGACACCGCTTTCGAATTTTAAAAGAGAATAGGCCTTTTCCCCCTTGATATTGCCGATAATTTCTTTTATTCCTTTAATAGGCGAAGCGCTTGAGCTCATCACTTCAATCTTCCAGCCTTTTTTTTCTGCGAATCGAGAATACATCCGAAATAAATCCTGGGCAAAGAGCGAAGCTTCGTCCCCACCAGCCCCGGCCCGGATCTCTAAAATGACATTCTTCTCGTCGTTGGGATCTTTTGGAACAAGAAGAATTTTAAGTTCCTCTTCGAGTTTCTTTTTTAAATCTCCCAGCTCTGTCAATTCGTTTTCGGCCAGCTCTTTTAACTCCTCCTCGGCTTCGGGATCGGCAAGAATTTCTTTTGCATCAGAGATGTCTTTTTGGATTTTTTGATAGGATTCAAATGTCTTGACAACAGGCTCTAAATCCGAACGCTCTTTAGAGACCTTTCGTAATTCTTGGGAATTGGAGATGTTGGCGGGATCAGACAGAAATATTGTGAGCTGCTCGTACTTCTCCTTTATGTTCTCCAGCTCTTGCCACATCACGGTTATTTTTTCTTAAAGTCGCCATATTTTTTCCTGAATTTTTCTACTCGTCCTGCACTATCAATAAATTTCTGTTTTCCAGTGAAAAAAGGATGGCACTGCGAACAGATTTCCACTCTAATTTCTTTTTTAGTAGATCTTGTCGTGAAAGTGTTTCCACATGCACAAGTAATAGAACTTTCGATGTACTCAGGATGAATTCCTTTCCGCATTTCGTACTCTCCTTTTTGAGGAGATTATTATACCAAAGCCGTCGATCAAACTCAACTTTATATCACTTTTCAATCATCGCATCGACATTTTTTTCTTGAAGCATTCTTCGTCAAAAATATAGCTCTGGTGTTCAATGGCTGCTTTAACCCGTCCTTTATATGATTTTGTCTCGAAATACTTTTTTAAATCCTTATTTATGGGAAAGGCTTGTTCCTCAGCTTTCCATTCATAGATATCCCCATTTTTTTTTCTTAAACAGTTCAGATGAATTATCCATGCAAGTTTCCTTAGAGGAATTCGACGAAACGACTTTCTAATAGCCAATATTTCGCCTTCTTTTTCAGGATTGAGAAAATGGAAATAACGAGAAAACAGTAATGCGTTATGAAAATATGCAGGGAAGGCTAAAATCCCGTCATAATTGGTTAACCTTGCCATATAAATAAAAATGTCCAACACCTTTTTTCCGAGCTTGAGTCCTGGATGCTCCTGACCTGATTGAGCCGCACTGCCGTGTGTGCGGAACGGCAACGGTTTTCAAGGATTCGGAACAGTTCTTTCTGAAACTAACCGCTTTCAGGGACAATCTCCTGGACTGGGTAAAACAGCAGACCCACTGGAGACGGAACGTATTGAACTTCACGACGCGCTTTCTGGAGGAGGGGTTGATAGACAGGGCGATTACCCGCGACATAGACTGGGGAGTACCGGTACCGGTGGAGGGTTTTGAGAATAAGCGCATCTACGTCTGGTTTGAGGCGGTTATCGGCTACCTGTCAGCTACCAAAGAGTGGGCGAAATCCAAGGGGGATGACGAAGGGTGGCGCCCCTTCTGGCAAGGTGACACCAAGAGCTACTATTTCATTGGCAAGGACAACATTATTTTTCACACCATTATCTGGCCGGCGATGCTGATGGGCTACGGTGACCTCAGTCTGCCATACGATGTACCAGCCAACGAGCATCTGACTATTGGGGGCAGGAAGCTTTCCACCAGCCAGAACTGGGCAGTCTGGTTACCCGACTACCTGTCCCGCTACGACCCAGACCCGCTGCGCTACTTGCTATCGATAAACATGCCGGAAACGAGCGACACCGATTTTTCCTGGCGTGAGTTTGTGCGGCGAAACAACGATGAGCTGGTGGCTACTTACGGGAACCTGGTGCACCGGGTGCTTACCTTTACCTATCGCAACTTTGACGGTCGTGTGCCAACACCCGGGGAGCTTGATGAGCGCGGTCAAGGGCTTATTGACCTGGCCGAAGACACCCTTAAGACAATGGATGAGCTCCTTTATGGCTGTCATTTCAGGGAGGCAATAAGAACGGCTATGTCCCTGGCACAGGAGACTAACCGTTACCTTGATGAGAGAGCGCCGTGGAAGGTAATCAAAGAGGACAAGCCGGCGGCAGCTACTAGCTTATATGTTGCTATTGCTGTGCTATCTTGCCTGAGAACAGCGCTGTATCCCTTTCTACCCTTTAGCTCGGAGAAGCTGAACGAGTTTCTTGGATTTGAAGGCAGCATCGAAAGCGACGGCTGGCAGCTACATTTGCCACAGGCCGGGCAGAAGCTACTCGCTCCCGAGCCTCTGTTTTCCAAGCTGGACGAAGAGTTAATAGAGCAGGAGACGAGCCGATTGGGGCAGGCGCATTGAGAAGGAGGAATCTTGAAGCTAAGTGATATTTATGAACCCGTCCGGGAAGATTTGGTCAAGGTAGAGGACAATCTGAAGTCAACAAGCAGGGTAGATTTTTACTGGTTGTCCGAGTTATTAGAGTATGGTCTCAAGGGCGGTGGTAAGAGACTCCGTCCCATCCTGGCATTGCTATCAGGCAAGTTTTATGACTACAGCATGGAACGGCTTCTGCCACTGGCTACGGCTGTTGAACTTCTGCATCTTGCCACACTGGTGCATGACGATACCATTGACAATTCCTCAGTGCGGTGGGGCAGGCCAACAATTAATAAATTGTGGGGGACTGAGCAGGCGGTGCTACTGGGGGACTACCTGTTTGCCAAGGCAGGCGAGCTTACGGCTACCACGGAGAATATACGAGTGATTAAAGGGCTTTCTCAGACTCTGATGATAATATCCAGTGGTGAGATAGCCCAGGCCAAGAGTGCCTTCAATCTGGAGCAGACTCGCCAGCAGTACCTCCAACGGATTTCCAGTAAGACCGCTTCCTTGTTCGTGCTGGCGACGGAGTCAGGGGCTGTTTTGAGCCAGGCACCTGAAGAGTCGATTGAAATCCTCAGAGAGTATGGCCATAACCTTGGGATTGCCTTTCAAATCGTGGACGACATCCTGGATTTTACCGGGACGGAGGAGGAAATGGGCAAGCCGGTGGGCTCCGATTTGAGTCAGGGCACTCCTACCCTGCCAGCGATGCTTCTTTTAGAGCGCTATCCGGAAGAGAATCCGGTAAAGAGGCTATTTCAAAACGGCGATAAAGAAGAGAATATAAAGCAGGCGATAGAACAGGTGTGCAACTCATCAATTATTCAAGAATGCTATGATCTTGCCTCAGATTACTCTAAGAAGGCCTGCCGTAACCTGAAGCTACTGCCGGACAATTCCAGCCGCCAGGCATTAATGAATTTAGCCGATTACATCATCACACGGAGGAGATAGGCGCAGGGGAGGATAGTACCGGCACCAAGAAGATTATTCTCCCTCAACCGAGGTGGTGCCATCCTGGTAGGTTTCTGTTTTGTGAGTAGGTATTGCCTGCTTGAAGCGGTCGATTATATACTGACTGGCAGCAAAGCCTTCCTGGCGGTGAGCGGCAGCTATGGCGACGACCAGATTAATGTCACCCACTTCCAGTTTACCTATTCGATGAGTGAAGGCTATGTTTTCCAGTTGCCATCTGTCTCCGGCCTCAGCAACTATCTCACGTAACCTGTCGGCGGCCGCTCCTGTAGAGTCGTGATATTCCACAGAAAGAACCTGTTTGCCCCGGGAATGTCCACGGATTACCCCGACGTAGGTAACCACACAACCACTGCCGTCAGTTTTGACTTTATTGACCACAAGCTCAGGTGAGATGGGTTTTTCCGTAATCTCAATCATAGTAATGTCCCTTCTCTGATTGCTTCCGAGTAGGAAAAATCATCCATGCGCAGGAGTCTTGAGAGATTCAAGACATGAAATAGAATAGCCCGCATTTCACTCAGTCAGAAGTGGCCGGAGTTTGCTTGGGAACGAGTTGAGGTATTGTCGGTGTCTTCCTGACTTTAGGCTTAGCCTTGTTCCTGGCCTTAGCCGTTTTCGGTGCGGAAGCCGCTGCTACCGGGGTTTCCGGTTCAGGTGATGGTACGGTTTCCGCGAACAATGCTTCCAGTTCTTCGGCCTCCAGCGTTTCTTTGGCAATGAGTCTTTTCGCAAGCTGGACGAGTTTCTCTCTCTTATCAGTCAGAATGTTCTTGGCCACTCTACCAGCGCCACGAATAATCTTGTCGATTTCCTCATCAATGACATCGGCTGTTTTATCGCCGTAGTCCTTTTGCTCAGAGATTTCACGACCCAGGAAGATCAGTTCTTGCTTATCACCGAATGTTCGCGGTCCCAGCTTGTCGCTCATCCCGAAGTCAGTTACCATCTTGCGGGCTATCTCACTCGCCCTCTTGATGTCATCCTGAGCGCCGGTCGTCATATCATTAAAGATCAACTCCTCAGCAGCACGACCACCAAGTAACATAGCCAACTCATCATTGAATTGAGCGCGTGACCACATGTAGCGCTCTTCCCGTAGTGACTTGGTATAGCCAAGGGCCATACCGCGGGGAATGATGGTGATTTTTCGCGGCGGGTCAGCATTGGGCAAGATCTTAGCCACCAGAGCATGTCCGGCTTCATGGTAAGCAGTAATCTCCTTTTCTTTGGGACTAATGCGCTTGCTCTTCCGCTCCGGACCAGCAATTACGCGGTCGATAGACTCTTCAAATTCCGGCATCTCAATGGTCTTTTTGTCACGTCTGGCAGCAAGGATTGCCGCTTCATTGGCCAGATTTGCCAGGTCGGCACCACTGAAACCGGCTGTCTGCCTAGCCAATACCTCCAAATCGACGGATTCATCCAGTGGCTTACCCTTGAGATGAACTTCAAGAATAGCAACCCGGCCGTTAATATCAGGTCGGTCAAGAACTACCCGCCGGTCAAAGCGACCGGGGCGCAGGAGGGCGGGGTCAAGAATATCAGGGCGATTGGTAGCCGCCAGAATAATCACGTTAGTATTGGTGTCAAAGCCGTCCATCTCGGTGAGAATCTGATTGAGGGTTTGCTCCCTCTCATCATGGCTACCGCCCATGCCAGCGCCACGGTGACGACCTACGGCATCAATCTCATCAATGAAGATGATGCAGGGGGTATTTCGTTTTGCCTGCTCAAAAAGGTCGCGCACTCTGGAAGCACCGACACCGACAAACATTTCCACAAATTCACTGCCACTGATAGAAAAGAAAGGCACCGCGGCTTCACCGGCTATCGCCTTAGCCAGCAGTGTTTTCCCGGTACCCGGTGGACCGACCAACAATACGCCCTTGGGGATGCGTGCTCCCAATCCCTGGAACCGCTCACGATCCTTAAGGAAATCTACCACTTCAGATAACTCTTGTTTGGCTTCGTCTACGCCGGCGACATCTTCAAAGGTTACGCTTGGTTTATCAGCCGGGGCGAGCCGGGCGCGACTGCGCCCAAAACTGAGGGCCTGGTTATTGGCGCCGCGGGCGCGAAAGAAGAGGAAGAAGATTAAACCGCCGAATAAGAGAAGGGGTAAGAAGCTCAGCAACATGTTCCCCCACGAAAAGCCAATCGGAGCGATATCATATTCTACATTGGGATTGAACCCGAGGTCCTGGAGGTCGGCATAATTGAGAGCGCCGATATTGGTCTTGAACTCCTCGCCACTACTGGTGGTAATGGTTAGCCACTCACCGTCCTCAACAATGCTATCTATCTCCCCGGCTTGTGAATGTGACATAGTTATGGCTTCACTGAGGGGGATTTCATCGGGTCCTTGTTGCGGCATACGGAGGAGGAAGGTCAGGAGAGCTACCCCACCGACTATAATAATTATGTATATTACGCTAATACGCTGCCACCATGGCTTCATCCTACACCTCAATTAGTGATGAGTCTATTGCTATTATACCAAAATAACAGCGAATAGGGAAATCTGGAATTGGGAGGCTATTCATCAATGTCACCACCCACTCACAAGATAAGCAAATTAAGACCTGGCGATAATTTGTGTCAGGCTGCCTGCGGCAAGCCATGGTAGGTCGTGTGCAGTAGCAGGGCATCCTCTTCCAGGTTGGGGCTTTCACAGATTACCAGACCTTTGACCTGATAATCCTTCAGGGCTTTGAGAAGCTCAACATACTGCAAATCCGATTCATTCAGAATCAGGTGTCTTATTTCCCCCTTTTTACCATAGGCAATCCCATATATATGAATATGCATATCATCGAGGGCAGGTCTGCCCAAGCGCTCCTCAACCTGTGATAGAACAGAAGTAAACGCCTGGTAGGAGTTGAATTCTCCGGTTCTGGCATGCCAGTGAGAAAAGTCCAGGCAGGGAGCTATGCCATTCAGTTCAGCGGACAGGTCAAGTATTTCTTCCAGGCTACCGAACTGACTTGGCTTACCCATGACTTCCGGCCTAATCCTTACGCGGTTATGCTCCCGTCCAAGCTGCGTCAACACTTCACCTAGGTGTTTTTTCACTGATGCGTAGGCTTCGTCCGGCGGGTCACCAAGATAAAAGGCAGTGTGGAGAGCAATGCTCTGCGCGCCACAAATGTAGCCAATGCGGGCTGCTTGTAGTAGCCTCACCTGGCTGGCTTTTATCTTTTCCGGTTCATGAGCGTTAAGGTTTATGTAATAGGGGGCATGAGCAGACAGTTTTACGCCCTCCGCAGCGGCTGTTTCGGCGACCAGGCGAGCACCCGCCTCACCCATTTTCACGCCGCGGACAAATTCTATCTCCATGCAGCCCAACCCGAGCTCAGCAATGCGCTTAATGCCGTCTATGGTTGACGATGAGTTAGCACTACGGGGAGTGCCGGCGGTGCCAAAGAGTAATCCTGTCATCTGTTTTTATCCTTCAAGGTAGATTATATCACGGTGGTAGATGGTGAGGTATCCAGCAAGTACCAGACTCTAAAGCTCGGGTAGTTAAATTCTGCCTTCAGTTAGTAATCTGACATTTACCCCCCATTATTGATATAATACTATCCAGATAAGTTATTGCCTGTGGAGGTCAGCTGCTGGAAGGGATAGAAATAGCACGGAAGGTGGTAGAGGTTGCCAGTGATAAGCAGGCTGCTGACATTGAATTGCTGGATGTGCGGGAGATATGCAACTTTGCCAGCTATTTCGTGATATGCAGTGGTGAGAGCGAGAGGCAGATCAAGGCTATCTATGAAGAGATTGAGCACGCATTGAAAAAAGAAGGACTGCTACCGCATCATCGGGAGGGGGCGCTGGATTCGGGGTGGCTCCTGTTTGATTACGGCGAGGTCATCGTGCATATTTTTGCCCCCGACGAGCGGGAATACTACCAACTGACTGAGCTGTGGAGCAAGGCTGTGCCGGTGGTCAGGATTCAATAATCAAAGATTTCATCCTCGGCGAAGAACAGCTCTATTTCCTTTTCGGCACTTTCTAACGAATCGGAGCCATGAACGGCATTGTTCTGGATATCCGTGCCGAAGTCGGCTCTGATGGTGCCAGCCTCAGCCTCAGCGGGGTCAGTTACCCCCATTATTTTTCTGATTAGCTCCACCGCATTTTTACCCTCGAAGATAACAGCAATTATCGGAGTGGAGGTAATGTATCTTATCAGCCCCTCAAAGAAAGGCTTGTCGGCATGCATGGCGTAATGCCGTTCGGCCAGGGCTTTATCCGTATGAAGCATTTTGAGCGCCACCGGCTTGAGTTCGTGCTCCTGCAGACGGCTGATAATAGTACCGGCTAGCCCCCGCTGCATGGCATCGGGCTTAATGAGAACTAGAGACCTTTCCATTCTTCCGTTTCTTGATTACCTCCTTCTACACCTATTAATAGATTGACTATCAACCTCACCCCCTAAAGGATGAAATAACTTCTCCAATTCTTCTACGGTTACCGACTTCAAAGTATCGACTATAAGGTCGGCCTCCTGAAGATGCTCTCTGGCATTAGTGCTGGTAACGGCTACGCAGTGCATACCAGCCCTCCTGGCAGCAGTAACGCCAGCGATAGCGTCCTCAATGACAACACAGTTTTCAGGGTCAACTCCCAGTCTACGGGCAGCCAGCAGAAAAAGCTGAGGGCTCGGTTTGCTCTCAGGAACATCCCGACCGGAGATTATGGACTGGAACAGATGATATATACCCAGGGTTTCAGTGAGAAGCCGAATATTTTCAACGGGTGCCGACGAAGCCAGCGCTATCCTGAACCCGCTTTCAGCGAGCAGTTTTATCAATTCTATAGCCCCGGGCAACGGCTTGATACTATGTCTTGCGGCCTGGCGGAAGTTCATGTTCTTCTGCTCAACAATAGTGTCTACTTCATTTTGGGATAGAGCCTGACTCAAGGTATTCCGCACTATAGCATCAGCTCTTTGCCCAAAGACACGCCGAAAATCGTCCTCAGTGAATGTTACACCCTTTTTGCGGAAGGCCTCCTGCCAAGTCTTCAAGTGAAAGGGAGCGGTATCAACAAGCACACCATCCATATCCCAGATAACGGCTCTGGTGGTATTTGATTCTTGGGGTGAGTTCGTCACGTTTTCTTCCATTCTGATTAATTAGCGATGCCTGGCTTTAGTGATTGAGGGTTGTCTGAGGTACACGGGTTGTAAGGTAGCCGGGTTATCATAATTACCCGCTTTGAATTGATTGAGGCCAAGCTCAGCAAGAAAACCAGCTCGCCGCAGTCCGGTAAGCGAGGACGGTATTACTGCCTTTTGCTTGAGTAGCTTCTTTAACTGTGGGGCAATAGAAGCAACGTATTCACCACAAAATACGGTCCTGGTAGTTACCTGTGAGCAGAGAGCCTCAACTGTAGTTATGTGCTCCGCAGTGAGCTGGAGCCACCCACTACGCTTTTTCTGGTAGAGAGCAGTGGCAATCTCTCCCCTACGGGCGTCGAATACCGGGCAAACCGGCAAACCAGTTTCCGCATGCTGGTAGGCTTCCACTTCCAAACTACCGACACCGATTATGGGGATACCGAGGCTAAAGGCCAAGCCTTTAGCAGTGCTAATGCCTACCCTTAATCCGTTAAAGCTTCCCGGTCCTTTAGCTACGATAACGCAGGAAAGCGATTGAAGGCTTGACTCAGCCTGGTTCAACAGGTGCTCCAGGTTAGGCAACAACTGAGTAGTGTGGTTTTGTCCGCAGCGCCAGGTCAACTCGGCGAGCACTTCGCCGTCCTTAACCACAGCCAAGCCCGCAGTATCGGTTGAAGTATCTATGGCGAGTTGCATGGGCAAACCTTTCTATATATTTGGGATTACTTCTTTCAGTTGTGTCAGCATTTCCGAGTAACGCTGGCCGCTGGGTTTGAGTTGAAATTGACGTTCAGTATCAGAAAGATGGCTTATTTCAATGAGAAGGTGGTCAACCGGCATTATCCCTAACCCTTTTTCAGCCCACTCAACAACACAAACACCGCTGCCATACAAATAATCATCCAGTCCCAACTCCGCAATCTCCTCGATATCGTCGAGTCGATATAGGTCAATATGATATAGAGGCAGTCTGCCGTAGAGTTCCCTCATGATAACAAAGGAAGGACTTAACGTATATTCCCTGATATCAAGACCCCAGGCAATGCCCTGCGTAAGGCAAGTTTTGCCAGCACCCAGTTCCCCGACGAGGAGAAAAACATCACCGGGCAGAGCCAATCTGCCGATACTCGTTCCCAGTTTCCGGGTCTGTTCCGGGCTGTGAGTGATTAAGTTGAGGCAGTTCATAATTCGCTTCATCTGGCTGCAAAGTGGTCCCAACCGGTGCCGGGCAGGTCAACAGGGTTACCTTTGCTATCAACCGGCGTTACCTCACCTATTTTGTCGGCTATGATTTCACCGATTACGGTTACCGGGCAGGAGGCGGCTGTTTTTATCTTTTCAATCAACCGGGGGCTGGCGGCAAAGAGAAGCTGATATTCTTCACCGCCGGAGAGAGCCATCTCAAGAGCACGGTCGCCAAAGCTAGCTTTGACAAGTGGTGAGATAGGGACACGGTCAACTTCGAGTTGGGCGCCGACTTTACTTGCTTTACAGATGTGTCCCAAATCGGCAACCAAGCCATCACTGATATCAATAGCGGCTTTCACTC
>SDBS01005630.1_pt1 | contig 12175 bp, 15 predicted proteins | sample 2277091 | NCBI WGS metagenome assembly SDBS01 (sample SAMN10404972, study PRJNA504765) | marine sediment metagenome | isolation source: marine sediment core GS10_PC15, 163 cmbsf | place: Arctic Ocean: Southern Knipovich Ridge | collected 2010 | reverse complement strand
AATAAATAATAAGGCAAACTTTGCGTTTACCTTATTATTTTAACTACTTTAATAAGTGTAATAAAGAAATGTCAATCACGCTTTATATTTATCGTAGCAAATAATTTCTGATAAAGGTTTTCTTCCGGTTTTAGGCCCTAATTTTTCAGGATAGCCTAAAGTTAATAAGTTAACTACGCGCACACCTTCCGGAACTCCTAAAATTTCTTTAACTTGATCCTGATAGAAAGCACCTATCCAGCAGGTTCCCAATCCCAGGGAGGCTGCTTCTAAACTCATGTGATCAAGGGCGATAGCCAAGTCAATAGAGTAGCTATGCTCTCCACAAGTCATCACATAATCAGGATTAGTAGCACACCCGGCTATAACCACCGGGGCCTCTCCCACAAATTTCTGATTTTTACAAGCAGGAACCAATTTTTTTCTTAAATCTTCATCTTTTATTACAATAAACTTCCATCCCTGCTTATTGCTTGCTGAAGGAGCCAATCTGCCAGCTTCTAATACCTGTTGTAACACATCTTCCGGAATTTCTTTTTCCTGATAACTTCTAACACTCTGCCTTTTTTTAATTGCTTCTAATACCATTCTGTTTCCTCCTCTTGAATTTTTAATCTACTTTTTTCAAATCTTCATCTTCTAATGAATCTTCCAGATTATCCAATTCTTTTAATTCATCCTGTACTTCGGAACTTTCTAAAGTTTCTTTATCTTTTTTCATCTTAGCTTTTCTCCTTCTATTTACAATTTTTATATCTTATTTTCCATTCTCTCTTTTAAGAGAAAAAGAAATGCTTTATTTAATTATAATACTTTTTATCATAATACCAAAATCTTTTATCGAATATTTAAAAATATTATAAAATATTTGCAAAATTATTTTGTAGTGATAAAATGAATTTGTAAAGATGTAATTTTTTTTAAATTACCTTTTGGGTCTTTTGGGAGAATACTTATCATGAAAGTAACCACAAGACAGAAAGAATTTTTAGAAGTCTTAATCGACTTATATAAGCAAAAGGCTTCCCCTATCCATTATTCAGAAGTTGCCCAAAAATTAGGAGTAAGCAAATGGACTGCCTATGATATGTTGCAATTACTCCGCAGAGAAGGCCTCCTGGAAGTAGAATACCTAATCCCGGAATCAAACAACCACAGATGGGAGAAGTTAGGCCGTTATAATATAACCTTCTTTACTACTAAAAAGGTATATACCATCTCCAATCTTTCCCAAAGAAACCTTTCCACAAAAATATACGAGCTTAATAAATTAAAAAAAGAAATTATTCAAAAATTTGAGGAACTTAAAGGAAAATTCAACATAAGAGATCTATTTAAAGAAGCCTTACAAAGCAAATCCCCTCTTATTTTCTGCGCCTGTGTATTACTTATTTTAATCCTTCTCATTAAAAAAATTACCGAGGGAATAGCTGAGATAAAATTATTAAGCCAAGCAATCCCTCCCGATGCAACAAATACCTACATTGAATTAGCTTTAATTGTCTTTGTAGGAATGTGTTTTGGGGTTCTAGCTAAATATATAAGTAATATTCCAAAATATGTAACCGGTTCAAATAATAACTTGGACGAATACGCAAATTACATACAAACTTATAATCAATATGTCTCTCAAATGGACAAAGAGGAACAAAAATCATTGTTAGATTTTTTAAAAGAATCTTTGGATGAAATAAATATAAAAAATAAAGATTAAATTTTCCAAATAATTTTAGAATTTTTTTATAGGAGGAAAACATTATGGATTATATTGAAAAATTAAAAACTTATACCACCAAACAGACTGTAAATTTGATTATGAAAGCCCTGGGCAATACCTCTGATGAGAATCTTATCCGATTAACCTATGCGGCAGAAAGAATTGCTCCCAAGTTCAAACCCGAAATAGGCAAGGTCAGAAAAATGTTTGAAGACAAAGCTCCTGCTTATTTTCTTGCCCAAAAAGCATTAAAGGAGATCCACCCTAATGTTCGGCAAAAAATGGTACAAAATTTTATGATTAATTATATTTTGTTAGGGCCAAAAAATAAAGAGAATTTTGAAAAAAAAGAAGGTATCCCCCGCCCTGCTACTATAGTTATCAGCCCTACTATGAGATGTAATCTTGGATGTACCGGTTGCTATGCCGGAGATTATTCTAAAAAAGATGACCTCCCTTATGAGTATGTAGATAAAGTAATAACTGAAGCCAAAAAAATGGGCACCTATTTCTACGTTATTTCCGGTGGAGAAGCTTTTGTTAGGGATGATATGTTAGATATCTATAAAAAACATAATGATGCTGCTTTTATGATTTACACCAATGGAACCTTTATAGATAGAGATATGGCTTTTAAACTCCAAGAGTTGGGTAATGTCGCCCCGGCTATAAGTGTAGAAGGATTTAAAAAGGAGACTGATGATCGCCGAGGGAAAGGGGTATGGGAAAAAGTAATGCAGGCCATGGATAACTGCAAGGAAGCCAGATTAATTTACGGTTTTTCTATTACTCCCACTAAATACAATACTGAGATCGTCTACAGTGATGAGCTTATGAAATTATTAACCGAAGAGAAAGGTTGTGCTTTTGGTTGGTACTTTACTTACATTCCTATTGGTAAAAACCCTGATGTAAACCTGATGCAGACTCCGGAACAGAGACTATATGGTTGGAGAAGAGTTAATTATCTGAGAAATAAGTACCCGGTCTTTATCGGGGATTTCTGGAATGATGGAATGCACGTAAACGGCTGTATTGCCGGAGGCCGCGAGTATTTTCATGTAAATGTAAAAGGAGATTATGAACCCTGTGTCTTTACCCATTGCGCTACTCATAATGTAAGAAATGCCACAATTAGAGAGGCTCTAAGTTCTCCCTTGTTTAAGGCTATAAGGAAAAGGCAGCCTTATTCTGACAATTTAATGCTGCCTTGTATGATTATTGACAACCCCGAGGTGCTAAGGGAAGTGGTTAAAGAATGCAATGCTTACTCTACACACGGCAACGCTCATACGGTATTAACCGAATGTGCAGAACATTTGGATAAATATTCTAAAGAATATACGGCACTTTGCCAGCCTTTCTGGGAAAAGGTATATGTGAAAAAAGAGGGAATGCCTGAAACACTTCCTGAAAAACTTGAAGATGTAAAAAAACTAATAAAAGAAATTAAGAAGTAAAAGATTGAAGGTTGGTAGGAGTTCCCCTGACTATCACGTACTCTTTTTTTGAGATATAATCATGCCAAAGATTATCAACAATCCTCCTACCCAGGCAATAAGGCTCACTTTTTCCCCTATGAGAATGTAGGCAAATATTGCCGCAAATAATGGTTCTCCTGAAAATATAATCGCAGTTTTTGTTGCTGTAGAATGTCTCTGGAATCTGTTTTGCATATAAAAAGCAAGGGCAGTGGCAAATACGCCGGTTATCACAATCGACCACCATATAACAGACGAATAGGAAAGATGTATAGCCGGTCTTTCAAAAATTAAAGCCATTAATAAAGATAATACAAAAACTACTGTTATCTGGGTAATTGCCAGAAGAACATAATCTAATTTTTTACTAAATAATCCTACAGATATAATGTGCATGGCAAAGGAAAAAGCACATAATAAAACTAAAAAATCCCCTAAATTAAAACTAAAGCTGCTGTTATAATTTAGAAACCATAATCCAAGGGTAGCCAAAACCACGCCTATGACAGAACCCCGAGACACTTTTTCTTTGAGAAGCAGAAAAGAGATAATAGGAACCAGAACTACAGAAAAACCGGTAATAAATCCTGCTTTGGTGGCAGTGGTATATTTTATTCCAACCGTTTGAAGCGTATACCCTAAAAAGAGGAAAATCCCGATTAAAGAACCCTTCTTTAAAATCATTATATTGAGCTTTTTAAGTCTTTTCCAAAATATAACTACCAGAATCAGGGCAGCTAATAAAAACCGGTAAGTCAAATAAGTATAAGGAGGTATCGTATCAATAACTCCTTTAATCAATGCAAAGGTAGAGCCCCATATAATTACTATTCCTAATAAATAAATTTCTGCTTGAATACCTTTCATATTTTCTCTTTTCTTTCTCTTTAAAATAACTACAATACGACATTCACAACTTTATATATCTTTCTGAAACCAGCCATTTTCTAATCCCTCTTCCTTAAAAGCTTGTAATGCTTCCCTATATTCTTCCTTATCTATCCTTCGGGATAATGGGGGAAATTGGTCGGCCTGGTAAGCCGGAAAATATTGAGCCATCAAGCTTATATAAGCATGAGGAGAAATCTCCCGGGCGATAAAACGCATAATCTTTTTAGTGCCGCTTAAACCCTCAGGTAAAACTAAATGTCGAACAATTAATCCTGAGTGAGCTATTCCGTTCTTGTCTACTGCCAGATCACCCACCTGACGATGCATCTCTTTTAATACTTTTTTTACTATTCCAAAATAACCAGGGGCAGATGAATATTTTCTGGCTACCTCATTATCGGCATATCTGGCATCGGGTAAATATATATCCACAATACCGTCAAGAAGTTTTAAAGTTTCGACCGATTCATATCCACTGGTATTATATACGATGGGGATATTTAAACCCGCTTTAGCAGCTGTCTTAATACTTTTTACTATTTGCGGTACAAAATGAGTTGGCGTCACTAAATTAATATTATGGCATTTTCTTTTTTGTAAAGCAAGCATAATTTTAACTAATTCTTGTAAGGTGGTTTTATTACCATTTCCTAACTGGCTTATGGGATAATTCTGACAATAAACACATTTTAAATTACAGTTGGTAAAAAATATGGTGCCCGAACCGAAGTTACCCACCAGGGGAGGTTCTTCCCCAAAGTGAGCATTATAACTGGAGACTATCACCTCTTCATCCGAACGGCAGAAACCTTTTTCTCCTTCTAAGCGGTTCACCCCACATTTGCGAGGACATACTTCACAGGAAGAGAGTAATTTAAAAGCCTTCTCAATTCGTCTATCAAATTCTTTTTCTTTTATATTTAAATATCTCGGATATTTTAGTTTTCTTATCAATTTGTATTTTTTTCACCTAAAGATAATTTAACACCTCTTCTAAGGAATCTAACTGCAAATAATTTTCTGATAGAGGCTCTTCTTCCTCAAATTTCCAACTTAAGTAAGGAATGAGGATACAATTTATACCTAATTTTAAACCGGGATTTAAATCTGAACGAACACTATTACCCACTATCCAGGTATCCTTTTTGTCTAAATTATGTTTCCTTAAAATATTCTGGTATTCCTCGACGTTTTTGTGTTTTAAGACATAAATTTCTGAAAAATATTTTTTTAAACCGCTTAATCGTACTTTTTCTTCCTGCACTTGGGGGTCTCCAAGAGTAGCTAAAATCAAAAAATACTTTTTACTTAAAATATCCAATATCTGATAAACTCCATCGACTAATTCAGGAATCTGTCTAAAAACCTGCCATCCTATGTCTTCAATCTTCTTTTTTATAGTCGGATTAATTTTTTGGCCATTTATTTCACAAAAAAACTCGTAAGTTTTTCCCAAGCTAAGAGGATATCTTTCTTTCACAAAACCATACTCTTTTATATAGCTGATATCCACTTCGTCAAGCTTAATTAAAGATTCCTCACTGTTGAAATTTGATTCCTGCATAAGTGATGAAAATTCATTACGAGCACGATTATATAGCTTGGAAGTCTTAACCAGGGTATCGTCTAAATCAAAGATAATAGTTTTGATTTTTATCTTCTCCTTTTGCATAAATTCTTTTTAATTATAACTATAATGATGCGCTTTAGCAAACCTCCCATTCAGTATCGAGTATATGGTATATAGTATCGAGTATGTAAATACAGTAATAAGTAATGAGTGATGAGTGATATGTAAAAAGAGTGTATAGTATTAGTTATATACTGAAGAGATAGAAAAGTACCAGAGGGAAGGAAGATAGTAAAAATCTTTTATAAAATGATAAAAAATGTGTTATAATATTTTTTGTTAAGCGAAATAAAATACCGATTAATCAATTACTACAAACTAAAAACACACTATTGAAATATTTAGAGAAGTAAAAGTAAAAAAATTTATTTAAGAATATCTATAGTTGGAAAGAAGGGGGAAATGAAAAGAAATAATAAAGATATTAAAAAAGGGAAAAAATCTATGATAAGAGAACTGCTGGAAACAGTAATCAGTGCCGGGATAATTGCTTTTGTAATTATTACTTTTATCGGTCAGGTCACTGTAGTAAGGGGAGCTTCTATGGAACCTACTCTTCATGATAATGAAAGGCTTATTGCTAATAAGATTAGTTATCGTTTCGAAACACCCGGAAGAGGTGAAATAATAATATTTAAGCCCCCTTTAGAAATAAAACGTAATTATATTAAAAGAATAATTGGGATTCCGGGAGATAAAATTGAAATTGCCAATGGAGAAATTTATCTTAATGATAAAAAATTAGAAGAGTCATACGTAAAAAATAGATCGTATGAGAATATGCCTACTACAATCGTACCTGATGATACTTTTTTTGTCTTAGGAGACAATAGACCCAATAGCAGTGATAGCAGATATTGGGGATTTGTCCCTCGTAAGAATGTGGTGGGCAAAGCCTGGGTAATTTTCTGGCCCTTGAATAGGATTAGAATACCGTAAAATTTAAGATAGTTACCCAGTTCACCGGTTAGCCGGTTTACCAGTTAAAATTAATTCACCAATTTGCCAATTAAATTAGTTGTTAGTGAATAGTGAATAGTCGTTAGTATTAAATATAAGATGCAAAATGGTTTTTTGTTATTAGTTTTTGGTTTTTAGATAGAGACAATCAGTTTTCAGTTAATAGTCGCAAAGATGCGAGAAAGAAAATTTGTAACTCGCAATTTGTAACCTGTATTTTAACAGGTAAACTGGGTAACCAGGTAACTGGACAACTAACATTCTGTCCGCTATTTTCTTCTTCACGATATACGATATGCGAATTCTATTTATTCGTTTCGATAAACTTTTCAATCGAGCGGTCGTAGGTTCTCTCTACTTCGGGAGGAAATAGGCATCCCGGAAGCTCACCCATATTCCAATGATAAGTAATACATTCACAGCACTTACCTTTCCTGCTGCAGGGTTCATAAGTACAGGTGCAATTACTTTTGTTCTTTTCGATACTACATTCCATTACTTCTCCTCCATATTCTTTTGAATTATGCCCAGCAAGCTTTTTTAAAAATACTAAATCATCTTAAACTTTTTATATTTTTACCATATACTATTTCTTTATTGGAATCAGGCAGAGAAATTTTAGAGTTTCTGAGCCGGTATTTTTAAACTGATGCTTTTCATCAGGAGCCACATAGACTACTGTCCCGCTTTTAAACTGGGTCTCCTTCTCGCCATCAGTGACTGCTCCTTCACCTTCTAAAACAAATACTTCATGTTCCCAACTATGAGTATGTAAAGGGCTGTACCCTCCCGGACCAACCTCAAACAACCTCATAGCAAAGTTCGGAGCCTTATCTTTATCAGAAATAAGCCACCTTACTTTAACATCTTTGACATCTTCAAAATCTACAGCTTCAGCTTTAACTTCTTTATAATCTACTATTTTCATTTTTTCTCCTTTTTGTATTTTTTATTTTTGTTAAATATTTTAACGAATAAATATATCTAGTTTTCAAATCAGACGGGCGAGCCTGTCCTCGTGAAAATGGGGAACGCCTGTCCTACGAAATTAGAATTATACTTCCCCTTAAATCTTTTCGCTTAAGGAATTTTTAACAGTTGAGTAAAAATCTTCTTCTCTTTCAATAATTGTAATATTTTGTTTACGGGCTTCTTCTTTTTGAATATCAGTTGCGTAGCTCCAGCCAGCTAAAAGAACTTTTACCCCTAAGGGTCTGGCCTGAATCAAATGGTTTACCTGATCATCTACAAAATATATTTCTTCAAACTTGACATTATATAATTTTACAATATGCTTCATCTGCTCGGATTTGTCTTCTCCAAATCTCCTATCCAGAATATTTTCCGGTTTAATGGTAAAATTAAAATATTCAGGAGTAAAAGACTCGGCAATTGCTTTTCTTCTATTAGAGGTAGCAATAACGATTTTAGTCCCTTCTTTTAATAATTTCTTTATCCCCTCTATTACATTGGGATAGGGTGGCTCCAAATTAAACCAGGCCCTATAATTTGCATTTTGCAGTCTTTCTCGTTCTTTATAAAATTCTTTTTCATAAGCTTCAAAATTAAACTCTACTGCCTCTCTATAATTATCAAATTCTTCCTGATCTTTAATAGATTTATTTTCCTCTATTATTTTCTGGATCAAGCCATAATCGGTTGCTCCCCGAATATAAGGTCTTAGCGTTCGGTAATATTTTATCTCTTCCTGATGCTGCTTTTTAGTCTCTTCCCAATTTTCGAAAGTAAAGAGCTCTCCCCCAAAATATTTCTTTTCACCCGGACCATAAAGTCTTAAATAGGCATTATGACCCACAAAAAGCGAGTCTAAAACGCTATCTACAATTACTCCATCAAAATCTAAAGCTAATATTTTCAATCGTATACTCCTTTAATCTGTTTTAGTTTACTAAAGATAGTCTTCTCTTATAGGATAAAAAACGTCTATTATCTTAGTACCTGGCTCTAAGGGAGTAGCTTCATGTTCCACATTGGGGGGAATTACTACTCCTTCATTCACCTTTAAAATTTTAGTCTCTCCCCCTACAATCATTTTTACAGAGCCCGTTACTACCACTCCAGTTTGTTCATGAGGATGTTTATGTTTGGGCATAATAGTGGTATTTGGACCAAATTCAAAAAAGCTTACCATAGTTTTTTTATTTACCACAACCCTTAAGGTAGAATCTTCTAAAACCTTTTTTGCTTTCAATTCCTCGACTTTAAAAAAATTTGCTTTTTCCATTATTGCTTTTCTCCTTTTTATTTATAAATATTTTTTACTAATAATCAGTAATTTTTTATAAAATTCAAATTGAGATTAAATCTATTATTTTAAAACTTCTCCCAGGGCTTCCAGATGAGATTGAAAGGCTAAAGGAGGAAGCTGGTTAACCGTAAAAAAATCTGCTTCCTCCGCATCATCACCGGCACAAAGTTTTCCTCCCACTATTTCAACTTCATATATTATAGTAACTAAATAACCATGGATTTCGCTATTATTGGAATAAATTCCTATCAGCTTCTTCCATTTTCCTTTTAGCCCGGTCTCTTCAGCCAATTCCCTCAAAGCCGCTTTTATGGGACTTTCATCTAACTCCATAAACCCGCTCGGCAAAGCCCACTCACCCTTACGGGGTTCTATTTTCCTTTTGATTAACAATATTTTGCCTTCATCATCTCTGGCTATCACTGCTACTACCGGAATAGGGTTTTCGTAATATATCTTCCCACACCTCGAGCAATACAATCTTTCTCTTCCTTCCAACATCTTTCTGACTAATTTATAACCACAATAAGGACAATATTTTATAGATAAATTACTTTTCATCTATTACTAACTCCTTTTAGGGAAGACACAAGGTCTGCCCCTACTTTTTTCAATAAACCTTCCTGGGCAAAACTGAAATAATTATCTTCTCCCAGTATTATATGATCCAGTACTTTGACTCCGACCAATTCACAGACGACTACTAAACGCTCGGTAATATCTAAGTCATTTTTACTGGGATTTGATTCTCCGCTGGGATGATTATGTAAAAATATAACCGAGGCAGCAGATTCTTTGACTATCCCTTTTAATACCTCGCGGGGATGTACTATGCTTTCCGATAAACTGCCGACCGAAACATCAATATCCTTGATAATTTTATTTTTTACGTCTAATAAAATTGCTTTAAATTTTTCCTTTTTTAAATCTCTCATGCACGGTCCGTAATAATTTACTAAATCAGCAGCATTATGGATTTTCTTTTTGGGTAAGTTGGTCTCTCTTAAAAGCCTTTTTCCTATCTCCAGAGCTGCCTTTATTTGAGCAAATTTAGCCAGGCCTATCCCTTTAAAAGATTTCACCTCAGTAAAACTCAAAGAATCTAACTTCCTTAAAGTTTTAGTTTCTGATAATAAATCTTTAGCCAATTCCACCGAAGTCTTTCCCTGATAACCACTAACCAATATTATTCCTAATAATTCCCCATCTGTCAAATAATCTACTCCGTATTTGACTAACCTCTCTCTCGGTCTTTCCTCATCCGGCCAATCCTTCACAGTATAATTTTTCTTCTCCATCTCTTACTCCTTTTCTATAAAAGGTAAACTTTAGTGCCAGGCACTAAAGTTTACCTTTTATTCGATTTAAACGATATTGCAATTTTTCTCTCAGAAAAATATTCTCTTCAATATTTAGAGCTTCTTCTACTACCGCCCCTGCTTTTTGATAATCTTTTAAATGATGTTCGTAATATTTGGCTAATTCTTCGTAGGGATAATAAATAAATTCAGGGTTTCTTTCTATTATCTCTTTCCATATTTCTTCTGCTTTTTCCCATTTTCCCTGTCTCTTGTAAGCAAAAGAACTCAATCTTAATATCTCTAAGGCCTCTTCCTCTGCTAAATTATGTTTTAGAGCTTCAGTATAATAGTGGGTGCTCTGCTCATATCTCTTCTCATCATCAAACATCTTGCCTATACTGAAAATATCCATTCCGTATTCGGTATTATTTAGAGGATCTTCCACCAAAAAACACATCCTGCTGACCAGGGCTACCAGAGAAAGAATATCCTGTAAATTATGTTCAAATACCTGTTTTAATGCTCGGGCATCTTTGGTTTTAAGATATCTGAAATAAATCTCGGGGACAAGATAGCCTGGAACATCATTTTCTCTGATTACTCCCAGTATATCTCTTTCTACTGTAGATAGTGAACAATTCTCTAATCTTCTTTTCCACAGGCGGCGGGCTGGATAAAGTAAATCAAAATGACCGGGATTTTTTAAATTTAATTTCATCCCGGACATAATAAAGCGGCTCTGAATTAAGGGAACATCGAAAGTCTTACCATTATAAGAAACTATCGCCTCATATTTGGAAAATAGTTCATTTACTGCTGATAACAAAGCCCGCTCTTCATTAAAATCCCGCATAAAATACTGCCGAACACAAAATTGGTCTCCTTCGAAATATCCTACTCCCACCAGAAAAATATAAGTCCCTGCTCCTCCGGCCAACCCGGTAGTCTCGGTATCTAAAAAGACGGTCTTGTTAATGTCTATGTCCTTTAACCTATCATCCCTGGCTAAATTGGAAATAGTTTTGGCAGAAGATTGAAAAATTTGAAAAAGTTCAACCTCCCCGCACCTATAATCTCGAGAAAAATAATTCTCCCGAACGAAACTATCCCCGAAAGGAGTGGAGATAAATTTTCCCGATACTACTTCTTCTATTTTTACTTCTACTTCTACGGTCTTAAAACTCTTCTCTTTTTGTGACCGATTGATTTTACCTATATTCTTCTTTAGTTGGGCAATTTTTTCCAGTCGCCTTTTTATATCATCCATAATCAGCTCAGGGCCTCCCTTAAAATTAGAAGAGCACTCTCTTTTCCTTTTATGCCCACTTCGTCAATAGGCCCCACACAGGAGGGGCAGCCTTTTTCACACCCGCAACCAAGAATCAATTCCTGAGCTGCCTGCAGTAAAGGCCGACGCAGCTCAAACATCTTCTCGCTAAATCCTACTCCCCCGGGATAATTATCATAAATATAAATGGTCGGCTTTCCGGTAAGAGGAGAACGAACTTCCGAAACTGCCCTTACATCCTGAGGATCACACATTACATATAAAGGAATAACATTAATAAGCACATTGGATAGAGCTAAAAGCCCGCTGCTTAAATTAAAAAATCTTCCTTCGCTTTCTCGGTCATCTAACAGTTCGCTAATATCATTAGCCAAAGTAAGCCAATAAGCGGTAGTACGCATCTCTTCATGGGGTAAAGATATTTCCCCAAAACCGATATTCTCGTGAGTATAAAATTTTATCTTTTTATAACAGGTAGAAACGGTAGTAATAGCCACTTCCCCGTAAGCATGTTCCATATTTAATTCTTCACCCTTCTCAAATACATCTAAAACCTTAATATTAGTTTCGGTCTGGGCATCGGTGTAATAATTAACTTTAACTTTTTTCGCATAGGCCTTCTGATTCTGATAATCCAA